>Ga0306867_1001500_pt1 | contig 10521 bp, 9 predicted proteins | sample AntRauTorckE6831_FD_190432 | JGI IMG/M metagenome (GOLD analysis project Ga0306867, IMG submission 190432) | Saline lake microbial communities from Rauer Islands, Antarctica - Metagenome Torckler E6 #831 (v2) (version 2) | ecosystem: Environmental > Aquatic > Non-marine Saline and Alkaline >... | reverse complement strand
CCCGCGAAAACCTGCCCGAAGATCTGACGGACACCGTGACGCTGACCGACGCGCTGTTCCTGCCGCGCATGCGGATCATGGAATACAGCTATGTCACCTCCGCCCCCGATGCCCGCGCCTCTGCCCGCGAGATGCGGACCCTGATAGAAGCGCGCGCCGAGACGATCTGCCTCGACGGCAGAGAGATGTTCGACATGGGCGTGACCCTGCGCCACAGTTTCGAGGATAGCGGCGGCATCGTGTTCCAGCGGGTCTATCTGCTGCCCGAGCAGTGCCAGAGGTTCTACTGACCAACATTCTTTGCCGCTGGCCGTGATCGGGCTCGCGATACAGGGGGCAAGACAACGGTGACGTAAAGCGTTACAGTCACTGGACGGCAGGTCCGGCCAAGACAAGATCGCGCCGCATGTCTGCCCTCGACGCATCACGCGGTTAGCACACCCTGCCCGGCCAGCGTTCCGATCAGTCGGTGGACCGCAAACAGCCCGGTCATCACGGCATCAGCCCAGAAAAGGAAGAACCATGTCACTCACACCGCTCAAGAGCACGACGGCGCTTGTCGCCAGTCTGTCGCTGCTACTGCCGCATCCCGCACTCGTGACGACCGCCTGGGCGCAGGAGGCCGAGTTGCAGTGCCTCGACGAAAGTGACCCGCCCTGCCCTGAGGGAGAGCCGGAAGCGGGCTCAACCCCGGCGGAACGGGCGGACTTCGCAGCCGAACAGGCGGCAGAAGACGCGGCCGAGGCCGAGGCGCAGGCTGCAGAGGAAGCAGCAGCGGCCGAGGCCGAGGCACAGGCGGCAGAAGAGGCGGCAGCGGCCGAAGCCGAGGCGCAGGCGGCGGAAGAGGCGGCAGCGGCCGAAGCCGAGGCGCAGGCTGCAGAGGAGGCGGCAGCGGCCGAAGCCGAGGCGCAGGCGGCAGAAGAGGCGGCAGCGGCCGAAGCTGAGGCACAGGCGGCAGAAGACGCGGCAGCGGCCGAAGCTGAGGCACAGGCGGCAGAAGACGCGGCAGCGGCCGAAGCCGAGGCGCAGGCGGCAGAAGAGGCGGCAGCGGCCGAAGCCGAGGCGCAGGCGGCAGAGGAAGCAGCAGCGGCCGAAGCCGAGGCGCAGGCGGCAGAAGAAGCAGCGGCGGCCGAAGCCGAGGCGCAGGCGGCAGAAGAGGCGGCAGCGGCCGAAGCCGAGGCGCAGGCGGCAGAAGAAGCAGCGGCGGCCGAAGACGAAGCACAGGCGGCAGAAGACGCGGCAGCGGCCGAAGCCGAGGCACAGGCAGCAGAAGACGCGGCATCGGCGGAAGCCGAGGAGCAGGCGGCAGAAGAAACAGCGGCAGCCGAAGACGAAGCACAGGCGGCAGAAGAAGCAGCGGCGGCCGAAGACGAAGCACAGGCCGAAGAAGACGCGGCAGCGGCGGAAACCGAGGCGCAGGCAGCGGAAGACGCGGCGGAGGCCGAAGCACAGGCCGAAGACGACGCGGCGGAGACTGAGGAGCAGGCGGCAGAAGACGCCCCCGAGGCCGAGGCCCTGGACGATCCGACCTTTGCTGAAGACGACGAGGCACCAGCCGCCGCGACGCCGGAGACGACCGAGGCGCCCGAGGATGTGGTCGAGGAAACGCTCGACGCGCAGTCGGTCCGGACCAGCGCGGAGGAGTTCGAAACCGCCATCGACGGCACGGGGGGAAGCGGCGCGCAGGCCAGCGGGGGCAGCGGGGGCGACGGCCTGAGCAACATCCAAAAGGCGCTCTTGCTGGGTCTGGGGGCCGTCGCCGTCGGGGCGGTGCTGCGCAATGGCGACCGGGTGGTCTCGAACACGGGCGACCGCGTCGTTGTCGAAGGCGAGCAGGGATTCACCGTCTACAAGGATGACGATGCGCTGCTGCGTCAGCCGGGTGCGAATATGCGCACAGAAACCTTTTTCGACGGATCGTCGCGCACCACGCTCGATCGGGCTGACGGATCACGGGTCGAGACGATCCGCGATGCGCGCGGACGAGTGTTGCGCCGCTCCGCCATATATCCGGACGGCACGGAATACGAACTTTTCGACGATCTCGAACCGGTGGCGGCGGTCGACATGCGCCAGTTTCAGGACACGCGCCCGGATCCGCGCAGCCTGTCAGTGTCGCAAAGCGAGTTGTCGGGTCTTCGGGCGGCATTGCGCGAAGGTCTGGCCTTCGATGTGGACCGGACGTTCAGCCTGCGCCAGATCCGCGAGATCGAACAGGTGCGCAATCTCGTTCCGGCGATCGATCTGGATACGGTGACCTTTGCGAGCGGCTCTGCGGCGATCCCTGCGGCGCAGGCACGCAGCCTCGTGCAACTCGGCATCCTGATCGAGGAACTGCTGCTGGAGAACCCGCGCGAAGTGTTCCTGATCGAGGGCCATACCGACGCGACGGGCAGTGATAGCCTCAACCTTGCCCTGTCGGATCGGCGCGCGGAATCGGTGGCGCTGGCGCTCACCGAATCGTTCCGCATCCCGCCCGAAAACCTGATCGTTCAGGGCTATGGCGAATCGTTCCTCAAGGTACAGACGCAGGCGGCCGAAGAGCGCAATCGCCGCGCCACGGTGCGCCGGATCACGCCCTTGTTGCGCCAGATCGCGGCGAACTGACTGCGCCGCCATCAATTATGGGTGGGGCGTGCGGCTGAGGACCCCAATGTAGAAGGGGCCGCTGCTGCACGCCCTGCGTTGTCCCGGAGTATCCGCCTTGATCAAGCGGTTTTTGAAGTCCATCCACTGTCTTGCGGGATGCATGCGTTGGCCATTTCGAACGGCTTTCGCAGGCCCGACGCGAGCGGCTACCGGGCCTCCACCAATGTCCTGGCGAGGGTCATATGCGCGTCGGGCACCCACAGGCCCTCTGCCTCGGCTGTGCGGATCGCCTCCGCGCGCCGCGCACCCGGCAGGCGCACGCCATCCATCGACCGGATCGCGTCGAGCAGTTCGGTCACCCGCACCAGAAAGTCGGATCGGGCATCCGGGCGTATCGCGATGAGGGTCTGGCCGACCCTGGGCGCCGGGCCATCCGCGTCGAAGAAGGATCCGGCCTGATAGCTCAGGGCGCTGCCCGTGAAGGCCGCCGCGAGGATTTCGACCATGAGCGCCAGCGCCGTGCCCTTGGCCTCGCCGATGGGCACCATCGTTCCGCCAAGCGCCGCCTCGGGATCGGTCGTCGGCTTGCCTTGCGCGTCCAGTGCCCATCCGGGCGGGATCGGCCGGTTCGAATTGTGCGCATTCATCACCTTGCCGCGGGCGACCTTGGACAGCGACAGGTCGATCACCAGCGGCGCACCGTCCGCCTGCGGCGTGGCAAAGGCGATCGGGTTCGTGCCAAAGATCGCGTCCTTCCCGCCCCAGGGGGCAATCGCCTTGGGAGAATTTGCGACCATGATGCCGATCATGCCGGCCTTGGCGATCTTTTCCACCTGAACCGACAGCGCACCGCAATGGTGCGAGTTCGCGACGGCCATGATCGCGATGCCCATCCTTTGAGCCAACGGAATACCGGCCGCGAGCGCCGCATCCATCGCGGGAAACGCAAAGCCCCGGTCCGCATCGGTCAGCAGCGACGCGGGTCCACGTTCGCAGGTCGTGACGCGTGCCGCGCGATTGATCTTTCCCGACCGCACCTGAGCGACATAATCGCCGAGCCGTGAAAACCCGTGACCGACCTGCCCTTCCGCCTCGGCGGCGACAAGGGCCATGGCCACGGATGTGGCCACGTCACCGGACACATCCGCCGCGAGTAGGGCTGCCTCGATCAGCTTTTCCGCGTCATGGATGGAGATATTGGTCGTGTCGGACACCGGCAAACCCTCGCACGGGACGTGGCGACGGGCGGTCCGGACATGCCGACCGCCCGCCCGTTCATCAGGCGCTGCGATAGAGCTTGGTCATCGAAAATTCCCGGTGACCCAGTGCTTCGGCAGCGGTATTGCGGCCATTCGAGGTGCGGCGGATCATCTCGATCAGCGCATCCCCGGCCTCCTCGATGGTCTGCTCGCGGCGCAGGATACCGGACACGTCCACGTCGACATGTTCGGCCATCGTTCGCACGGTGCGCGGGTTGGCGGTGATCTTGATCACCGGCACGATCGGGTTGCCGACCACATTGCCCTGCCCGGTCGGGAAGGTGTGGATCACCGCACCGCCGGCGGCCATCAGCGTGACGCATTCCGCCGCGGCCGAGGACGAGTCCATGAAATAAAGGCCGTTGCCCTTGCCCGGCGCCTCGGCCGGTTCGAGAATGTCGATATAGCTCGACGTGCGGCCGATCTTTTCGAGGTTGCCGAGGGCCTTTTCCTCGATCGTGGTCAGACCGCCCTCGATATTGCCCCGGGTGGGCTGGCTGTCGGACAGGTCATTCGTCTGATGCGCGAAGATCACGTCGTCCTGATAGGCTTTCCACATCTTGTACCAGCGCTCGCCGACCTCGGGGGTCGCGGCGCGCTGCTTGCAGATATGCTCGGCCCCGGTGATCTCGGAGGTTTCGCCGAAAAAGCCGGTGATGCCTTCGGGCAGCAGCTTGTCGAACATGTTGCCGACCGTCGGGCACGAGCCGAGACCGGTGGTCGTGTCGCTCTCGCCGCATTTGGTCGACACCCAGAGTTCGTTGATCGAACATTCCTCGCGCTGCATCTCGGTGGCGTGATGGACGAAATCCTTGGCCGCCCAGGACGCGGCGCGGATGGTCTCGAAATCGCCCTTCTGCTCGATCGAGAACTCGGCCACGGGTTTGCCGGTCAGGCGGATGCCATCGGCGATCTTCTTGGTCCAGCCCGGCTCGATGCCGATCACCACGACGGCGGCGACATTGGCATTCGCGCCGGTGCCGATGATGGTGCGGAAATGCACGTCGAGGTCTTCGCCGAATTGCAGGCGGCCATAAGCGTGCGGGATCGCCATCGTGCCCTTGACGTTATTGGCCACGGCCTCGCAGGCGGCGTTGGAGATATCGTCGACGGGCAGGATGAGGACGTGATTGCGCACGCCGACCCGGCCGTTTTCACGCCGGTAGCCATGGACGGTGATGTTGGAATATTTCGATGCCATTTCAGATGCCTTTATTCGCTATCGCTTCGCTGCTTGAGCGGGGCTTACCAGCGCTTGGTTTTGCAGTTATGGGTGTGGACGTGTTCGCCCTGACCGATATCGGCGATGATCTTGCCGATATCCTCGCCGTATTTCATAGCGGTGTCGCCGCTTTTCAGATCCTTGAGCGCGATCTTGTGCCCGATGGGCACGTCGTCCTTCGCGGTCAGGCGGAAGGTCGTGTTGTCATGCGTGACACAGCACAGCATGTCGGTGCCGGCGGTCAGGCCTTCGACCACGACCACACCGACATTGTCGGCCTGTTCATGGACGAGAAGCTGCGGAATTTCATTGGGGATCGGTTTCGTATCGGGCATGGGCGTCTCCTGTCATGCGGGTTTCAGAATGATCTTGGGCGCGGCGATCCGGCCGTCGCGAATGTCGCTGAAGGCGCGGGCACCCTCGCCGAGCGGGCGGCTTTCGGTCCAGTCCAGCGGGCCGAGCCGACCGGCGAACATGGCCGCACAGGTGTCACGGAAATCCTGCGCGGTATAGGTATAGGTGCCGGTGAAGGTAATCTCCTGAAGCGTGATGCGCCGGATATCGAGCCCGCCGGTCCCGCCCCCCAGCCCGACATGCATGATCGCCCCGCCGGGCCGCGTGGCCGCACAGGCGGTGGCGCGCGTGGCATCGAAACCGACGCAATCGACGCTGATGTCGAACTGTCGCCCCTCGATCTCGTCGGGGGCCAGAACGGCGACCCCGCCAAGATCGAGGTACTCGCGGCGCAGGGTGTTCGGCTCGACGATGGTCACATCGGCCACACCCTGCGCGATCAGGCTGATGGAAGCGGCCACGCCGATCGCGCCGCCGCCGATCACCAGCGCCGTGTGCTTCGCACCGTCGCCCATTGCCTCGACCCCGAGGCGGACGGCGTGCCAGCCCACGGCCACGGGTTCGGCCAGCGCGGCTTTTTCCAGCGGCATGGCGTCGGGCACGGGCACGAGATTGCGTTCGGGCATCGCCACATACTGTGCGAAGGCCCCCTCGCGCGGCGGCATAGAGATGATCTGCCGCGTGGCGCACAGGTTGTCACGGCCCGCGAGGCAGGCGGGGCAATCGCCACAGGTCACCAGCGGATTGATCGTGACGCGGGTGCCGTCCAGCGGCCCGCCAGTCACGATGCCCGCCGCCTCGTGGCCAAGGATCAAGGGCGCGGGACGGCGGTCGTCATGGCCCAGATAGGCGTGCATGTCCGACCCGCAGATCCCGACGCTGTCGATCCGCACAAGATGGTGATCCGCCGCCGGCACCGGATCGGCGACGTCGCGAAACTCCAGTGCTTCGGGGCCGGTATAGACGAGGGCTTTCATTTGGCGGTGAACCCCCCGTCGACCATGAGCACCTGCCCCGTGACATAGGCGCAGGCATCCGAGCAGAAGAACAGCAGCGGCCCGTCGAGGTCTTCGGGGTCGCCGTTGCGCCCGATGCAGGTTTGCTGCGCGTTGCGCGCCGCGCGGTCGGGATCGTCGAACACCGCCGCCGTCAGCTCGGTACGAAAGAATCCCGGCCCGATGGCGTTTGCGGTGATGCCGTCACGCGACCAGGCTTCGGCCATGGCGCGGGTCAGCTGTGCGATCCCGCCTTTCGAGGCCCCGTAGCCAAGCCCGCCGGGAAAGGCGCGGTACGATTGCAGGGAGGCGAAATTGACGATCCGCCCCCAGCCATTTGCACGCATCCCCGGCACGAGATGCCGGGACAGGAAAAACGGCACGGCGAGGTTGAGGGTGAGGGTGATGTCCCAGCCCTCGGGCGTGACGTCGTCGGCAGCCTCGCGGGTGTTGATGCCCGCCGCATTCACCACGATATCGGGTGCCCCGAATGGGACGGCGGCGCGTGCGGCGAGATCGGCCAGCCCCGCGCGGTCGCTCAGATCACAGGGCATGGCGACAAGATCGCCCGGTGCTTCGGATTGCAGCGTCTCCAGCGCATCGGCGCGCCGGGCGATAGCGACGACCCTCGCCCCGGCCTGAGACAGCACCAGCGCCGCGCGCCGTCCGAGGCCGGAACTGGCCCCGGTCACGCAGGCGACGTGCCCGCTCAGATCAGGATGATCGCTGCGCTGCATGGCTCAGTCTTCCGCCATCAGATTGAAGGTTTCATTCGGAAAGAACTTGGCCAGCCGGATATCGGCGGTCCGGGCGTGCCCTTCCATGCCTTCCATGCGTGCGATGCGCGCCGTGGCCTCGGCGACGGGCCGCGCCCCCTCGCGGGTGGATCGCTGCCATGTGACAATCTTCATGTATTTGTGCACCGAAAGCCCGCCGGTATAGGTGGCCGCACGGCTCGTGGGCAGAACGTGATTGGTGCCGGACGCCTTGTCGCCAAAGGCGACCGTGGTCTCTTCGCCAAGGAACAACGACCCGTAGCAGCTCAGACGGTCGAGCCACCAGTCCAGATCGGCGGCCAGAACGGTCAGGTGTTCGGGCGCATACTCATCGGATGTCGCCGCCATCTCCTCGCGATCGGCACAAACGATCACCTCGGCATAGTCGCGCCATGCGGCTGTGGCGTTTTCGCGGTTCACCTCAGGCAGGGCCTCTATCAGCTGTGGCACGAGGCGCATCACCTCTTCGGCGATGCTGCGCGTGTCGGTGACCAGCCAGACCGGAGAGTTGTAGCCGTGTTCGGCCTGCCCGACCAGATCGGTGGCCACGATCATCGGATCGGCGTCCTTGTCGGCGAGGATGAGGCTGTCGGTCGGGCCCGCAATCATGTCGATGCCGACACGACCGAACAGGATCCGCTTGGCTTCGGCCACATACTGGTTGCCCGGCCCCACGAGGATGTTCGCCCTTGGAAGACCGAACAGCCCGAAGGTCATCGCCGCGACGCCCTGAACACCGCCCATGGCCATGATCGCGTCCGCCCCGGAGATATGCGCCGCATAGATGATCGACGGGTTGATGCCGATGCCGGGGCGTGGCGGCGAACAGGCCACGATGTGCTTGCAGCCGGCCACCTTGGCCGTGGTCACCGTCATGATGGCCGACGCGATATGCGAATACCGCCCGCCGGGCACATAGCAGCCCGCGGCATCCACCGGCATGACCTTCTGGCCGGCGGTGATGCCCGGCACGACCTCGACCTCGATATCGGTCAGCGTCGCCTTCTGCGCCTCGGCGAAGCGTTTCACGTTGGCGTGGCTGAAGCGGATATCGGCCTTGATATTTTCGGGCACCAGCGCGATCGCCGCCTCGATCTCGGCCTCCGACAGAAGGATGCTGCCTTCGTATTTGTCCAGTTTGGCCGCGTAATCGAGTGCCACGGCGTCGCCCCCGGCCTCGATCTTGTCGAGCATCCCAAGCACGAGGTCATGCACGTCCGAGGCGCCACTGCTCGCGGTGAGGGTCGCTTTTTTGAGATAGTCTCTGGTCATCGGCGTGCCGTCCTATCGGTAATTGTCGGGAAGAAGAAGCGTGGATATCGTCGGAATGTAGGCGATCATCAGCGTGACGAACAGCATGAAGACCACGAACGGCACGGCCCGCGACGCGATCTTGAGGATCGACTCCCCGGTGATCCCCGAGACCACGAACAGATTGAGCCCCAGCGGTGGCGTGATGAATCCGACCCCGAGCGCGGTGATCATCATGATGCAGAACTGGATCTCGTTCATCTCGATGTTCTGGGCGAGCGGGAACAGGATCGGTGCGAGGATCACGATATTGGGCGTGGTTTCCATCACGCAGCCCGCCGCGATCAGGATCAGGATCATCATCAGGATCAGCACCCTGGGGTCTTCGCTGACACTCGTGGCCGCCGCGACGAAGCCCTGCGGCACGCCGAGAATGGCCAGTGCCTGCGCCAGCGGCAGCGAGAACGCGATGATCGGCAGGATCACCCCGTTCACCTTGGCCGAACTGACGAGCATCGCGGGGAAATCGGAGAACCGCAACGTGCCGATGATGAAGCCGATGGCGATGGTGACCATGACGGCGATGGCCCCCGCCTCGGTCGGTGTCATGCGGCCCGAAAAGATGCCGTAGAATATGATGCCGGGCACGAGGAAAGCATACCAGCCGGATTTCAGCGCCTTCCACAGGTTGGCGGCCCATTCGCCCATGGTCATGAGCCCGCCGCCCTCATAGGCGTGGCGGCGGTTGACCAGCGTGTTGGTGATCAGGATCGCGAGAAGCACCAGCAGGCCCGGAATGACCGCGGCCTGAAACAGGATCGAGACATTCACACCCAGCACGAGACCGATGATGATATAGGCGATCGATGGCGGGATCAGAATGCCGGTGCACGCCCCCGCCGCGACCAGCGCGCAGGCATAGGGGCGGGGATACCCGCTCTCGACCAGACGGTCGATGGTCATGCGCCCCACAGCGGCGGCGCCGGCCGCGTCCGAGCCCGAGATCGCCGCGAACATGCCGCAGACAAGCACCGTGGCCGAGCCGAAACCACCCTTTGCCCAGCAGGTTATCGCCTCGGCCACGTCGAGGAACTTTCTCGACAGCCCGGTCCGGACCAGAACGTCGCCGGTCAGGATGAAAAGCGGCACGGCGGTCAGCGCGAAATGATCGATTCCGTGAAACAGGCTTTCACCGACAAGACTGAGCGGCAGCGCCCCCGAGATCATCAGCATCAGGATCGCGGCGGCACCGATCGCGGCCCAGACCGGCACGGCGAGGGCGACGAGGACCACGAAAGTCAGGATCGGGATATAGAAATCCCAGCCCAGCTCGACGGTTTGGGCTTCAAGTTGTTGCCAGAGCATGCGTCATCCCCTCAATCGAAAAGCTTGTCGCCTTCGTAGACGGGACGCCCGTTACGAAGATCGGAGATGTCTCGAAGGAATGACTGGATCAGCCGCAGCATGACCAGCCCGAACCCGAAGGGCACGGCAAAGAGGAACCATGTCTGGGAAATGCGCAGACCGTGCGTCACCGATCCGAACCTCCACGAGGTGTGGACCGCCTCCCATGACCAGTAGAGCGCGATCAGGGCGACGATGAACATCACCACATCGCCGAAGATGTAGAGCACGGCTTTGACCCGCGGCGGCACGTAGTTCATGATCACGTCGATGCGGATATGGCCGCGTTCTTTGACGGCCGCCGCGGCCCCGATCCAGGCGAGGTAGATGAACGAATAGCGCACCATTTCCTCGCCCCAGATCGAGGAATAGGAAAACATCTCGCGCCGGACGACCTCGATGAACATCGTCCCCACCAGCATCACGTAGAAGACAAGCAGCAGCCATCGCTCGCCGTTCCTGTCCAGGGCCCTGAATATCCGCGACATGAAGTCCTCCCGACAGGACGGCAACGGTGGCGTGGTCGGTTGCCTGAAATGAACGTTATCAGTGTGTCAGGTGCGGGCCGGCACCCTCCCGTGCGCCGGCCCGGAGATGTCAGGCGTCGTGCACGTAGTGGCGCCCCATTGTCCCGGCGGCCTCTTCGAGCTGCTTGAAGGTGTCCATGTCAC
>Ga0306867_1001499_pt1 | contig 10535 bp, 11 predicted proteins | sample AntRauTorckE6831_FD_190432 | JGI IMG/M metagenome (GOLD analysis project Ga0306867, IMG submission 190432) | Saline lake microbial communities from Rauer Islands, Antarctica - Metagenome Torckler E6 #831 (v2) (version 2) | ecosystem: Environmental > Aquatic > Non-marine Saline and Alkaline >... | reverse complement strand
GGTATCCCGCCGGGAACCAACATCCGACTGATTCATATCGGCGAGGACGTCCAGGCCTGCGGTGGGACCCACGTGAGTCGGACCGGCAACGTCGGCGCTATCAAGATCCTCAAAACCGAACCGGTCCAGGATGGCGTCGAGCGAATCGTCTTCGCCGCGGGCGAGGCGGCTATCGAGTCGACCCAGCGCACCGAGGACGCGCTGTACGATGCGGCTGATGTGCTCGATGTGAACCCACAGGAGGTCCCCGAGACGGCCGAACGCTTCTTCACCGAGTGGAAGGAACGCGGCAAGCAGATCGACCGCCTCAAAGACGAACTCGCCGAGGCACGCGCTGCCGCCGAAGCCGACGAGATCGAAATCGGCGACCAGTCGGCAGTGATTCAGCGACTCGACGGCGATGTCGACGAACTCCGGGCCACCGCGAATGCACTCGTCGAGGAGGGCACAATCGCGGTCCTCGGCAGCGGCGAGGGCGGCAGCGCGGTGTTCGTCGTGGGCGTCCCCGACGGTGCAGGGATCAACGCTGGCGAGGTCGTCGGCGAACTCGCTGGACGCGTCGGCGGCGGCGGTGGCGGCCCACCGGACTTCGCTCAGGGTGGCGGCCCGGATGTCGACGCACTCGATGACGCGCTTGAGGCGGCACCCGAGATCCTCCGCGGTGTGCTGAACGCCTGACACGGGTTGCTGCAGGAAGTTATCCTCGTGACCGCCCAACGAGGCGGCGGTCAAACGGTAACCGTCTACAAAACGGTAACCGTCTACAGTAAACAGTGTGAGTTGACCGAGCCAGTAGATGATCCGATATCTTTTATAACGCCTAGTTGACGTATCTGGTATGAAACTGTACCAACTGTTTTACCTCCCAAACGGGTGGTACACCGCCGTCATCGGTGGGTTTGCTGGCCTGCTCGCCGCGACAGTCGTCGACTGGGCACCCGTGTCGGCGTCGCTGGGATGGAGGTCGGCACTGATCGGCATACTGGCGATGGCTGTGTTCGTCACCACCGTCGCCGTGATCAATCTCCTCGCCCGGCTGTGGGCGGGCGGCTGGCTTGTCGACGCCTGAGGCCTGCCGGTCGACTTTGTTTAGACGACCGTCGAAACGACAGCCGTGAGCCAGCCGATAGCCGTCTCCCAGACTGAGAATCCGGTGACGATCCCGAGTATCGTATCGAACGCGAACAGGCCGAATATGGCTGCGCCCGCGAAGTGGGCTTTCCGCCGGTCGAACCGGCCGGAAAACCGGTGGAAAAACAGCGCATTGGCTGCGCTCACGGGAATGATGGCGAGCATCTCGCCCGCCCAGATCGATGGATGGGCCCCGTACTGTGCGGCGAGACCGATGGTGACCAACTGGGTCTTGTCGCCGAACTCCCCGGCGGCCATCAGCGCGAAGATCGGGAGAAAGCCACGGAGAGACGGCGGCACCTCGTAGCCCATAATCGAGAGATCGATCTCGGAGGGATCAGTGACGCCGCCGTCACCTACTGACTGCCCGCTCGGCTCGGGGGTCGACCGGAGGAGTTGGACCGCGAAAAGCAAAAAGAGGGCCGCGGTGACCGTGTCGAGATAGACGGGGTCGAGCGCGTTGTTCAGCGCCTCCCCGAGGAGGATCTCGAGGACGGTCCAACCGGCGAAGGCGGTCCCCGCGGCCGTGACTACGATCCATGGGTTGTAACGCGTCGACAGTCCGGCGATGATGAACTGGACCTTCTCGCCGGGCAGCACCGATAGCTGGAGGACGAACGCGACGATCAGGATCTCGACCCAGCCAGTCATCGCTTCCCCCAACGCAGCCGATGGTCGATGAGCCCATAAACGCCCATATTAGACAGCCCAAATTTGTAGTTTTGTACTAAATAAATCCTCTGTTACCGTTCGGAGACCGAACTGCGCGCCGAGTATGACGGCCGGGTTGTTCGTAGCTGGTTTGTCGTTTCGGAGCCCTCGAAAGTCGCCGATTCGAGCCATCTCCGCGTGGCAGTGGCTCATAAGTTATGAGTTGGATTTTCCTACCACTCCCAGTGGCTTTGGGTTACCCACCAGAAAGAATTAAATATGTAGTGCCCATAGTATGTCATGTATTATGACCCGGTACTACGACTTCGTGCTTGGCCTGATTCCGGCTGTGATGTTCGGACTGACTGCGATTTTATTCCTCGCAGGCATCCAGTTGACGATGGCCGTGCCAGTCGGAGCCGGGGCTGCGGTTCTCGTTATCGGACACGCGCTGTTCGTCAACGTTCCGGGTCGGGCCGAGTCGACGGCCGACCAACGATCCGCCGTTCAGCCATCAAACGCCGACTAACTCACAGTAGTCGTCGACTACGTTCGGATCAGTTCGCTCCGTAACCGATCAACGGACTGTCGATGTACCTTTCCTTCTTGCTGTTTTCTGTTGAGCTAGCATGACCGACTGCCTCTTTTTGAGTAGCAGCGATGTCCAGGGACTCGCCGAGCCAGCGGCTTACGTCGACGCCGTCACCGAGGGCTATCGCCAGCGTGGCGAAGGCGCGCCAGCCGAACCACGAACGAAACTCATCAACGAGTCGCCGCCGGGGATGTTCACCGACTACGCGGCAGTGCTTCCGGAGGCTGGCTATATGGGTGGCTACATGTATTCGGCTGGCTTCGGCGAGCGCGATGCGTGGTTCATGACGCCGCTGTTCGATGCCGACAGTGGCGAACCACTCGCGCTTCTGGATGGGGCCAGCATGAATCCGTTTAAAACGGGTGCGGCAGGTGCGGTTGGCGTCGACCACCTCGCCCGCGCTGACGCCGAGACGGTCGGGATCATCGGGTCGGGACCACAGGCTCGTGGCCAGCTCCGGTCGACGGCGACTGTTCGAGAGCTCTCAGCAGTCGAGGTCTACTCACCGACGCCAGCCAACCGCGAGGCGTTCGCCGACGAAATGACTGCGGCGCTCGACTGCGAGGTGACTGCGGTCGACTCCAGTGCCGATGCGGTCACTGGGGCCGATATCGTCATTACAGCAACGAATGCCGACGAGCCGGTGTTTGATGGCGATCTGCTGGCTCCCGGCACCCACGTGACTGCAATGGGACAGTACACGCCCTCGAAGCGCGAACTCGATACGACCACCATCGCCCGGAGCCGGTACGTGCCGGATCTCCGTGAACGCGTCATGCAGGACGCTGGCTCGTTCATGCACGCTGTCGAGGCGGGCGTCGTCAGCGAAGTCGACATCCATGCCGAGTTGGGTGAGATCGTCGCTGGCAACGCAGTCGGGCGACAAAGCGAGACGGAGGTTACGGTGTTCGACAGCGGCGGCACCGGGATCGAGACTGTCGCCGCGGCTGGGATGCTCTACGAACGAGCGAAAGCCGAAGGACTCGGGTCGACAATCTCGTTTGCACCGGCCAACGAGGCACTGACTGGCGAGTAAGTAGGGACCGTATACTCTTACGGTAGGCGTCGACTACTATCCGTATGCTTCAACTGCCGTCGAACATCGCCGAGCGGGTCGTCTCGGAGTTCCTTACGGATATACTCAGTATTCTCCCGACACTCATCTCGGGACTGGTGTTTCTGACGCTCGCCTACATCCTGATTCGTGTTATCCGGTCGGTGCTTCGGTCCACACTCGGTCGGCTCTACTCTCAGGAGGAACAACTCATCGTCGACCTCGTGGTGACGGTCGTCACTGTGTTCCTCTGGTTCGGGGCTGGCCTGACGCTGTTCAAAATCGTCGGGATGGACGATGTGGCAGCGAGTCTTGGGACTGCAACCGGTTTTGTCGCCTTGGGTATTGCCTTCGCCCTCAAGGAGATGATTGCCGACACGGTCGCCGGGGTCTACCTGCTTCAGGATGCGGATTTCAACGAGGGTGATCTGGTGACCACGGCCTCAGTAACCGGCACCGTCACCGGCATCGATCTGCGTAAAACCCGGATTCGGAGCGAGGAGGGCGACCTGATTGTCGTTGCCAATCGGGATGTCGAAAAGAAGTGGGTTCAAGAAGCTCCAACCGACGATGAGGTGTCGTCGACCGATTCGGGTTTGAAGTAAGCCGGAGACTACTGTTCGGAAGTCAGTGATGTCGGGGGCTCGTCGACTGTGAGTTTGCCCGACAGATCGTGTTGAGTGGTCGTACTGAGATCGATGCCAGCAGCCTCACACCGATCTTTGACTATTTGAATGTATTCGGACCGGGTTTCGGAAAACTCCTCGCGGTCGGGGTCGCCGATCCAAAACCGGGCCTGCAGTAGTACTGCGGTATCACCGAGATCAGCCATCCGAACCGAGGGTTCGGGATCGGTGAGGATTTCGTCGTGGTCATCGGCCACATCGAGCAAAATACGCGTTGTTTCATCGATATTATCCGCGTAGCCGATGCCGAATTTGTAGGAAATGTGGAGTGTGTCGTTGCTCATTCTGTTTGTCACTGAGGTCGTCGCAAGCTCCGTGTTGGGGACGGTGATCGTCTCGTTGTCGAACGTTCGGACGCGAGTCACCCGGAAGCCAATATCGTCGATAAAGCCCGCCTTGTCGTCCCACTCGATCCAGTCGTCGATAGTGAAGTTCCGATCCTGAACGATAAACACGCCCGCGACGAAGTTTGAGATCACGTCTTGGGCGGCGAAACCGACTGCCAGCGTTAGCGCGGCGACAATGAGTGCCGAGCCACCCAATAGACCACTAAAGCCCGCGGCTGCCGCGGCAACGGCGAGCGTGCCTACGATGACGCCCACGTGGAGTACCTTCTGAAGGGCCCGCTCGATGGTTGGATCCATGTTTCGGCGGCCAAACAGCCACGCGACGGCCGGTTCCAACAGGTATCGACCGGGGATGTAGACCACAGCCGCAACGACAAGCAACTCCCCGAGCTGTCCGAGAAGAGCCGCGTATTTCGGAACGAGACTGTCGACTGACTGCGGAAGTACCATTACCTACACCCCTGCAAGCAGGAAACTAAGAGATACTGGTAGAAGCGACCGACACCGTCGACTACTGGAGCCGGTAGCGAAGCAACGCTGCAATTCCACCGAGATTTTTCAGCTGTTGGCCCGGCTGGAACTCCTTCGAGAAGACGGTGATTTCGCCACCCTTCTGTTCGACAGTCTCGATAACCTCGTTGACGTCGAGGTCCCAGTCGCCCTCTTTCTGTCGTTCGTCTCGGAGTCGCTCATCAAGGATCAGTAGCTCTTCGACAGCCCCGAACTCGGCGGCCTCTTGGACCTGCTCGATCCCATAGGCGGCCTTCGCGCCGTCGCCAATGCGGGTCATCAGTTCGTCGATGGTCTCGGCCTCGCGGGCGATTCTGGTCTCGTCTTGGACCTCTTCGACCGCACCGCGTTTGAGCACTTCGTGGACCCCGCGACCGCCCGCACTGGAGGTGTCGACCACCGTAATCAGTTCCTCCAGATCCCGATAGTTCTCGGCGATGTAGTCCCGAGCGTCCTGTTTGGTAAATCCCGGTCCAGCGAGAATGATCGCGTCGGTGTCGAGATGGCTGAGTGCGCTTCCCAGCTCGCCGAACAGTTCATCGCGGGGCCGAGAGTATTCTCCTTTGCCGGTCGGCTTCGTGAAGGAGGCGTACTCGTCGACGCCGTACTCTTTGACCAGATGGATGTAGGCCTCGCCTTCTTCGACGGTGGCGATGGCGACATCCGGGTTGTCGGCGGCCTCCTCGGCCTCCTCGATGCGGTCGATCTGATCCGGTTTGAAATGCTTTTCAATGGTTAGCTCTTCGTGCTGTTCGACATTGAGCGTGTGGTGGAGTCCGAGCTGGTCCTCGCGGGAGCAGCCGGTGATGACCCCACCCACGCGGAGTCGGTTGGCGAAGCGGGCGAACTCGACGCTCTCGACCTCAATCGTCACTGAGATGTGTTCGCGCTGGCCGCCGGTGTCGCGCATCTGGTCGTCGTTGCGCTGGATGCGGCGGGTGGTGTCGCCGGAGACGAGATCGCCCGGTTCGAGGACGTAGGAGAGATGCCACAGATCATCGACGGTTTCGGGGACCAGCGTCATCCGTTCTCGGCCCTCCTCGCCACGACCGCGGCTCGCGATTCGCATACCCCTTCTTCGGCCGACCGGCTAACAACCCTTCCGTTTGATCTGGGCCTCTGGCTACTGGTCGTCGTCGACGCCCCAGACGAAGCCGTGGTCGTCGGTGTTGTTAGTCTCGCCATCGCCATCAGGAGCCTCGGGTTCGTCGCTGTCGGCACCGACGCTGTTTGCCGCTCTGCTATCGTTGTCGTCATCACTCCGCAACTGGTTGCTCTCGTCGTCGACTGACTCACCGTCGTCATCCGACACTGACCCATTGCCATCAGCCTCGGTCGGTGTCGACTGGCTGTCGACCGCCGGGAGATCCGACTTTCCGGGAGGCTGTGACTCGGCGGGATTCAGCCCCACGGTTCGTCCCGTCTGTATGGCTGGGTCGGCCTCCGGTCGACTGGGTTCGGTCTTGGGGCTGGGCGCTGACGCCGAATCCGCGGTCATCAGCACGCCCGTTTCCGCGGTCGTGTCCCGTACGGATGCCGGATAGATCTCGGCGAGTCCCGTACTCCCCCCGCGACCGGTCGCCCATGCCGCCGATACCCGGATGACGAACCCAAGGTAGAATCCGAGCAGGATCGTCACCAACAGGATGATCAGCGCGGCTGCCGGTGAGAGATAGCCTACAGCTACTGCGATCCCAACCAATGGAAGGAGGAGGGTTGGCGCGGCCGTCAGCAGCCCCATTGCGATCAACCACCCCGTGAGGTAGTCACCGGTTGCGGCCAGTCGGAGCACCCGGCGAACCCCAAGCGCCGCCCGAAGCGAGCCAGTCGACGCAAACACCGCCCGCGCGGCGGGCCGAACGTAGAGATAGACGAGTCCGTAGAGCAGGAGTCCGAACCCCGCGACCAAAATTAGCACGCCGACCAGCGCCTGTGCCGACTCGGTGAACCCCGGCGGCTGTATCGCCGCCGCGACCCACCCGCCTATCGCAATCCCACCCAGCACAGCCGCCGGAAGCAGATAGACCGCCGAAAGCAGCGTCGACGAACCGCCCCTTCGGACGAGCGTCCCCCAGCGCACGAACGACGGGACAGTGGGTCGGTCGTGGATGCCACTGTCGACGACCGCAAGCAGATAGCCTCGCAGTACGAGACTCGGCAGGGCGACCACCGGCGTGGCGGCGAGTCCAACCCATGGCGATGCGACCAGTAACACGGTCCAAACTGCCACTAACACCGGTGTAAAAAAAGCCAACACCGAACCGACGAGGATCGTCCCGAAGGCGTCGTCGGCACGGTAGGGCACCCGGAGCGACTCGCTCAGCATTGGCTATATCCAGTACCCCACCCATCTTATGTACTGTGGTGGACACAAACCGCGTCGCTCGATGACCCTTTGTGAGGGTCGACGATGGATGTAACTGCTTTCCCTGAGGCTTGGGTGTGACTGACACACACCTATTTGTGCGTAGAAACAGTATGGTAACTAACACAATGTCCTCTACCGGATGGTTGTCAGAAACGGGCGTACAGGGGGCGACCAGACACCGGGAGTCCGCCTTCGGAGAGGCTGGTATCGGATGACGGGCGACTCACTGACGTCTCAGGCGGCCAGAGAGGAGCTGTATGACATTATTCGGGGCGACGGCTCGTTTGAGACCAAAGCACAGGCGGCACTCGACATCGGGGTGCGGTTTTTGAGTGCCGACAGTGGCTATCTCGCACGCGTCGACGCCGAAACGGAGTACTGGGAGATACTGGTCAGCACCGAGCCGTTCGACGGCGAGGCCCCGACCGGACAGGAGATCGATTTCGAGCTGTCCTACTGTCGACGGACGGTCGACTCGGACGAACAGATCACACTCCACGATGCCCCAAATCAGGGGTGGGCTGACGACCCTGCGTTTCAGGCCCAAGGATTGCACTGTTATCACGGAACGACACTGATCGTCGATGGTGAGCCCTATGGAACGGTCTGTTTCGTGGCCGAAGATCCCCGCGGGGAGTTCAGCGACTGCGAGAGTCTGTTTGCCGAGCTGATTGCCCGACTGCTCGAACGTGAACTCGAACGCCAACAGCACGAAACCGAACTCACGAGACAGGCCAACCTTACGACCGTCCTCAACCGTGTGCTCCGGCACAACCTCCGAAACAAGCTGTCGATTGCGCGTGGGCATATACAACTGATGGCAGATTCAGCGACTGAGTCCGGAGAGATAGCCCTCCAAAGTGTCGACACTATCATCGAACTCTGTCAAAAAGCCCGGGACCTCGACCAGATAATCAGCCTTGAGACCGACCCCGAACCAACTGACATCACTGCGCTCGTCCGGGCGGTCGCCGAGAGAGTTATTTCTCAGCATCCGAATACGAGTATCGAGATCGATCAGGTGGACTCTGTCACGGTCAGTGTACTGCCGAGTTTCGAGCGAGCCCTCTTAGAGCTGATCGAGAACGCCGCGAAACACGGTGGCCCACCCTCGACGATTACCGTTTGTATTACGGAGGTATCGGATGGCGTCGAAATACGGGTCTCTGACGACGGTCCCGGTCTGGCTCCCCAGGAGGCGAAAGTACTCGAAACAGGCTCGGAGACGCCCCTGACCCATGGGAGTGGACTCGGGCTGTGGATCTCTCACTGGATCGTAACTGGCCACGGCGGCAGCATCGATGCCACAGTGACCGACGCGGGGACGACGATGACGATCAGTCTCCCCCAGCAGACGGAGTCGACTACGGACAGCCACCAACCCACGCTCAAGCGCGCTCACGATCAGTATCAGGCAGCCTTCGAGGAGGCCTCCGACGCGATGGTGATCGTCGACACGGAGGGCCGAATCATCGAAGCCAACCCGGCGGTCGCTGACGTCTATGGGGTCGAGAGCCAGCAACTCCTCGGGCGGCCGATTGCGGAGTTCCTGCCCGAGGAGTTCGATTACGAAGGCGCGTGGAGCCGGTTCCAGACCAAAGACTCCGAACACGATACGGTCACCATCGTCGGCGGCGACGGCGTCGACCGGCGTATCGAGTACACCGGGACGACGAACATCGTTCCCGGCCATCATCTCATCGTCGGGCGAGATATCTCCAAGCGGACGGACCGCGGTTCACGCTAGCAGACGACCGTTTCTCGGACCACAGTAAGAACCGCCAGTTACAGAGTTTCGAGGCGAAAGTCCACGACTTTCGTCGTGGGAGGATGTCAAGTCGACTGCTTAGCTGAACTTGCTTCGGTCAGCACTCCCGGCGACGGTTGCGAGGTCGGCGTACACGTCCGCGATCCGGTCGCGGATGTTCCGGCCCGCAACGCGGGGGTCGAACCGATCCTTGTTCGGGGCCCAGTCGACATCGTTGAAAAATGTATCCCGGTGGTCTTCGATCCCCTCCGGCGGGACGATTTCATCGGTCTCCTCCCGGTAGAGATCGAACGCCGTCCGGGTGTACTCGTACTGGTAGCGGGTATCCTTGTTGACCTTACAGATTCCGTGTTTCAGCATCTCCTGAAGCTGTTCGGGCTGGACACCCGACGAGCCGTGCAGCACCAGCGGCGTGTCGAGACCGTGGTCTCGAAGCGCCATCCGAATATCTTCGGTCAGATCGGGTCGGAGTTCGAGATCCTTGCCTTTGGCGACGCCGTGCTGGGTGCCGACCGAAATCGCCAGCAGATCACAGCCTGTGCGGTCGACGAACTCGACGGCCTGCTCGGGATCGGTATAAAAGGCCTCGTCGGCGACGATCTCGTCTTCGACGCCCTTGATCGTGCCGAGTTCGGCCTCAACGAGGATGTCGGCGTCGGCCTCGTCGACCCAGTCGACGACCTGTTTGGATTTTTTGACGTTCTCCTCGAAGGGGTCGTGGGAGGCGTCGATCATAATCGAGGAGGGGATCTCCAACTCGATCTGTTTCCGGATCGTATCGAGATCCGTCTGGTGATCCATGTTGAGAAAGACGCCGATATCGTACTGGTCGGCGATGAGGTCGATGTAGTTGCTCATCGCTTTGAGGCCCGCAATCGGATTGCCGTTGCCGGCGAACGAGCAGGCCCCGTTGGACATCTGCAGGAGGAGATCCGAGTCGACCCGCTGGGCCCCCTCGATCAGTCCGATCATTGTGTTCGGTTCGGCGATGTTACTCGCGATCAGCCCGAACCCCTCGTCGAGGGCGTCGTCGTACACTGTCGACAGGTCAGCGCCACCACGAAATGTCATACTGAGATAGATGTGTGTGGAGGGAAATAAACCCCACAGAGAACTGTCCCTTACTGGTCAGTTCGTGTAGGTTTCTGGAACGCTACTGGTCGACACGCTGGCTGCCACCGGCCGGCAGATGCTCCTGGATCAGATCGGGGCTGGCGACCTTCCTGACGAAGCCTTCGTCAACGAACCGCTCTTTGAGTTCGCGGTAACAGCGTTTTGCCATGTCGTTTTGGGCGAATTTGCCGGGCTGCAGCCCAATCTGGGTTGCGGCGTTTTTGTCGACCGCATCCGTGGGACCGCCAACGACGCGGGTCTGTGGCTCACACTGAATCCCGACCGCGAGGTCGACTGCCGTATCGTCAAAGTAGG
>Ga0306867_1001486_pt1 | contig 10612 bp, 8 predicted proteins | sample AntRauTorckE6831_FD_190432 | JGI IMG/M metagenome (GOLD analysis project Ga0306867, IMG submission 190432) | Saline lake microbial communities from Rauer Islands, Antarctica - Metagenome Torckler E6 #831 (v2) (version 2) | ecosystem: Environmental > Aquatic > Non-marine Saline and Alkaline >... | reverse complement strand
GTTGTGAATTGGAGAGGATATTTGTTGCTGCAAAAAATAAGAGCAGATAATCGCGACTCTTGCAGGAGCCCGCGCGAACTGTCAAAGATAAAACTGGCACGCGCGGCCACTCTGCCAGGTCGCTGAACGAACAACCTCATCTACTTACCCACAAACTTTCCTGTAGAACCACATTATTGTATTGAATCGATAGTGGATATGCACCATCTGCTTTTGAAATGTTACAGAATGGGGATGTTTTATTGATTGTTGATGATTTAATATGCAGGCTGATGGACACCATGTGCCGGCCGTCATCAGAAAAACTAACTGTTTTTGAATTGACGCCGGCGATAAATGGTTGCAGAAACATTATTAGCAAAATGTATATCAGTTCAATACGAGTAAAACCAATAGTTACTCTGAATGCATAGCGAAGCGAGATTAAATACTGCCGTACTTTATTTCACACTGTCACCGGAAGCTGAAGCCCGGAAAAAGAGATTTACGTCCGTGCACAATTTCCATACGAACGTCACTGTTGCAGAGCTTCTGCGCGATCACACCGGCCGTCAGATTGAACGGTCCGGCCTCCCTTTCTTTTTGTTTGATGAACAGAATCAAACCGGCGAAACCTTCGGCGAGAAAATAGTCCACGCTTTCAAAGATGTGTTTGACAAAGGATACGACAACGTTATTGCTGTAGGCAGCGACACGCCTCAACTCAAGTCCCGGCATCTCACCGAAGCGTCTGAGGTGCTTGCGAACGATTCCGCATCCATTGTCCTCGGTCCTTCTGTTGACGGTGGATCCTGGCTGATGGGGTTCACTCGTGATGCATTTTCGCCCGAATCCTTTGTTTCTCTGCCCTGGAACTCATCCAACCTTCTCTCTTCAATTCTTGAGCAGTGTGAGCCGGGACAGAATATTCATACGCTGGAATGCTTTCGGGATGTTGATCACGCCGACGATCTCCAAAACTTTCTTAACATCCGAGATACTAACAGATCAATCAAGAGACTACGTCAGGATATTTGCCGAATTCTTGAACTCGCAGACACATATGCCGGCAAGACTGATTGCTCACCCAATACCTTATACCATCACTTCTCTTTTCTTCTTCGGGGCCCGCCCACCACATCTGATATCACCCTGCTTATAAAATAATTAAACCGGACAGTCTCAAGTTACTATCGTCTTTTCGGCTGTTCCACGCCTAATTTTTCCTAATCAGATGTCGTCATGAAAAAATTACTATTTATAACCCTCGGTCTGTGCCTTTGGGGATTCACTGCTTTAGCACAATCCGGACTTGAAATCACGGTTGTTGACCGTAACAATGGCGAGGCTTTGCCGGGTATTGAACTCTTTGTACAGAACGACGCCATCGGTTTTACTGAAGCAGCCACCACGGATCGGCAGGGTAAAGTTCGGTTCTCCAATCTTTCGACCACGGGAAGCTACCGAGTAAGTATTCCCGAGAGCAGCGAATTTTACGGCCTATCATCCGATCCTCTCCAGTTGAGGTCAAATACCACGCGCAGTATTACGATGGTGATAGCGTTAAAGAGCACGGTTGAGCTGGATGAAATTACGGTTAATGCTCCCATCACCCGAATTAATACGATAAATGCGGAAGTGGCGTCAGAATTGAGCAGCGATGAACTGGAGAGTCTGCCGGTTGAGGCCCGCGATATCAATAAGGCGCTTTATCGGCTGCCAAATGTTACGCAGGCGACCGGTTTCTATCCTGAAGCGCCCACTGTAAGCATTAACGGTGCCAATTCACTGTTTACCAACTACCTGATTGATGGCATGGACAACAACGAGCAGTTCCTGGGCGGACCCAAATTCCCTATACCCATCGGCTTTGTTCAGAACGTCACGGTTTTGACAAACAACTACTCCACTGAGTACGGCTTGTCTGGGAATGGTGTGTTCAATATCACATCAAAATCGGGTGGTAATGAGCTGACGGGGGAGGCTTTTTATGTGGTAAGGCCCGGGTCTGTCGTAGACGGACAGTCTGATTTTGCCCAGCGCGATTTGTCAGGAAACCCAGTAAAAGAGGGATTTCAGCGACATCAGTTTGGGTTCGGGTTCGGCGGCCCCATCAAAAAAGACCAGACATTTTACTATATCAATGCCGAGCAAATCTTCGACCTGAAAGACAACCTCTTGAATTCACCTCAGCTTGGAGTCAAAGAAACCGTGTCCGGTCAGAACCGATTCACGCTGCTCTCCGGAAAGCTGGATCACACCTGGAACCCGAATTTCAGATCATCACTCCGAATGAATACCGGCCTGATAAACATTGAGCGGCAGGGGGGCGGGCTTGATGGCGGCGTTACATTTCCGTCGGCCGCAAACAGTCAGGATCGCAATTCGTTTCTGACGGCTCTGAAAAACAGCTACAGGTTTGGAGGCGTGAGCGGAGAGACCAACCTGCAATACTCGCGGTTCCGATGGAACTACAGCAACCCCACGACTGCCAACAGCGCGTCTGCAACTGTTTTAGATCCTTCGGGCCAAACGATTGCTGTGGTTGGAAATCCGGGGTTTGAATTCGATAACATTGAGAATACATTTCAGCTGCAGCAGAATTTCAGGTACTATAAAAATAATCACTCGCTGAAGGTTGGCGGAAGCGTTTTGAGTGCGACACATGATCTGTTGGGGGGTGGCAACGAGTTTGGAAACTACCTGATTCAGCTCAATCAGGCACAGCTCAATTCACTGCAAAACAGCGACGTTGGTACTTCCCTTAATATAAATGATCTGCCAATCGATGCGGAGGTTCTTAATTACTCTGTTGAGCTTCGTCCTACCCGTTTTGGAACCACACAAAACATATACAGTCTGTATGTAGAAGATCTCTACTCCGTCAATTCAAAACTGAATCTCACATTTGGCCTTCGTTATGACTACGACAGCCTTTCCAAAAGCGGCGGCGGCTCCGGCGATTTCAACAACATAGCACCGCGCTTCAATTTCAACTACAAACTAAACAACCGCAGCAGTTTGAGAGGCGGCTATGGCATGTTCTACGACAAGATCGTCTATTCTGTCTATAGCGACGCACTGCAGCAGAACTCTACCGCAACCGATTTCAGAGCTCAGCTGCAGAGTCTGATTGATCAGGGGATTTTGCCTGAGGATACCGATCTGGACGCCGTTACGTTTAACGGAAACGTATCGGCGGGGATTAATAATGCCTCTTTCCCGAATGGCCCCACGTCGCAGGAGATCAACGCCAGCCGAAACGATATTTTCAGCAACTCGCTGCGAATTCTGAATCCTGACGGATACGACAATCCATACACGCATCAGTTTTCTGTTGGATATCAGCGACAGATAGGTGATGACAAACTGTTTTATGTAGATCTGATGCACACGCGATCGCATAATCTTTTCAGGTTGCGGGACCTGAATGCGCCTGCACCATTCCCAAACAATGATCCGCAGAATGTTGAGGTCCGCACGCAGCAGGAAGCTGACCTCACCCGACCTGTTCCGATTTTCACTGATGAAGCGGGCCCTTTTACTATTTCAAATAGTGACACTCTGCGGGGCATTGGTCGAAACGTAGTAATGACCGAAACCGCCGGGCAATCCCGGTATTGGGCAGCGAGTTTGAACCTCCAGAAATCACGTCTTAACGACAATTTCTCGTACCGGATTTCATATACGCTCTCGCAGCTCAGAAACAATACGGAAGACATCAATTTCAGGGCTGAGGACGCCAACAATTTTGAAAACGAGTGGGGACCGTCCATCAACGATCGCACGCATGTGATCAGTGGATTTCTTACATGGCAGGCGTTTGACGGATTTTCTGTCAATATGGCCACGCTGATGCAAAGCGGGCAGCCGATCAACCGGATTCCCAATGCTGAAGTGTACGGCACAACTGATCTGAATGGCGACGGCCGCTCATTTGGTGACGCCTACGTTGGGAACAGCGACCGGAGTCCCGGAGAGTCCCGAAACAGCGATCGCCTGCCGTGGGCTACAACATTTGATACGGGAATACAGTACAGGGCTCCGTTCGGCAACGGGCAGATGCTTGAAATTCGAGCTGATGTGTTCAACATGTTCAATACGCAAAACCTGAGCGGTTACGCGAATAATGCAACTCAAAGTAATCAGATTCAGGTGGGGCCGGAGTCTTCAGGACGTTTGATAAGAAAAAATTCGAGTCCGCCACGACAGATTCAGTTTTCGGTCAGATACCTCTTTTAAACCAATCGTCAAGTTCATTTGAAATCAATGAAGTAACTTGGGGCAGAGCCCAAGAGGTATCAACTTAAAATCCCCATTTATTGATATGGTTTGCGGTTATTGAGGCGCGTCAACCTTTTGGTAGGCTGTGAATAAATGGGGAGGCAATTGTAAAGTAGGTTAACTTTTTAAGGCCGATGATCATATTCCGAAGTTCGCCTCCCTATCAATTCCCGAGAGGGCGCGATAGGGAGGGGACGGGGGAGGGTCAGAAAACCCGGAAGCTCTGAAAATAGAGGATTTACTAATTTTTTTAAGCACGATTTCTTTGGAATTTAATTTTCTCACAGTCTCTCGAAGGGATCCCGATGGGGAAAGGTGGACTCTGATCTTTTTGAGGCTGTCCAAAAAGTATTTTGCCCCGGAATTCGCTTAAATAATTCAGGAATCTTCTTCTGACTCACCCTATTTCCCTCTCTATCTAATAGAGAGGGATTTAAAGTCTAAATTATTTAAGCGGAATAGTTGCCAGTAAACCTTTATGGACAGCCTCGGAATTATAACAATTATGAATTATAAAGTAACATGGATAAATTATATCTAATCCTCGTAATTAATTTGATATTAGCTATTTCGGGCTGTTCATCACCGCAACAAACTAATGATCCGGGGGAGATGTCCTGGCCGGAAATTGAGGCAGCGGCTGAGGGATCCGGCGTGACGATGATGATGTGGATGGGCGACCCGCTGATCAACAGATACATGACGCAGTACGTGGTGCCGGAACTGAAAAGCAGGTATGGAATTGACCTTGAAATCGTCAACGGTCAGGGCACACAAATCGTCTCAACTCTGATGTCTGAACTTGAAAGCGGACGCTCCGATAGCCAGATTGATATGATGTGGATTAACGGGGAGACGTTTTATCAGCTTCGGCAGATAGAAGGGCTCTACGGTCCGTTCACGGAGTCACTGCCCAACATTCAGTATGTAGATCTCGACAATCCGTTTATCGGGGTAGATTTCCAGCAGCCCACCGACGGTTACGAAGCGCCATGGGGCAACGTTCAGTTTACGCTGATTTACGATCCGGATGTCGTGCAGAATCCTCCTCAGGATCTTGAGGAATTCCAAGCGTGGGTTGAACAACATCCGGGGCAATTTACAATTCCAACAGACTTTTCAGGCATCACGCTTCTTAAATCGTGGATGCTCTCTATGGCGGATGACCCCGATATCTTTTACAGAGAGTTTGACGAAGAGGTCTACCTGGAGTTCAGTGGAAGGCTTTGGGACACAATCAATGTCATGAAACCGAATTTCTGGCGTGGCGGGGAGACCTTTCCAAACAGCGTGGCACAGCTGCATCAGCTATTTGCAAACGGGGAGGTGGCATTCACTATGAGCAATAACGACAGTGAGGTGGATAACAAGATTATGCAGGGAATATTTCCTGATAAAAGCCGCGGCTACGTGCCCGAATCAGGAACCATCCAGAATTCGCATTTCCTGGGAATTGCAAAACTCTCGGACAATAAAGCGGGAGCCATGAGGGCTATTAACTTCATGATATCGGCAGAGGCACAGTATCAAAAAATGCTACCTGACATTTGGGGTGACGGTACGGTTCTGTCAATCGAAAAGCTGTCGGATGAATGGCAGCAGCGCTTCCGGGAGATGCCGGGGCGAGACCGGGCACCGGACAGAGAGGAGATCAGGGGACGAGCGCTCATGGAGCCGGCCCCGGAATACATGATTCGGATGTTTGAAGATTTCAGGACTTTTGTTGTAAACCAATAGAATCATATCTCGTTTTTGCCTATCGTTACCCGGATTAATCACCATGAAAATTTGATGTGAGCAAGGCGAAGGAAGAAAAGCGACGATGGGTATCTGCCGTACCCTGAGTAAGCTTGTATTCAATTAAACACAGCTCACAGTAAAATTTCGCCGCTATTTAGATAACTTAAATTTAGGCTACTAAGTATTTTATGTATAAACACTATTAACAGTAACTTATATTAAATATTACTTCTCATCGTGAATATTTCAGGCTAAGCGACAGAATGGCTAAAAAACTGATCATTGTACTGTTTATACTTTTCTGCCTGCTGCCGCTGGGGCTCTCGCTTGGGTACTCATTTCTTTACAGCATTGGGGCCGTGGGGCTATTGAGCAGCGGCCTTACGCTGCAGCACTGGGGCGATCTGTTTCGCGGTGAATTTTTGCAGTCGATGTTCTACTCGCTTTGGATCGCCCTTGCATCAGCCGGAGTGGCGCTGGTGCTGGCACTGACCTTTTTGTTCACTCTTCGCCGCCATTTTCAGTCGGCCGGGCTCTACCGGCTTCTGTTTCTGCCCCTTACGATTCCGCCGATCGTGGTGGCATTTGTGATACTGCAGATGTACTCAGGAAGCGGTATAGTGTCACGTTTAGCAGTTCAAACCGGAGTGATTGACGGCATCCGGCAGTTTCCGGCACTGGTTCAGGATCCATATGGTATCGGCATCCTCCTCGCTCATATCTTTATTGTATTTCCATTCTTCCTGCTGGTGTTGCTGAACCTCTATCAGCACAATAAACTGGATGAAATAGAACGGGTGGCGTCGTCGCTGGGGGCGGATTCCGGCACCATTCGTTTCAAACTACAGCTCCCGATTTTAATGAGAGGGCTGTTTCCGCTGCTTATTCTCTACATCATCTTTTTTATGGGCGCCTATGAGATTCCGCTGCTGCTTGGCCAGTCATCACCCCAGATGATCTCCGTTCTCATTCTGGAGAAACTTCAGCGCTTTAACCTGGGTGACATCCCGGTCGCTTACTCAATGGCCGTATGGTACGCCTTCATCTGCATCATCACCATCTCATACCTGTTGATGACCTACAGAAAGAAGGTGGCCCTATGAAAAAACGTGTCGCGCTGGGACTCTTATTTCTGAGCTTCATCATTCCGTTTGGCGTGCTGATCTACCTGTCGGTTTCCACCGAATGGTACTATCCGGATCTCGTCTCTCATCCATTCACACTATCCAACTGGTCATCCTTTTTTGATGGGCGTTCAGGCCTGCTTGAAAGTGCCAGTATATCTCTGTTTATCTCATTGACGGTCAGCACATTAGCCACATTGTGTGGATTTTTTATAAGCCGCGGCATTGCATACTATACCACAAGTCGCTGGTGGCTCGTTTCGGCGTACTTCCCATACGTGATAGCTCCCGTTGTTCTGGCTGTGATGCTGAACTACTATTTTCTCCAAATCGGGTTGTCGGGTACGGTCTTTGGCGTGATGACGGCCCAGCTCTTAATCACCATGCCGTACGCCGTTATCCTTTTTTACGGGTACTGGAACCGCAACATACGCAACTTAGAAAATCTGGTAGCTACGCTCGGCGGCAGCTTCACCGACAGAGTAAAGCATGCAATTCTACCGTCTGCGAAAGGGCTGCTGGTAGTCTGTTTTTTTCAGTGCTTTTTGATATCGTGGTTTGAGTATGGCCTCACGCAGTTTATCGGGATTGGAAAAGTGGAAACCCTCACGATTATGGTGTACCGGTATGTGGCTGAATCCAATCCCTACCTTGCTGCATTGGCGGGGACTGTGCTTATCATTCCGCCGGTTCTTCTGCTGCTTGTAAACCGAAAATTTATCTTCCGGAAAGAATGGAGTTTCTGATATGATTGAGATACAAAAGCTGCGCAAATCATTTGACAGTGAGCAGGTGCTGAAAGATCTTGGCTTCAGTCATCCCGGCCAAAAAACACTCTCTATTCTGGGTGAATCGGGAAGCGGAAAGAGTACGCTCCTAAAGATTATTGCGGGTCTTGAGGAGGCTGATGCGGGCGACGTATTGGTCGACGGGCAATCCATCACGCATCTGAAACCCAAAGATCGCGGAGCAGTCTATCTGTATCAGGAGCCGTTGTTGTTTCCACATCTGACGGTTGAAGAGAATATCAGTTTTGGTCTGAAGTTCAGGAACAGAGCCGCTGACACCGTTCAGCAGGATACCCAGAGAATGATTCAACAGCTGAGGCTCACCGGACAGGAGACAAAATACCCGCACCAGCTGTCGGGAGGGCAAAAGCAGCGGGTAGCGTTTGGACGAGCGTTTATCATACATCCAAAGATACTGCTGCTTGATGAACCATTCGCAAGCCTTGACCCCGGCACCCGTAAAGAGATACAATTGCTGTTTAAAGAGATTGCGGAAAAAGAGAAAATCACCAGCCTCTTTGTCACCCACGACCTCAAAGAAGCACTGATGACCGGTGATCGGTTTGGGATGATGGTTCATGGCCGACTGACCGTCTATGAAAACCGTGACGACTTTATTGAAGATTCGAAAACAGGTATTAAACAGGAAATTGAATTTTGGAAAAATCTGAGCTGATCCATGACAACTGAATCTGAACAATCCATTGCCCTGATTCTGGGAAGTGCGTTTGAAGGCAGCTTTGCCGAGGAACTCAAACTAACTTCCCATCAGATCAATACAGAATTTGGAACCATCACCCTGCATCAAACAGCCCTTCGGAATGACCGCCCCGCGTATTTGCTGTTTCGGCACGGACTTCCGCACACGCTGCTTCCCAACCAGATCAACTACAGGGCGCAGGCAGCGGCACTAAAGCAGATAAACTGTGGAGCCCTGCTTATCAATAGCTCTGTTGGCGTGATGGATGCAGGATTGCCGCTCTACAAACCGATGCTTGTAACTGACCTGCTGATGCCTGAAAACAGGCTTCCTGATGGATCTACCTGCACGATATTTCCTAAGCCATCGGCTGAACACGGGCACCTGCTGATCAAAGACGGACTATTTTCATCAGAACTGAACCGAAGGCTCATCCGGCAGCATGGCAGCGATATTCATATAGCGGCAAGCGGCGTTGTGTTTGTATATGCAGGTGGTCCGCGCGGAAAGACGCCCGCCGAAAACCGGATGTGGGCACAGCTGGGCGGGCAGGTCAACTCCATGACGCTGGCTCCTGAAGTGGTGCTGGCCAACGAGCTTGAAATGCCCACGGCTGGGCTGGTTGTTGGCCATAAATACTCAGTGCCTGACGTGGAAAACCCCCGGCAGGAGGAGATTGCGGACACGCTGACAAACGCCCGGTCAGCCACGGAAAAAATTCTGATGTCATTTCTCCTGGAGGGTGAACCGGCCAACTTTCAAAACGAAATCTACCGCTTTAAGGATGAATGAATACTCTGCAAAAGAGTTATTGGAGGCGGTCAAAGAACTTGTCCCCGAATTTTCACCGACAGGCAATTGTGAGCGCCTGAGTGGCGGGAACATCAACTACGTTTGGCGGATTGTCGGGAAGCCCCACAACCTGATTGCCAAGCATGCGCCATCGCACATCGCCACGAACCCGGATGTGCCGCTAAGCAACGAGCGGATCGATTTTGAGGCCCGGGCGCTTTCCCTGTTTACATCCGAAGGCCGGCTACAGAATCTTGCAACGCAGGAGATTCGGCCACCAAAGATGATTGCTTTTGACCCGGACCGGTCACTTCTCATCATGGAAGATGTAGGCGAGTTCACCGAGCTGACTAAGGCCGATAGTCATGTATTTTCGTCCGGTAAAACAGGAGAGAGGCTTGGGCAGTTTATTGGCAACCTGCACCGATCAACCTTCGGTGATGAAGAGCTCCGAAACTCCTTTCAAAACCGTGGGATACAAAAAGTCCGTAATCAGTTGCAGTACCGGCCGGCACACGAATATGCAGATCTTGCAGACAAAGTCACTGAAGCTGAATTAAAAAACCGAAGCCAGGATCTTGGAAATCGTTTGCAGCAGCAGAGAGGAACCTGCCTGACGATGGGGGATCTCTGGCCACCGTCTCTGTTTGTGAATGAATCTGCCGATATCCGCCTGATCGATTGGGAGTTCGTCCATTTTGGGCGTCCGCTCCAGGATGTAGGTCATTTTGCCGCTCACTGCTGGATGCATCAGCATGTACTTGAGAATGGTACCGGATCTGATTGGTGGCGCAGTCTCTGGACGTCGTTTTGGAATGCCTATAAAAAAGCGATCGGAACGGACGTTGACCGTCTCTTTAACGCCGATGAAAAGAAGAATATAGGAATCCACATTGGAACTGAAATCCTGGTTCGAGCCTTTGGGCCGTTTAAAGAAGGATATGTGTTTGAGCCGTTTGCCGACGATCATCCGGTTCTAAACGAAGCCAAACATAGAGCCACCGAATTCATCCTGAAACCGCAATCAGCCCCTGACCATTTCAATTTATAATTTGCAAACAGAGAGGAGGAATAGTGAAGACATTCTCACAACTTGTCAATCCCTGGATTGACTTGACCGTTAGTTAAGGTTATTAGTTTAGATGTAAGGTACAGTATGGATATTGACACGAAGTGTCAATAGCGTTGGCTTGGAGGCTAGCCTC
>Ga0306867_1001484_pt1 | contig 10616 bp, 10 predicted proteins | sample AntRauTorckE6831_FD_190432 | JGI IMG/M metagenome (GOLD analysis project Ga0306867, IMG submission 190432) | Saline lake microbial communities from Rauer Islands, Antarctica - Metagenome Torckler E6 #831 (v2) (version 2) | ecosystem: Environmental > Aquatic > Non-marine Saline and Alkaline >... | reverse complement strand
TCTCCGGTGGTTGAGGGGATCTTCAAGAAAGAAAAAATCATCAAAAAACAGGTCAACACCATGGCCCAGTCGGTGGCGGCTTCTGATCCTGTGGACTTTTATAAAGTGCTTGAAGGCATTGAAAAAACCGACGGCAAAGCATATACCGTAACCGAAAATGAAATTTTAGATTCGCTTAAAGAAATGGCCGTTGAGGAGGGACACTTTACCGAACCGGCCTGCGCCCTGCCCCTCGCTGCATTTAAAAACAACCTTGAAACCTTCAAAGATAAAAAATGCGTGTTTATTCTTACCGGTTCCGGCTTAAAAGACACCCAGGTTGTAACCAAACACTCCCTTTCTTCGCCGGTACTTTCCCCTGATCTGGATAAGGTTGTCAATTATATTAAGTCCGGCTACATCGAGATGCAAAAAAAGTCGTGGGGTAAATCGCGCGATACTTTTATGGCGAATCTCAAGATGGACGAAGATCATAAAAAACTTTACGACGGCTACGTATCATCTATCAACAAAAAAGGAAAAACTCTTAGCAATAATGAGATTGAGGTGCTGCAATCGCTGGTATTCAATGAAGATTTGGACTTGCAATACCCGGTTGAAGTACTCGATTATAAGTTGACCATGCGCAAGCACGGGCTGGTTCAGGCCGCGGTAAAGCTTGATGTTGAAGGCAAAGAAGTTATTTCCGAAGCAAAAGGCGTTGGGCCGATTGACGCCATCTTAACCGCCATCAAATCTGAAACCGATAATGTTTTTCATCTCAGCGTAAAAAATCACGAAGTTGAAATCCTGAGCCCCGATACCGATTCGCTGGTGATGGTGACCCTTACGCTTACAAATCAAGACCAGGAATGGGTTTCGAAGGCAGCTTCTCCCGACACCCTTGAGGCAGTCATTCAGGCGTTTACGAAAGGACTGGCTATTGCTATGAAAGCAAATGTGGTGTGATTAGTTATTGGTTAATAGTTATTCGTTATATGGTTTCAAAAATAAATATTGATCCTAATTTACCAATAACGAATACCGAATAACTAATTACTCGCCGTTGCTTTTTTGTACTCATCCTTGAGCAAATGCTGAAAGTTTTTAACAAATTTATCAACCTTTGGCTTGGATACGTTCACGATATACGGGTTATTGGGATGCGCGGCATAATATCCCTGGTGATACTCCTCCGCATCGTAAAACTTATCATACTTCGTGAATTTTGTCACGATAGATCCCTTCTCATACGCACCTGAATTCTCAACCTCTTGCTTCACTTCTTTAGCAGTTTTAAGCTGTTCTTCGGTCTCGTAAAAAATAGCCGAACGATACTGAGGCCCTACATCCGGTCCCTGCCGGTTCAGTTGAGTGGCATCATGCGAGCCAAAAAATGCCTGTACCAATTGGCGGTAGGTAACCACATCCGAATCGTAGCGAACACGCACGGCTTCGGCATAATCAGTGCGGCCGGAAGCTACTTCCTGGTAGGTGGGATCGGGTTTAGTACCTCCTGCATAACCTGATACCGCTTCTTTCACCCCTTTAATACGCTCAAAAACAGCCTCGGTACACCAGAAACAACCACTGGCAAAGTACGCCGTTTCAAGTTCGGATATCTGCGCCTGAGTGAGTTGCGGTTGCGGTGATTTATTTTGAGGCGCTTCTTTGGCCGAGCAGCTCGCTACAATAAATAAGCACGAAAAAATAGCAATAATTTGCGAAAATGTCTTCATAATAGTCTATAACTCATTGATTTAAATTATGGTGTTAAGAACTCATTTAATTCTAAATTATTCTGTAATATTTTTATCACAATTTCGATAAAGGTTGTAAGGGAGCTCTGTTCCCGCTGCATAATGCTCAGGAGCAGAACTCCTTCGCAACTTTAGCGACTCCATCACTTGGAGTGATGGAATCGCTTTTCAAAACCTACCGCAGCGCTTCTTCCAGTTCAAGCGAGGCATCACTCTGTGCATCCCTGTATTTTACAATCAGCGGGCACGCCATATTCAACCCTTGCTCTTTAGCCCATTTCCCGCTCACTGGTCGGGTACCGGGAATAACGACGGCTCCTTCCGGGATGGGTGCTCCCTTTTCCAGTCTGTTAGTATGTACGCAATCATATACCGGAATGGATTTAGACAGCGTTACACCGGGCGCAATAACAGCCCCTTTTTTAATCAACATACCTTCAACAATAACGGCTCCTGCACCAATAAAGCAGTCATCCTCAATAACCACCGGCGCCAGCCCTACCGGCTCCAACACGCCGCCTAACTGTACCCCGGCCGAAAGGTGTACATTTTTACCGACTTGTGCGCAAGAGCCTACCAAAGCATGACTATCAACCATGGTTCCCTCATCTACATAAGCCCCTACATTAATATATGCCGGCGGCATGATAATTACTCCCGGCGCCACATACGCTCCGTGCCGCACCGATGAGCCGCCCGGAACCAGCCTGACATTATCTTCAACCAAAAATTTTCGTGGCGGAAGACTATCTTTATCAACAAAACCCTCATAAATACCTCCAAACGCCATATTATTGCCCGCGGAAAATGAAGCCAAAATTGCTTCCTTCACTTCTTTGTTGGCTTTCCATTCACCGTCTTCGCGATATGCTGCACGTATTTCGCCGTTTTCAAGTTGATCAAGCACGCCCTGCCAGTTATTATCATTCATATAATTTTGACTGTATTTTTAACTTAAATTTCCATCGTATATACTTCCCTTTGCTAATTTGGAAGCATTTATTTTTAGTGGGTTGATTGAAACCACTCCTCAATACGGTTGTCCGCCTCCAACAAAAATTGGATATCTTCAATTTCGTCTTCCGTTAAAGGAAGCCGGAGGGTTGGCGAAGCAATCCAGCCCTTTTCAGCCAGCAATACTTTGGTGGGGATAGGATTTGAGGCAGCAAAAAGGGCACTTGAACATTCTTGCCACAGGGGCAGCAGTTCCGGTCCGCGACCTTGCAGGCACCACTCTACATAGCGATGCGTAGCTTTGGGCCAAACATTAGCCATCACCGAAACCAAACCTTGACAACCGGCCGCCGTAAAAAATGGCATCAGGCCGTCATCACCACTGTAAATCAACAGTTCAGGTGCCGTTTTCCTAAATAACTGGTAATCAGCAATACTGCCGCTGGCTTCTTTTAAGGCATAAAAATTGGAATGATCTTTTAAGTCAGCAACCACTTGGGGTTGAAGTTTAACCCCCGTCCGCGATGGCACATTGTACACCATGCAGGGTTTATTCGCAGCATTCAGCAGCGCTTTAAACCACGCAATCTGTCCATTTACATTTGGCTTGGCATAGAGCGGCGTTACCAGCAAAAAACTTTCAATGGCAAAGCGATTGCAGTATTCAATCCATTCTAACTGTCTGTTGAGATTGAACCCACCTACCCCAACCATCAGCGGCACATCAATATTTAAGCTGGCTGCGGTTTCAACCACTTTCTTTTTATCCTCGAGTGATAGCGCCAGCCCTTCGCCAGTGCTGCCCAAAATAAGTACGCCATTGCCCGCTTCATCCTGTTTATAAATAAGTGATGCAAGTTCATCGGGGTTGATACTGCCATCTTCTTTCATCGGGGTAACCAGCGCTGTCCAAAGTATGGTGTCTTTTAAGTTCATATCTGTAATTGGTTTACTCCTTAAATTAATTCTTCATAAATGCCATCCCGCGAACCCCCTTCCTCCAAAGGAGTGCCTTTGGCAAAAGGGGGACAAAATCTCTTTAACCAAAATTAGAGTTTGTAAATAAGATAATGAGAAGATGTTTTATAAAATTAGTGTTTCTGTGTTTTCGTGGCTATAAATTTATCAAAAAGTGTTTCCATTGTATAAAAGCCCGGTTTTAAATGTTCATCCATAATTTGCTTCACCGCCCAAAGTGCGCCTTCGGCAAATACAGCCCTATCATGCGCTTTATGTTTCAGCTCAATAGATTCAAAAGCCGTTTCCATTTTTAACTCGTGAATGCCTTTCACATCCCCTTTTCGCTCAGAAGTTATGTTGGCATTTTTGCCCAACCATTCTTCCCACGATATGGCCGTTCCGCTGGGGGCATCTTTTTTATCGGTGTGATGAATTTCGTGAATCTTAAAAGCAGGCCCATCCAGTATTTCCGAGCCATTTCCAATCATCTGCAGGCAACGGCGCACAATGTTCATACCCAAGCTAAAGTTTGAGGCGCGCATCCACTTAAGATTTTTTTTCTTCAATTCTGTATTTAGCTCTTCATCCGGCCAGTCGTAGCCGGTAGTGCCCCAGGCTGCCGCAATTTCGGCTGATAAAACAGTTTCAAGAACGTTATCAACCGCAGAACCCGGCACAAATATGATGGCCGCATCAGCCGGCTTAAGCAACTCAACCGTAGGCGGATTGGTGGAATCGAACGGACCTATAATCTGATCATCATCTAAAAGATTAAGGACCTTTCCCCCTGTTTTTCCGGTTCCGATAACGGCTATTTTCATCGATAGAATCTTTTTTTATTCAAATTGAAATAACGTATTAAAGTGTAGCTATTTCACAGAGTTACACAAAGAAGACACAGAGGTACACTGAGAAATACTCTGAGCTTCTCAGTGCATCTCTACAGTGCTTTTTTCTTAATTCAATTGAAGTATAAGCTTTTCGCTATGCACTTTCATGTGCTATAATTAAACAAATTTAAAACCATACTTGCACCATTGCCCTTTAATCAATTAGATTCTTCTTTATTTTAAAATTAATCTACCCGTATGATTTCCCTTTTTATTGCTGCTCCACTGTTCACCAATGATGCTATTGTACTTGGTATTTTGCTGGTTATCCTGGCGGCAATTTTTATCACCTCCAATATTGATAAACCCTTTTGGCAAAAGTTTTACACCTTTGTCCCCTCCCTTCTGCTATGCTATTTCATTCCGTCTATATTTAATTCGGCCGGTATTATTTCGGGTGAAGAATCCAACCTTTACTTTGTAGCATCCCGTTACCTGCTGCCCGCAAGCCTGGTATTACTCACCCTCAGTATTGATTTTAAGGGAATTATCGGGCTGGGACCCAAAGCCATTATTATGTTTTTGGCAGGCACCATTGGTATTGTGATTGGAGGCCCGATAGCCCTACTGATGTTCTCTTATTTGGCCCCTGATGTTGTTGCAGGTGCGGGTCCTGAAGAAATCTGGCGCGGACTTTCTACCGTTGCCGGCAGCTGGATTGGCGGCGGGGCCAATCAAACTGCAATGTTCGAAATTTATGATCCCAGCGATGAACTTTTCTCTGCAATGATAACGGTTGATATTATTGTAGCCAATATCTGGCTGGGATTTTTGCTCTACGGCGCGGGCATATCAGATCGCATCGATAAATGGTTTAAGGCCGATGCTTCGCCTATTACCGAACTTCGCAAAAAGATTGAAAATTATCGGTCAAGTATTGCTAAGATTCCAACCCTTACTGACATCACTACTATTTGTGCCATAGGTTTTGCTGTAACCGCTATCGGTCATTTTGGTGCTGACACCATCACTCCATGGATTAGAACCAACTACCCTGCGCTTGAGGATTTAAGTTTGGGATCTGAATTTTTCTGGCTTATCGTTATCGCTACCACGGGGGGGCTTGCGCTATCCTTCACCAAAGCCCGTGAACTTGAGGGTGCAGGCGCCTCAAAAATCGGAAGCCTCTTTCTCTATATTTTAGTTGCTACCATTGGCATGAAAATGGATGTACTGGCCATCTTTGAAAATCCAGGGTTTTTCCTTATTGGGTTTACCTGGATTCTGATTCACGTGTTAGTTCTTTTTATAGTTGGTAAAATTATAAACGCTCCATTCTTCTTTATTGCCGTGGGAAGCCAGGCAAACGTGGGCGGAGCGGCTTCGGCCCCCATTGTAGCCTCGGCCTTTCATCCGGCATTAGCGCCTGTGGGCGTGTTGCTGGCGGTGTTGGGCTATGCGCTTGGAACGTATGCCGCTATTGTCTGCGCTGAAGTAATGCGCATTGTGAGCTGAGCAAAGGTGAAAAGTGAGATGTAAAAAGGTTTATTTTGTGCTTTTTATTAAATTGGATAGCATTGCAAAAACCACATTCGTTTTCCTTCCAATTTCTTTGGAAGCCCGGTCATCAGTAAATTTGAGCTTCAGTGATATTTTCATTTGCATATCCAATTCTACCAAAGATGAACGAGCTATTTCAAAGAAACGTTTACGTTCTTTCTTTGAAAACCGGGCAGCTCCTTCCGAGATATTTGATGATATGGAAACGGCTGCTCTTTTCATTTGAGAAGTAAGGCAATATAATTCTGACTTTGGATAATTATCAGTAATAGCATAAATATTAACAACCAATTCTGTGCTTACCTTCCATACATTGAGCTTTTTATGGTTTAGTTCTAACATTTTTTTGTATTTTGTTAATAGTATCAATCTATAAAACAGACAACTAAACATTGAACCCCTTACCCAATTTTATTTCAGAAGACAATTTCCTCAGAATGAAGCAAGAATCGTTTCACCCTTCACCCTTCACTTTTCACCTCTGAACTTCCCATGCGCATCCTGAAATTTATCGGCGCTTTTGTAGCTGCTTTTATTCTGATTATCCTTATTGTATTTGGTTTTAATTTTAATGCCCTTTTTACTCTTTATGAAAACCAGGATGGTATCAAAGAAGGACAGCAGTGGGTGGAAAAAACCTATTCCCTCAAAGGTTTAACCGAATATATCGGCGCCCAGCCCCAGCGCGTTTCTGTTGCATCTATTGCTATTGAAAACCCGGACTCGTCCATCATGTACAACCCCCACACACCGCGGACGATGGGTCGCCTTGCCAACATTTTTACCCTCATAGAATATGCTCGGCAGGTTGAAGCGGGAACTCTCAACCCGGATGAAGACATTCCGCTTGATGAAGTAAACCGCTTCCAGCTCCCATACATCGATCAATCAGATCATGAAAGTGCGATGGAAACGTTAAGAGAACAGGGGAAGATTTATGATAATGACACCATTGCCCTCAAAGACCTCGTTCAGACCGCGATAGAATTCAATGATATCGCCATAGCCGATTACCTTTTTTTAAAAATAGGTCCGCAAAATGTCGAGGATTTATATGACAGGCTGTCTATCGAAGAAACGGAACTGCCGCTGCCATTCAGCGGTCTTTACATCATGCTAAGTTCCAATCAAAGCGACTCATTGGCTAAAGTACATCTGGATAGCCTGAGCCAACTTCCGCGGGAGGATTTTCGCAATCTTGTTTTCAGAAAAACACGTCGGCTTAATGATGATAAAAGTTACAGAGAAAAAATAGTTGCACAGTTTCGGAAGAATGAGGGGCTTGGTTTAAAATTTATCCGGCAGCGCAACGCACTGGCCTTTTTTCCAAAAACGACCGCCCATGAAATGAGTGGATTAATGAAGCAGATTCAGCAGGAAACACTTATTTCCTCATCTGTTTCAAATAAAGTAAAAACATTTTTAGACTGGCCGCTTAAAAACGATAACAGCCGGCTCAATAAAGATTTTACAACCTACGGCGCCCTTTACGATAACCGCATGGGTATGGTAAACGGCATCGATTACGGGAAATCATCCTACAGCAAGGAACCATTTGCGCAAGCTGTTTTCTTTGATGACCTGCAGATCGCATTCTGGTTCCACATGAGTAGCAATCTGATGCACCAGGATTTTGAGCAACGCCTGATTTGGGACCCGGCTCTTCGCGAAGCCACCGTCAACGCCCTTCGCCAATCGAATCAACCCAAGAAAACCTCCGAATAATGAATACCTATTCTGGATTATTCGCAAAGAAATTTTAGGGTAACTATGATAGCTTTGAATACCATGTGTCATTTCGATCCGCCGGCTGGCGGAGAGAAATCTATGTTTCCAGAAATACCACAAAAGTTTAAACACTTAAAACAAAGATCTCTCCCTAACGGTCGAGATGACAGTTTGTGTTTGGAGTTTTGCAAGGCTCCCTACAATAAATTCAAATTAATAGCAGACCACCTTCTAAATTCATGAATAATTCACGTTACAAATTTCTATATCTCATGTGGCTACTACCGGCTTACCTGCTTTTTTTATGCGGCCACCAAGCGATGGTTTTTTACAGCGTGGTGAATACGTATGATAATGGAGATAGCTATATTGCCGAAGTGGTCGATTTTGATTTGAAACAAATTGCCGCCCAAACCAACGGTTATGTAGTGCTTGAGTTTGAAACAAAAACCGGCAAAAGCCACCGGCAAAAACTGTCGCTGCCGGTAGAAATGGCCGGCGCCGTGAGTCAAAGTCAGGCTATACCGGTACGGTTTAAAAAAGATGCCTTCGTCAATATTGTGATGATTCCCACTTATGGCACCCAAAAAGGGCTGGCGTTAACTAATCTGGCAATGGCTGCCGTCGGGCTTTTTATAGCTCTTTTTATTGCTTATTTGGTGAATCGCTATGTGCATAAAAAACTCACTGAAGGAGATGAACAACTGGTAATTGAACGCGTTGATGATGAGTGATCAAAAACAATCTGCGGGAACCTTGTATCTCATTCCCAATACGCTGGGCAAAACGCCGCATAATAACACCATTCCCGAATATGTACTCAATATCATTCGACGGCTTGATGTGTTGATTGTAGAAAATGTGCAAACGGCAGCGCGCTACCTGCAATGGGTGGGCGATACGGTGCCGGAGTATGAAATCAATTTTTTACTGTTGAACAAGAACACGCCCGTCCATGAAGCAGCTTCATTTTTAAATCCGTTGAAACGAGGAAAGGATGCCGGATTACTTTCCGAGGCGGGCTGCCCTGCCGTGGCCGACCCCGGCGCAGAGCTGATTAAAATGGCGCATTCCCGAAATATAAAAGTACAGCCGCTTGTGGGGCCTTCTTCCATCTTACTTGCGCTGATGGCATCGGGATTTAACGGACAATCATTTTCTTTTCACGGCTACCTGCCAATTGAAAAAGGACAACGCCAGAGCGCTATTCAACGACTGGAACAAGAATCAAAAGATACAGGGGCTACTCAAATTTTTATGGAGGCTCCGCACCGCAATGATGCCATTGTGAAAGATGTGATCAACCTTTGCCATTCCGAAACACGCTTTTGCACGGCAACCAATCTCACGCTGCCTGAGGAATCGGTTATTTCACAACCTGTAGCCAATTGGAAACAGAGCAAACGTAAATCGATTCATAAAGAACCGACTATCTTTCTATTGCTTGCCTGAGAACAGCTAATAAAAAAAAGCCTGTCCCTAAACGAAACAAGCTTTTTATACATGTCAAATACCTGGCAATATTTTCATCCCGCCTCTTCTAATAAATGTACAATGTCCTTGTAATTATGCGAGCCGGCCTGATCTTTTGCTGACCACCCGCGGTCGTCCATCACGTCTACATCACTGTGATTATTAATTAGCAGTTGAACTATATCGTGATGACCATTGCTTGATGCCCAATATAAGGCACTGGTTCCACGGTTGTCGCGGCTGTTGACCTCCGCTCCTTCTTCTATAAGCAATTGAACTATGTCGAGATGTCCGTGTTTAGCGGCTTTCATCAGGGCGGTGCGCTGGTGTTCATCACTGGTGTTAACATCAAGGCCTTCTTCAAGCCCTTGCTGCACGGTGTCGATGTCTCCATTTTCGGCGGCATCAAGAAAGGTTTCTTCGTTCATATATGGCCTCCTAATTTTAGGTGATTGGAAAGGATCTATTTGAATTGTAATTGATTGTTGGGTGATTGTCAAATGAAAAAATAGGCAGTAGCAGTAAGCAGGTTGCAGTTTTGATACTGCCAACTGCCGCTGCCTCCTGCCAACTGTTTTACAATCCTAACACCCCTTCCCCCTGGTTAAAAATAATATCTTTGGGAATATTTTGTTCCTGCAGGCGATCCAGTGATGTTTGAAGCCGGCTGCCTACAGTGCCGTATTTACTGATAAAGGCATCAACGCCTTCATAATTGCCATCCCCCTGATAGGTGAGAATTTTTTTGGAAAGCGCATCGGTGGCGTCTTTTATTTTATCGAAGTTTATGCGGTAGGCTTCGGCTTCTTCATCATATTCGACGGCTCCCTTTTCTTTGAAAAAGTTGAAGCGGATGAGATTGGCCAGGCCGTGAGCGCTTGACGAACCGAATCGTATCGACCGAAAGATACTGGTCACAAAGGTTACGTAATTGTCTTCGATGCTTCCTTCCGTCACCATTCCTTTATCGCGCAGGCTGCTCACCATATACAGTCCCAGCACATCGGCTTTGCCTTCTTCCAGCGCCGAGGCATGCTCTTTAAGCGCTTCCCGCACCGTTCCTTTGTTGTTGATGGTATTTTTAATACCCAATCCGTGTGCCACTTCGTGGAACATGGTATTGCCAAAAAAGGCATCGAAGGTGATGTTTTTCTGTTGCTCATCCACAATCAACTCTTTAGATAATGGCACCAGAATTTTGTCGTATTTGGCCCTCATGGCATTTTTTAGCTGTAATCTCCGGGTCCCCTTCTGAAGCTGTACCTCTTCATCATTGGGGAGATTAATTGCGATTGTTTTTGAACCGGCATTGGCATCTCCCGCGTAGTAAACGGCATCGTATGCGCCAAGATCAGAATCGCGGCCCGGTTTT
>Ga0306867_1001476_pt1 | contig 10654 bp, 9 predicted proteins | sample AntRauTorckE6831_FD_190432 | JGI IMG/M metagenome (GOLD analysis project Ga0306867, IMG submission 190432) | Saline lake microbial communities from Rauer Islands, Antarctica - Metagenome Torckler E6 #831 (v2) (version 2) | ecosystem: Environmental > Aquatic > Non-marine Saline and Alkaline >... | reverse complement strand
TGAATCATTTCGATAAATTCACGAATCGGAGGTATATCCAGTTTTTCCATTTCGGCCTGCATCTTTTTAGTTGCAAAAGAAGACATCCCTGGCAGTCCGCCGATCATAGTTGGAATATGCATAGCTGGATTACCAACAGTAGCTACTTTGAGGTCATCCATTCGTTTATCAATAACTGTTTCCAGTCCGAAAAATGTGAAGAAGAGTGTTGCTTCAATACCTTCCATGCGAGCACCATTCGCCATAATAAGGCCCGGATAAACACCTTCTAAAGATCCCTTGGAGATGATGATGGACACCCTTTCAATAGGTTTAGGGGTTTTCTCTTCAGGGCGTTCTAATGTTTGAGTTTCTTGCGTTTTCATATGAGCCTCTTTTGTTTAAATACATCCTTTGGGTTTAGGTAAGCCGGCTATTTTTGCGGCTTTTTTAGCCGGTCCCTTAGGAAATAGCTGGTACAGCTCTTTAGTTGATACTCCACTTTGTTTAGTGAGTTTGCGGATAGATGGAGCATCTCCTTTTTCCATGAATTGGTCACGGATATAGTTAATTACCACCCAGTGCCGATCATTTAGTTCACCTACACCTTCCTGAGTAGAAAGATCCTGAGCAAGTTCAGGTGACCAATCGTCCAGATTTGCCAGGTGACCGTCTTTGTCGAGTTCCAGTGTTTTTAGTTCAGGCATGACTTTCCTCATCATTTGGTTTACTATTCTACATCTTGTAATTCTTTTTCCTGTGATTCAGGAATATATTTTCCTTTCATACTCATTTGAGGTTCCATCGGCAGCTCTTTTCCTTTAATAAGCATGTTCCAGTAGATCCACTTGAATCCTAATTTACCGAAGTGATTCATTTTTGATTCTTTCAGTAACGAAAATGGACCAATGCCGGGGATTGGAAATTTTCCTGGAAGTGGCTCGGTATCGTAATTGAAATCGATGAGCAAGCCTTTTCCATCTCCAGATTCAATAAAGCAGTTGGCATGGCCATCAAAGCTGGCGGTTAGTGGCTCTTCTTTAATGTAAGAGAGGATGTTTTCGAAAAGGATTTCAGAGGCAAAATGAGCTACAGAACCGGCCTTTGATGCAGGTATATCAGTGGCATCGCCGATCACAAAGATGTTCTCCCAGTTTTCGGATTGCAGCGTGTGTTTATCCGTAGGAATGAAATTAAGTTCATCTCCCATACCACTTCTTTCAATGGCTTTAATTCCCATATTAGTTGGTATGCTTACCAGAAGATCGAATTCGACTTCCCGTTCATCCCAGGAAACGATTTTTTTCTCCTTATTATCTACACGACCGATGTTGAATTCGGTAACCAGGTTTATACCCTTTTCTTTCACAAATCCACCAAGCTCTTGTGAAGCAATGGGTTTTGTGAACGCACCATCCAGAGGTGTAGCAAGTGTTAAATCTACCTTGTCACGCATTCCTTTCTTACGGAAATAATCATCGGCAAGGAATATAAACTCCAGGGGCGCTACCGGACATTTGATAGGCATCTCTGCAATATTCAAAACCAGTTTTCCGCCTTCCCATGTTTCAAGGAAATCTGCTAAAGCGAGTGCACCCTCAATAGTATAGAAATCAAAAATAGATTTGTGCCATAACGGACCATCCATTCCTTCAATTTCATCCGGTCTTATTTCGGTTCCTGTTGCAATGATTAAAAGATCATACTTTAGAATTTTTCCATTACTTAATAAGACAGTGTTCTCATCCGGTTTGATCTGATCAATGTCAGAGAAAATGACATTTGAATTTTTAGGAAAGAATTTATTTTTCGGCTTTATAACGTCTTCTTTACTGTAAATCCCGAATGGTATGAAGAGGAAGCCGGGCTGATAGTAATGAGTTTCGTGCTTGTCAACTATCGTGAGCTGCCATTCTTTAGGACTCAGAGTTTTAGACAGCTTATTCAACATCATTGTGCCTGCAGTACCGGCACCAAGAATTAATAACTGTTTCATGGTATTCACCCCATATTTTAAGATTGAGGGTATCAGCAGCCTGCTGATATACCTTAATCAAAAACTGTGAAGTAATGATGAATTTCTATCATCAAAAATACTCAAAGAGAGGTGTATCTAAATTTTTGAGTCCATCTATTACCTAAAAAGAGAATACTGGAAGAGGGTGCTATTTTAAATACTATCGATGCTTGGTATATTTTTGAGGAGCTAATACTTGCTTAACGGATTCGATCTCATGACTGGAGATATTGACTTTATGAGCTTTCAAGATATCATCAAGCTGTTCTTCTGTTCGAATTCCTAACACCGCTGAGGCTACTGCAGGATGATCTAAGACAAACTGTATAGATGCAGAAATAGCATTCTCTGTTTTATTGGCAGCTTTCTGAATAGAATGAATATCATCTTTGGTGTAATCAAGATATGCTCTTGGCTCCTTATCAATAAGCAACCCTTTGGCAAGCGTTCCGCGGGTAATTACACTTATATCATTTTCTGCAAGCAGATCAAGACTCTCTTCCTCAGGCCGCCGATCCAAGAAACCATATTGCATCATTACCACATCCATGTTTGACCGTTCCACATACTCCCGAATCGTGTTGGGTCTAATCGAGGAAATACCATAAGCTCTGATTTTCCCGTGCTTTTTAAGCTGTTCAAATGCTTCTATGATATCATCAATAGGATCTTCGATGGTGCCGCCATGAAGCATATACAAATCTATGTAATCGGTTTGGAGCCGTCGAAGGCTTTCGTTCACTTCGGTTAAGATGTGTTCTTTGGTTGGATTCCAATCCCACCCTGAACCATCATCCCGCCAAACATTACCAACCTTGGTAGCTATTTTCACTTCACTGCGGATGGGATTTAAAGCTGTACCGACCATCTCTTCATTCAATCCCTGATCATATAAGTCTGCCGTATCAAAAAAGTTAATACCTGAATCATGGGCTTTACGAATGAGAGAGGTTGCAGCCTGCTGACCTTTTTCCAGATCCAAAGACATGCACCCAAAACTAACTTTACTTACTTCCAGATTTGAATTTCCAAGCTTATTGTACTTCATAATATGCGCCTTTCTTTATTTGGACTAATATAAAAAGAAGGATCCCGGAATGATTCATTTTTTGAATGAAATGGACAAACTAGCGAAGACCTGAATGATCTTTATGGTTAATAAACTTCTTTATTTCGATGATCTCCCCAGCGGTACTTAATAGTTCGTTTTAAGGGTATTTTCATTCCACCAGTATCTTCTAGCCATGTATAAATTTCACCTGCCAGTTCTTCTATGATTTCCTGATGTTCGGGGCTATTAATAAGATTATGCATTTCATTAGGATCATTTTCCAGATCATAAAACTCATTCGTATCCCAAACACCGTGGTAACGAATGTATTTATACTTTTCGGTTCTAACTCCATGCATTGTTGGAGTTTGTGGAAAATCGTATTCCCAGTAATATTCATAAAAAATACGATTACGCCAGTCATCCGGAGTGTTTCCTTTAAGAATAGGAAGTATTGAAGCACCCTGCATATGCTCAGGTTTTTTAATTCCTGCTACTTCTAAAATAGTTGGACCTACATCAATATTCTGGACCATTTCTTCAATTACTTGACCACCTTCTAAAACTTCAGGATAGCGAACTAGAAAAGGAACTTTAGCTGATTCTTCATAAAAATGTCGTTTATCAATTAAACCATGCTCCCCAAATGAGAACCCGTTATCACCCATATAAATGATTAGAGTCTCATCTAAAATACCCTTCGCCTCTAAAGCTTCAATTACTGAGGCTATGCTCTCATCCACAGCCAGAAGTGTTTCAGTATAACGGCGGTAAAACTCTTCAAAGTCCATGCTGCCATGATAGAGATAATCGACTCCATGCCATGACTCACGCTGGTTTTTTGCCCAATCGGGCATCCTGTTATCGCCATAATATTCTTCCCCTTCCAATGGAGTTCCAGTGGATTCAGAGGTAGGAAGGGTTGGGATATCATATTTCGGAGTATTAAAACTTTCGGGGTAAACGAGTTCTTCATCTTCATATAAACCCAAATGTCTTTTGGCAGGTTTGAAATCAGCATGAACAGCTTTATGAGATAAATATAGAAAGAAAGGTTTTTCGTCGGTCTGTTCATCCATCCAGTCTACGGCCAACTCAGTTAATAAGTCAGTAGTATAAGTTGAATCTTCATATTGAACGCGCTCTCCATTTATATTTAGCAATGGATTATAATACACACCTTGACCTTTAAAACTCACCCATTGGTCAAAACCCGGTTTTGGGTCATCACTATTATCACCCATATGCCATTTCCCGAAGTAGCCGGTTTCATAGCCACTTTGCTGGAGATATTCAGGAAAAAAGGTAAGATTACCAGGGTCTGGTGCTTGATTGTCAACGACAGTATGGGTGTGCGAATATAGTCCGGTTAATATAGAAGCTCGACTTGGAGAACATAAGGAGGTTGTGACATATGCATTTGGAAAATAGGCACCTTCAGCGGCTAACCGATCCATTGCGGGAGTTTTTAACCAAGGTATTTTACCAGTAAAGCCCATGAAGTCGTAACGATGATCATCTGATAGAATAAAGACCACATTTTTTGGCTTTACAGAAGGTATGGTCTCAAACTCCAGCTCCCCGTTCTTTTGTGAATTTGAACTGCAACCTGCAAGTAACAGGATTAAAATAAATATGAGATATGGAGGTAGTTTAAAAAGCATCATTTATCCTTCGTTTGGTGAATAATCTTTAACAAGCCTAAAACCCGTATGCAACAATCCAGTGTCCGGGCTTGATCTCATTCTTGCAGAAGGTCGATATCCAGCACAATAGCTATCATGGCATAAAAATGACCCTCCACGTATTACTTTTTTGGGAACATTGGGCTCCTCCGGATCATAACTTGAATCAGGACCTATAGGGTTTGTACTTCCTTCCGAATCAGAATAATAATCAGGGCGATACCAATCTGAAACCCATTCCCAAACATTACCAGACATATCGTACAGGCCAAAGCGGTTGGCTTCGAACGTTTTAACTGGTGCGGTATAGAAAAAGCCATCCGATTCTGTATTCTTATAAGGGAATGATCCTTGCCAAGTATTGGCTTGTGCTATCCTAATTTCTCTTTGTGATGATGTGGCATCAAGTCCACCTCGGGCAGCAAATTCCCATTCAGCTTCTGTTGGTAATCTTTTACCGATCCATTCGGCATAAGCATTAACATCATCCCAGGAAACGTGAACGACAGGGTGGTTATCTTTTCCAATTATGTCACTATCAGGACCTAAGGGATTTTTCCAGTTGGCTCCCGGAACCCAGTTCCAAACGGGTAGTCCATTGGCATAAAAGTCTTTTTCGAAAATTACAGAACCGGCAACAAGAATAGAGTCTGGTGGTTTTGGAGTCCCTGGAGGGACCTGAAGCTTTAATTCTTCCCAGTCAGGTTTAATTTCAGCAGTTGTTATGTAATTGGTCTCGTTTACAAATTTTTCGAACTCGGCATTGGTCACTTCGTGAACATCCATCCAAAAACCTGAAACTGTGACCTGATGAAGGGGAAGTTCATCTTGCTTTGCCAATTCATCATTTCCTCCCATTACAAAGGTGCCACCAGGTATCCAAGACATGCCTTCCTGCTGCTGGCCAGGAGGTGAAATGGTGCTTTTTTCATTACAGCTAACAACAAATACTAGTACAATTAAAAATATATTCCGCATTCTTGAATAAAACGAAAATCTTTCCTTTTAGCTAGGTGAAAGATTTTCTTGTGAATTTAAATGCAGAGTATGGCGAAGACCTAAAAGGCTAGGCTTCTCTAATTAGGGAGATTGCTCTCTCGGGATTTTGGTCCGCTTTCAAAGACATACAACCAAAACTGATGGTACTAACTTCAAGATCCGATTTACCAAGTTTAGAATAACTCATAAAAGCTGTGTTAAATAAATGTTAGTCTGGTTTAGCTAAATTTGAATACTTTAAGCAGATGATCAATATTAAACTAAACCTTTTAAGCACGTCATGAAATATTTAATCCTGATTATAGTAATTATGGCTAATCTGGGTTGTGCTAATGAGAATAAGCAGGATCTTAAAACTGAAAGGGAAAATGGGGTACTTACAATATCGGCAGGGGATAAAGATCTTCTCAGTTATCAGTTTGAGACGATGTATCCTCCTGAAGGTATAGATTCTGTATTTAAGCGAAGTGCTTTTATTCACCCTTTAAAAACCCCTTCCGGAAAAATACTGACTCAAATTCAGCCTGAAGGTCACCGCCACCATTACGGTCTATGGAATCCATGGACGCATGTATATTTCGAGGGAGATACCCTTGATTTCTGGAACCTGGCAAAAGAAGAGGGTACGGTTCAGTTTGCCGGGTTTAATTTTGTTGAAGAAGGAGAAGGATATGCCGAGTATTCCGCACTTCATGAGCATGTAGCTTTTAAGAAAGATGGATCAGAAAAGGTTGCATTAAATGAAATTCAAACCGTGAAAGTACATCACCTCGAGAAAGACTCATACCTGATTGATTTTACTTTTGAATATCAAACGGCAAGTGAAAGTCCTTTTAAAATTCTTGAATATCGATATGCAGGGTTTACCTGGAGAGCTACAGAAATCTGGAATAAGCAGAATAGTGAGCTTTTTACTTCAGCAGGGATAGACCGGGACGGAGCAGATGGTTCAAAAGCAAAATGGTATGTCCTTCAGGGGAAATTAGGGGGAGATTACGGTGGAGCGGTAGTGATGTCCAATCCAGAAAATTTTAATCATCCCGAACCCCTTAGGGTATGGCCGGCCGATATGACTGATCGGGGTGATGTATTTGCTTGCTTTTGCCCAACCAAGGATACCGACTGGCTGCTTGAGTCTGGAAAAACCTATATCCTGAAATATCGAATGTTGGTATATGACGGGAAGTGGAATGCTGAAGAAGCTGAATCGGCCTGGCAAGATTATGCTGCTGACATTCAGTGACCAAACACTAATCTTATTCGAAAACTTAAAAGGGCGAAGACCTGAAGGACTTCGCTTGTATACTTTGAAGAGATTTTTGTGGTCAAGAAAGCTTGTCCCTTAGCCTATTGTTTGCTGTATAATACAACACCATTGTGTTTTTTTGAATAAATGGTAATCACAAATAAGAGTGATTTCCAAGTACACAAACGAAGGGTTTAAACCCTTCAAAATGGTAGATATGGTCAAAGTCCTAAATAAATCTGTAAGGAATAGATTCAAAATACCTCTTACTTAAAAACAGAGAAGAGGAATATGTTATGCCAAAAACTTTTAACGTAATTTGGGTGCACGTTGTATTCAGTACAAAAGAAAGGAAACCATTTCTAAAATGGGAGATTAGGAATCAGGCCTGTGAGGTGATAAAAGAACATGCAAAGAAGAAGGGAATTGGGGTTGATACAGTAAATGGAATAGAGGATCATCTTCACGTCCTGATACGATTAAAGCCCACAGAAAAAGTATCGGAGGTAGTGCAGTGGGTAAAAGGCTTCTCCTCAAGATGGCTGAATAATGAGTATAACTGGGAACCCAAGTTTTCTTGGCAAGAAGGTTATGGGGTATTCTCTGTAAGCCAAAATGATATACATCAGGTACGGAATTACATTTATAATCAGGAAGCTCATCATAGCAATAAAACCTATGCTAAAGAGATTAAGGATTTGACAAAATGGGGTAGGAACGAAGACCTGAAGGACTTCGCTGGTTTACTTTGAGAAGATTTTTGTGGTAAAGAGCGTCTGTCCCCTGGTTTGTAGTTTGCTGTATAATACACAGGCATTGTATTATTTGAATAGATGGCAATCACCTATAAAAATAGTTTCCCGTTACACAAGCGAATGGGTTTCCAACCCTTCGCGGTTGGTGGATGAGTGGCAGGAGCTGGGTTTTATGATTAGCAAATAGAAAGGTGCGAAGACCTGAAGGACTTCGCTGGTGTACTTTGAGAAGATTTTTGTGGTAAAGAGCGTTTGTCCCCTGGTTTGTAGTTTACTTTATAATACACAGCCATTGTATTATTTGAATAGATGGGAATCACCTATAGAAATGGTCTCCCGGTACACAAGCGAATGGGTTTCCAACCCTTCGCGGTGGCGTTGATGGATAGCAATTAAAAATAGAATCCACCTCGTGCTCCAATCCTACTAAAAATTTGATTCATTCCCACAAATACCGCATACTAAGCCGGAATAAAAACTATGGAGGTCTGAATAATGGCAGAGCGTGACTTAAAAGGATACTGGAAAAAGAACCTGAAATATCTTGGGATTCTGCTCAGTATCTGGTTCGTGGTATCCTATGGGTTTGGAATTTTACTGGCCCCGGCTCTTAATGAAATCAGAATAGCAGGGTTCAAACTTGGGTTTTGGTTTGCCCAACAGGGCTCTATTTATACATTCGTGATCCTCATTTTTGTGTACGTGTACCTGATGAATAAACTGGATAACGAATTTAATGTACAAGAGGATTGAGCATGGATGTACAAACATGGACCTATATTTTAGTTGGAGTAACCTTTGCAATTTATATCGGGATAGCAATTTGGTCCCGGGCAGCTTCTACGAGTGATTTTTATGTAGCCGGATCTCATGTGAGTCCTCTAACGAACGGAATGGCCACGGCAGCCGATTGGATGTCAGCTGCGTCATTTCTATCTATGGCCGGACTCATTTCATTCACGGGATATGATGGTTCCGTTTACCTGATGGGTTGGACCGGAGGCTATGTTTTATTGGCACTTTTGCTGGCTCCATACCTTCGGAAGTTTGGTAAGTTTACCATTCCGGATTTTATTGGTGACCGCTACTACTCAAACTTTGCCCGGACGATTGCGGTGATTTGTGCCCTTATTGTTTCCTTCACTTATGTAGCCGGACAAATGCGTGGCGTAGGTTTGGTGTTCTCCAAGTTCCTGGAAGTAAATATAGATATAGGTGTTTTGATTGGAATGGGTATCGTCTTTTTCTACGCAGTATTAGGAGGAATGAAAGGTATAACTTACACACAGGTAGCACAGTATTGTGTACTCATTTTTGCCTTCATGGTACCGGCCTTTTTTATCTCTTTTCAACTAACCGGAAATCCTATTCCTCAGCTCGGGTTTGGTTCAACATTAGCGGATGGATCCGGAACCTATCTTTTAGATAAACTGGATCAGCTTCATACCGAATTAGGATTCGCCGCATACACCAGCGGTACCAAAAGTATGCAGGATGTCTTTTTTATAACCGCTGCACTGATGATTGGTACGGCCGGACTTCCTCACGTAATTGTTCGTTTTTTCACTGTGCCTAAAGTAAAGGATGCTCGGATATCAGTAGGGTATGCGCTGATCTTCATTGCTATTTTGTACACCACAGCTCCGGCTATCGCCGTGTTTGCCAAATATAATCTCATGGAAACAGTGAGTGAAGAAGAGTACACCGAAATGCCCGCATGGTTTGGTACATGGGAAGAAACGGGACTCCTTGCCTGGGTTGATAAAAATGATGACGGAATTATCACTTATGCTCCGGGAGAAGCGATCGAAGGGTTGCCGGATATTCAGCGAAATACCGGAGGAGAAATTATAAGAGGACCGTTTGGAGAAGTACAGGTTAATAATACGATCACAGAAACTTCCAACGAACTGTATGTAGATCGGGATATTATGGTATTAGCGAATCCCGAAATCGCCAACCTACCTGCCTGGGTTGCAGGCTTGGTTGCTGCGGGTGGACTGGCTGCTGCCCTTTCTACGGCTGCCGGCTTATTGTTGGTGATCTCCACAGCGGTTTCTCATGACCTGATTAAAAAACAAATCAAAACAGATATCTCAGATAAAGCAGAACTGCTATGGGCCCGAATTGCTGCTGCGGGAGCGATTGTGGTTGCCGGATACTTTGGTATTAATCCCCCGGGCTTTGTGGCTGAGGTGGTTGCCATAGCCTTTGGTTTGGCTGCGGCATCATTCTTCCCGGCTATCATTTTGGGCATCTTTTATAAGAAAATGAATAAGCAGGGAGCCATTGCCGGAATGATTGCCGGACTTTTATTCACGCTCGCTTATGTGATCTTCTTCAAAATTGCCTTTCCCGAATTCAACTCACCGGAGTACTGGTGGTTTGGAATATCACCGGAAGGGATAGGAACGCTTGGGATGATATTAAATCTGCTGGTCGCTTTTGCAGTGGGAATGATTTTTCCTGAACCTCCGGAAGATGTTCAGGAAATGGTGGAGAGTATTAGGTATCCGAATTAATTATGGATCTGTCATTTCGTGACGAATGCCCGAAATCTTGTTGTCCTTAAATAAATAATGTGATTCCTGTCTCTGCAGGAATGACTATTTTTTGGTTTCTGCTAGAACCAACCGGCACCTAACTCGCGGAATGGCCATGGGATGGAGGCAATAATAATGACTAGCCCAATCCCGTACATGATAGCCACTCGTTTATGCTTAGCTACTGCATCCTCAAGTCGTTTGGCAGTACTAAAACCAATAGTGATAAGTATGATAGCTACTATCATCATAGACATATGTTCTACGGTATAGAAGCGTATTAGAGCATTTTCCATCACTCCAGACTCGAAAGAAACCTTCGGGCTGATGAAGTATAACCCCAATCCAATAAGCAGTTGGATGTGCGTAAAAATCAGAG
>Ga0306867_1001461_pt1 | contig 10736 bp, 24 predicted proteins | sample AntRauTorckE6831_FD_190432 | JGI IMG/M metagenome (GOLD analysis project Ga0306867, IMG submission 190432) | Saline lake microbial communities from Rauer Islands, Antarctica - Metagenome Torckler E6 #831 (v2) (version 2) | ecosystem: Environmental > Aquatic > Non-marine Saline and Alkaline >... | reverse complement strand
AAGATTCGTTGTCTCTGTGTTCCATATTTTGATTAATAAGCTGCATCCCACTTCTATCTCTAATAAGAAGGTATCCACTATCCCATCTTTTGACTGCCACAATCATCACCCTTTTTATATAAAGATAGGGCAGCAAAGCTATACGGAGAGAAGAAGGCTTCTTTTGAGTTCTTCTGCTTTACTACCCCAAAATTAATTACTATACTTTTTTCAATCTTGTTTTTGTTCCCTGTAATTCCTTATTCTTTTCTTTTGCTCTTACCAATTTATTTTTAGTTTTAGACAATGATTGATGTAAATATGCTACATAACAAGACAAACAAAAAATAATTATATATAATAAAGGTGTCAGAGTTATTCACCCCTTTCTCTCAATCTACCTCCACAAGAATGACATTTCTTATCGTTCTTTTTAGCAACTTTTTCTGCAAACACCATTTTACAGTCACCACAAATAAACCATTTCTTTTTAGTGTTAAGTAAATCACTCTGTGTCATTATTTAGTACCTATTATAAGTTTATCTGCCAATGGAAGGTCTGCTATCCATTTACATGTATAACCCCACTCAGGCAGTCTATGATCCTTTCTTTGGTGATATATGTTTTTTAATTGAAGGTAGTTAGTGTTTATTGCAGCAGTTAATTCTAAACCCATTGGGGTGTTAGAAATTATCTCCTGTAACTTTCTATTTCTTTCTGTTTCATTTGAATCACTGTTTTTATATTCCTCAATTAATGTTTTTAAAATATTTAAATTTTCTTCTTTAACTAACCCATTACATCTATTGATTAAATCATCTAAGTTAGATTTTAATAAGGTGTACATTTTAGATTCAGAACCACTAATTTCAAAGAAGTGGTATCTTTCAGACTGCAACCACCAATATTGGGGCATCCTAAAATCAGCATGAACTGTTATTTGTTTTAAAAAACTATTATGCCCAGAATTAGACGGGTTATTTGATAGATTAACTGCCCTCTCTAAGTCCTTTTTTTCTGCCTTTCTCATCTCTGGCATTATTCTTGCTGGATAACCACTTCTAACTAGTGCTTTATCTAAACCAAAAACCTCTGCATCAGTTATTTTCATTGACTAACCACCTTTTTCTTATACTCTTTAGATTCTTCAAATCTTCCTTCTTTAATTAACTCTGCATATATGTATAAATTTTTATACTTTTCTCTTGCAGGCTCTACCATTCCCATCTATTTCTCCTCCTTTAAAAGTCTTGCTCTCTTATTTGTCATTTTGATCAACCCTGCTGGCTCTCTTGTTAACTCATAATCGCCCTCTATGTCATCTTCTGGGACAATTAGGATTACTGCCCCCATAAATTCTGTTGGGTTTTCTTCTCTATATTCAGGACTGATAACACTTTCAGCTTCCATCATCCAATCATGTAATTCCTGGTGAAAAAGTTCAGTAATCAAAATACTTTGGTGTTCTGGTTCGATCTCTCTAAACAATTCAGAAACTTTGTCCATTTTGTTCCTCCTTTATTAACTCACTACTATAATATACAATATTAATAACCTAAAGTGAAGTATTATTGTATAACTTCACTAAAAGTTTACTTATCAAATATTGTAAGATGCTCTTTTGACAAAATCAACTGATGCTCTTTTTTAATTTCCTATTCCCTCTCTCCTATATCATGTAAAACACTATCTAATTGAACAACTGTTGAATGTGCTACCCTATTATAATGTCCATATTCCATTACTATTTCTTCTGCTGCATCTTTTAATTCTGTTAGCTGTTTTTCTTTCCTCCTCAAATCCTTCATTTCACTTTCAAAAGAGTTCAATATTGATCTTAATTCATCAAAATAAACTTCATCATACATCTCTTTCTTTGTTTTAGAATCTGTTTTATTAATTAAAGCATCTAATGGGTTTTTATTCATCTCTGCCCTCCTTCACTATTACCCAAAACATCCAAATGCATATTATATAAAATAGTATATTACTAGTCATTATCTCTCAAACACTTCAATAAAACCAATGCCCATTAAAGCAGCAGCACTAATGGAAGTTAGAATCTCTCCGTTGAATAAAGACACAATAAATAAGACTATACTTAAAGCTAACACACTTCTATAAAACATTTATATTCCTCCTCTCATTAAAATAATAAAATATGTAAACCAAAACCGACAGTAACTAACAGAATTAAGAATAAAACAAAGACTACTATCCAGGAAACAAACATGTCACCTAGACTACCTGTGCCACAACTTGATCCTTTTTCTATTTGGTTTTGCCAATAAACCAACACTGCCAAAGAAGCACCACCACTAAAAACAATGTCTAAAACAATTAGCAATAAAAATTTAAGGTATTGCAATTTATTTCACCCCCTTATAATAACAAGTATAAACCATTAAAAATTAAAATTAGACTAAAACATAAATAAACAATGAATTCACTTTTGTGTAAATTGACCCAAAAAAGGTCTTTATTATTCTCACTATAATAATTATATTGTCGATATCCTGCACTTATTGTGAAGATAAACAACAACCCTCCCCAAATTAATAATAACCATAAGACAATTTTAATCAAAACCTAACCTCCTATCTATTTCCATAATTTTCTCACTAATATAATCAGCAATTAAATCCTTCCCTACTAGATCAGATGCAATCACTTCTGAATAATATTTCTCTAATTTCTCTTTAAGTCTATGATAATAGTCTAGTTCTTCACAATAAGGATGATGATAGCCTCTTATAGCTTCATCTATTTTTTCTACTAATATTTCTTCTTCTGTTTTTTGTTCTAATTTGTATTTCATATTAATATCTACCATCTTGCACTCTCCCCTCCCATATGCTCAATTAAAAACCACAATAATTTAATTAACATATGCCCACCTTCCTATCCAATGTTGCTGTATATGGTTTGTAATTCTAATCTCTTTATGTTTAATGACAAAATCTCTGCACCATTCTTTTGCTGCTTCTTTTTTATCAAATCTAACATCAGCCCAATCAGTATTAATAAAATTATTAGTTATTAAATCTTTAATATAAACATAACGCTTTTCTTCTTCATTATATAAATAACGATCATAGGGGATAATAATGCATCTAAAATTATTCTTCTTAGCTTTTATTTTCCCTAACTTCATTCCTTTTTCACAGTCTGTCCTTTTCATTTTTTATTCCCCCTTATTTAGAATTTCAACATCTTCCCTAACACATATTAATTTTTTACCATTAACTAAAACTTTAATTAAATCAGTTGTTGAATGTTCAAGTGGGTTTTCTACAACTGTGCAAACCTCTCCCCGTTTAAACTTGTGATTGGAAGTTTCCATATCTCTTAATAATTTAGCTCTCATTGTTTATTCCTCCTTTCTTTCTTCTAATAATTCTTCATAATAATCAATTTGTTGTGGACTAGGTGTCATGGTTATTAATTCTTGTCGTGTTATCAAACCACAATGTTCACACTGTTTAAACTCAACCTCTTTATGAAAATTAAATTTACCTGTAGAAAAATCTGTGTAAGATAAATCTTTAGAAACCACATATCGGGTTACCTCACCACAGTTTTTACACAACATCCCAAAAATATAATAGTTATCATTTAAATAATCATCTAAATTTTCTTTTGGATAATCACTCACTATTACTCACCTCCTCACATTAATTATATATTAATCACTGTAACCTGTCAAGGATTAATTAAAAAGTTTTATACTTTTAGGGGGTAAAACCCTTATTCAGCCCCGTCATAGCAGGGTTTCTTATTTTGGGGATTCCCCTAAATAACCCCTATTTTGCCCCTTTTGGGGTGTTTTTAAGGTATATAGGGTTATTATAGACATAAAAAAGCATAAAATCGGCGAAGTGGTTTACCTCTAAAACCCCTGTAAGCCCTGACATGTCGGTTAAAGGAGCAGTTTTGATCTTTTTGTTTTTACTATAGGGTTTTTGTCCCCTTTGGTGTTTTTACTATAGGGCAAATGGGTGCTTTTGATACTTTGAGGGGTTAATATGCCTATCTCTATGCTCTTTTCTGGAATATTTTTTATAAAAATATATGAGGGTGGGTTCTCTAAGCCTTATTCTAAGAAGGGGTAGGGGTATAGGTAGGTATTTGTACCTCTGTGGGCTATGCTCCTGCTCTAGGTGTTGCTGTGGGCTCTCTGTAGGGTAATGTGGGGTAATAGTCTATGGGGTCTGATAGGGTCGGTAGGGTCTGTGGGATCTATCGGGGTCTATCGGTGGCTTATTCCTGGGGGTTGTGAGAAGTCTCTCGGATTCTATGGTAAACTTTGTGTCTGGTGGTGTCTATGATCCCTGTTATGGCAGGGGTTATCATTCTCGGTAAAATTTTTTAGAAATTATGGGTGCTTAGCGTGTATATATCTTCCAGAATTTGGATAGGGGGGCAGAATTTGGAAATGATGGAAGGATCTGGAAATGATGGCAGAATATGGAATCCCTGGCAGAATAAGAATTGTTGACATTTATTTCCAGATATTATTAAAGTTTCGTAAAATAAATATTTTACGAAGTTTTTAGGGATCCCTTGCAGCTCCAGGGATTACAGGGGATTCTTTAAGTTCTGATTGATAATAGTTCTTATTTATTCTGATTCAGCTTGATCTTTTTTAGTTCTTTTATCTTTTCCCTTTTTCTGTAATAACTTCTTATAATCCCTTTAATGTCAGGGATTCCCAGGATTTCTATTCATTTTCTTTTTAGTCAGATTCTTTATTTTTAGCGTTCCTCTGTGGTTTTTCCTTTTTGGTCTTATTTTGATTCATTATATTTTTAGGGATTTATCAAGGGATTATTTAGAGATCATTAAGGGATTAATATTTCCAGGGATTGATTAATATTATATTTTTATTAAAGGATTCTATTATACTATTTATACTACTACTTTATTTATACTATTGTTTTATTATTAGTTCTTTTAGTTCTTTTTCTTTCGCCCGATTTTTTCTTTTTTCTTTTCCCGCTGCTTTTTCTTTTTTGAGTGATCAGCTTATTATTATACTTATTACCTTTAATTCTATAATCCTTTTAATATCAAGGGGTTATAAAGGTTTTTACTTTTATTTATTATTTACTTTTCATTATATATTATAACTATATAATCCCATTTGGTATTATTTACATTTTCTAATTTGAGATCAACTGTTTTCCCTTTGTATTTTCTTTTTAATTTTATTATAGCGTTTTCCTTTTTCCCTGCCCTGACAGTGCCCTGCTCAATTTTCTGCATTATTTTTTCCACTCCTTTTTTATTATTTATTATAGTTTAATATACAATATTAATATATATTGTTGTAGTAGATATAGTTATATTTTTAATAGGTATAATTATTATTTTTAATAGTTAACTATTCTTGTTTTTCTTTATTCTCCCCGCTTTTTTGCTTTTTGTTTAACTATTTTTTAACTGCTATTTGACTGCTTGAGAATCCTTTTTAATAGCTTTTATTTATTTATTGGTGTTGTGCTATAGATCAATAATTTAAAGCTGTTATAATCTAATCTGATCAGCTATTTTTAAGACAAAAAAAAATCCCTGCTTTTTATTGCAGGGATTAAATAACTTAAACTATTTCTTTTAATATTATTCTGCTTTTGCTGAATCCTTTATTTATTTTAATTTCATAACCAGCTAATTTTAAATCTTTTCTTTTTCCTGCCTGCTTGATACCATTAATTAAATGATTAAAACTGCTGTACTTTTCTTTATTGATTCCCTTGTTAGTTCTAAACCAATAATTTAAACCAAAATTTAAAACCTTGCAGTCTGGAATCCCTTTATAATCTTTAAGTTCTGTATGGAATCTTTTCATTCCTTTTCTTGTTTTAAATAATAAGATCAGTTTATAATCAAATCCTTTTAGCCTTTTATCATTATTATATAACTTTTTTAATAGATTCTTTTTATTCATTTTTTCCAGCTCCTTTTAATTTTTTATTATTGTATTAAACTTAAAACAAAAGTCAAAAAACTGTATATACCATAAACAGTTAAACTTGAAAGGATTAATAATTTAAAATTGAATAGTTCTTTTAACATTCTGATCAGCTCCTTTTAGTTTTTTAAATGTTCTAAATTTCTGTTTATATAATCGTAAACAATAAAATCTGTTATAATATCATCTAATTTAAAACTATTTATATAATACCATTTTTTAGTTTTTTCATTTTCCATAATTTCTGCAGCAAAATCAAAGAAATAATTATACCCATAATTAAATAATACTTTATTAAACTGATCATTTATTATTCTGTTATTATCCTCATTCATTTTTTTGTTAACTTGATTTATCCAACTATTAATTAATTCGTCTTTTTCTAGTTCTTCAAGTTTCTGGATTTCATTTTCTTTTAGTTCCTTTTTTACTAAATTTTCTTTTTCTAGCTTTTCCCCAAAAAGATCATTATATTTCTTTTTAATTAATTTCATTTTTTAACACTCCTTTATTTTTTATTAATAGTAAATATATATATTAATTTTAAAACAGTTAAAAAAGCAATAAATCCTAATATAAATAAAACTATAATAAACATGTTTAATCAGCTCCTCTTTTTATCTAATAAATTTATTCAATTCATGTTTTACTTGTCTATCATCTATAAAATAAGGCGCTCCAGTAAATGAATTATATTTAATTTTAGTTTTTTTGATATCATCTGTTAAAGCTCCATTATACTGATAAAAAACTAATTCTGTTAAACCATCAACAATTGCTGTAATACTAAAACAATTACTTACTACTTTAGTGCCTGCCTCTTCAACATCTGCCAGCTTCTCAACATCTTTTAATTTTTTATCCATTAATATCAGCTCCTTTTTTATTCCCTGCTTGCTTTTTCTAACAAGCAGGGATTCTGATTATTAATTATAATATCTTTTAATTAGTTTCCTTTTTCCGTTTTCTTTCAATTCCCATAAACTGCCCTCATATATATTATAATGTTGCGGTGTGTTTGTTTTAATTGGTTTGAATCTTTTGCCGTTCCGATCAGTTCCTGTAATAACATATTTTTTCTTTTTTGTGTTAAGTTCCTTTTCTTGATATTGTTTATAAGTTTTGATTCCCATTTTTAACACTCCTTTTGATTCTGCTGCAGGGATTTTTTAATTCCCTGCAACATTTTTATTTTAATTAATAATCAATATTTAAATTATTTAAAAGTTCCCTTGTTATTTCTTCAACTGCAAACCAGCATAATAAATTTTTATTAAACTTTTCTTTACAAAAAAAATCTTCTTCATCCCACTTTTTGCCGAAAAGTTCTTTAGGTGAATTATGACCATAACTGTTTAATGTTTCTTTTAAAAGTTCTGTTATTTCGTTTTCATATTTATTAAAAAAGCTAACTGTATCAGTATAATAAATAAATTCCCCTAATGTCCCACCACTTAAACCGTAAGTTACAACATCCTGCATTAAAAGATCAATTTCTTCTGAATAATGATTTAAATAAACTTCAACAACTGCATTTTTTAATTTGTTTTCCCCTTTTAAATTTTTTAGCTCTTTTTTAGTGATTTTCATTTTTTATTGCTCCTTTGGCTTTTAAGACAGCCAACTATTTTTTATTATTCTTGTTTTAACTTCTAATTATATTATATATTAAATTTTGCTTTTTGTCAAGGGATTATTTAAAATAATTTATCACTCTTTAAAATTGTTATTATATAGTCCCCATGTTCATCCCGTTTGAGTCTTATAATTATTTGATCAGAATTGTTTGATGATACTTTAAATTTATAACCTTTCTTAATTATATTAATAATAGAATCTAATCTTACATTCCCTAAATAACTTAAATAATCACTTGATATATCAGCATTTATTGTTTTAATATAATTCCCTTTTAAATCGTCTTTTCGTCTGCATTTTTCCAGGATTTTTATTAATTCTTTTTTATTCATTTTAACAGCTCCTTTTTTATTCCCACTTGTTAACTGTTTAAGCTAACAAGTGGGATTATTATTTATTCTTTTTCCTGTAAATAAAAATGGTAAACTATTTCGATTTCTTCAAAATCTAAATTAAAAACTAAATCGTAAGTATTATATATATCAACATAAAATTTTAATTCAATTCCCTGCTGCAATTTAATGTAGTTTCCATTTGTATAATGAAGTTCTAAATCTAAATCATTTGAAAAGTAATTATTATCATTATTAATTATTCTGATTGAGTTCAAAAGTTTTTTTCTGCCTGAATTATTGCTCTTCTTATAAACTCTTTCATTTACTGATATAACTTTTTTACTATTTAAAAAGTCTGTTAACTGATTAATATTAATATTTCTGTCTAATTTTAAAGATATTGCTTTTTGTAATTCTGTATTAATTGTGCTTATTCCTTCTTTTCTGATCAATTCGTCTGTTACTTTCATTTTTAACACTCCTTTTAATTTTTTATTCTTGTTTAATTCTTTTTGATATCGGCTGTCAGTTCCACTTTTTCCCTTTTTGTTGTTTTAACTCCTTTCTTCAACGTCTAATTATATTATATCACCACTTTTAACAAAAGTCAAGGGATTTTGAGAAGTTTTTTAATTGTTTTGTACTTTTCTTTTGTGATCTTCTAATTATATATTAACACAACTTTTTAACTTTTGCAATTTTTTTTTATAATTAATTTTTTATAGTATATATATATATAATGAAAGGCTTTTTATTTTAACTTTTTGATCAAGAATAATTTTAAATAACCAAATTTTTCCATCTCTAAGAATTTTTCCCATCTCTAAATTTTTTCCATATATTCCCATCTCTAAGAATTTTTCCCATCTCTAAGCAGTTCCCCATCTCTAAGTTTTTTCCATATATTCCCATCTCTAAGAATTTTTCCCATCTCTAAGCAGTTCCCCATCTCTAAGTTTTTTCCATATATTCCCATCTCTAAGGTTACCATCTCTAACATCTGGTAAAATCTTCCATCTCTAAGAATTTTTCCCATCTCTAAGAAATTTACAAATTATTCCATCTCTAAGGTTTTTCCAGGATTCCCCTATCTCTAAGCCTTCCATCTCTAAGCCCCATCTCTAAGCAAAAAACAGGGCAGCACCCCATCTCTAAGGTCTGCCCTATCTCTAAGCATGTATAATAACTAAAGGCTTTATTAATATTTTATTGTCTGCTGCTGTTACTCTTATTAATTCTAAATTTATTTTATTCAACTTGTAAAAATGTGCTATCTCTAAGTCTATTAATAATTCTTTTGTTAGTTTTATTCTTCTTGGTCCCTATATTACATACACCTGGTTTTCTTCTATCTCTAAGCTATAATTCTTCTCTTTCCCGTTTCTTTTTGCTTGTAGTATATCATAGTCTTTGAAGTATCTCCATATATCTAAGTTATCTATATTGTTTATTGCTAAATTTGTCTTTTTTATTTTTATTCCTCCTCCTTTTCTTTATTAACTATATTGCCTATTTTAGCTAATGTTTCTTTTACCTTATCTTCTAAATCAACACCTCTCTCACTATAGTAATATACTAAACCACATTCTGAGCATTTACCTGCTTTCATTGTAAATTCAGGAAGATTAACCATATTAACTTGATTTAGTTTTGGTATCTCTCCTTCTTTCCCCCCTTTTTGGTGGTCACATGCTACTCTCTCAACATCTCTGCTTACTTTTATGTATCTCTCTAAGGGTTTATTGCCTGCTGCCATCTCTCCATACAACCAATTCCACCATCTCTTACTAAAAATATCTGTTTCTATATCAAGCACTCTCTATCTCTCCTCTCTAGGTACATCCTCTGTGATCTCTGCATTAAAAACCACTTCTTCAATAAAATCAGGAGTTAAATAAATTTCAGAATCACTTCCATCAAAATACTCCAATCCTTTATACAATTTAACCCCATTAAAGGTGGTTGCATCTGTGATCTTAATTAATCTACCCATAACATCTATGACATTATCTCCCTGCTCTAAATCATGCTTAGTCTTTCTTTTCTCTAATTGAGTTTCTACTGTTGTGGTATGCTTTATTTTTCCTTTTGGTGTTCTATAAGCTACTCCATAAGACCTGGCTGCTTCCATCACTACTGCTGTTACTACTGCTTTTTGATCGTGAAACCATACTTTATCATTCCTCTTAAACTTCATTTTTACCCTCCTACCTCTCAAAATTTTTTTGCCATTTTTATAATCTATTTTGCAGTCATCTTTGAGAATAAAAAGATTTTCTCTAAGCAACTTAATTCTCTGTACCTTGTTTCCATAATCAATATTTCTTTTATTTAATTGCTCTCTACAAGAAAGTTTATTCATAAAATAAACTCCTTTCTAATTCGTATATATTATCTGATCCTAATTCTATATCTTCAAAAATTTTGCATTGAGCTATAATATTTTTAGTCATAATCACCTATCTCCTTTAGCTTTTTTCATTGCTTCTAACATCATTTTCATAACCTCATTAATCTCATCTTCACTTCTACTATCCCAACTTGACAAGCCAGCAAGTGTATCAATCATTTCATAGCCTTGTTCCACTGCTTCCAACAATTCTGGTGCAGCTATAATCAAATTAGCGTTAGCAATAGCCTGTTCTTTTTGCTTCTCTTTATAAGTTTCAATCATATCTACGTACTTAAAACTATCAATTTAAAATAATCTTTTCTCATCATTCATCACTTCCAGTAATTAAATAAGGATGTGGAAGTTCTTCCTCTATCCAGTCACAAAACATATGCCATTCTTCAAGCTTATGATTCTTTC
>Ga0306867_1001445_pt1 | contig 10811 bp, 13 predicted proteins | sample AntRauTorckE6831_FD_190432 | JGI IMG/M metagenome (GOLD analysis project Ga0306867, IMG submission 190432) | Saline lake microbial communities from Rauer Islands, Antarctica - Metagenome Torckler E6 #831 (v2) (version 2) | ecosystem: Environmental > Aquatic > Non-marine Saline and Alkaline >... | reverse complement strand
ATAACTTCCGAAAGTTCCTGTCCAACCATCGGGGAGCACCTCACCGTGCCGATCTACAATGGCCAGACGATCAACAACAGCGGCAGACTAACGACGACCACCAAGACTTCGACCAGAAGTCCCAACCGCCAGTAATCACCGAACCGGAACCCACCGGGGCCAAGGATCAGCGTGTTGTTCTGATGTCCGATTGGCGTGAGAAAGGCGCAGGACGCACCAATCGCGACAGCCATCAGAAAACTGTCGGGATTGACGCCAAGCGTGGCGGCAATGCCGAGGGCGATGGGGCACAGGATGGCCGCCGTTGCAGCGTTGTTCATCACGTCCGACAGGAACATTGTGGTGATCAAGACCACTGCCAATGCCCCGATGGGGTTGCCTTGCGCTATGGTGTCGACCAGAAACCGCGCCAGCAGATCGGCGGCCCCGGTCGTCTGCATTGCGCCCGCAACCGGGATCAGCGCTGCCAGCAGAACGATGATCGGCCAATCAATCGTCGTATAGATTTTCCGCAGCGGGACCGTCCGCAACAGCATCGAAGCCAGTACCCCAAGGGCAAAGCCCACGGGTGCAGGCAACAAGCCCAGCGTTACAATGCCGATTGCACCCAGCATGATCGCGCCCGCAATGATCGCCATACGTTTGTCGGGGATGCGCAGCTCGCGCTCGCCCAGCGGCACGCAGCCCGTATCGTTGATGAATTCGGCCATCATCTCGGCCGGACCCTGCATCAGCAACAGATCGCCGGATTTCAGCTTCAGCTTGCGAAGCCGCGCCTGTGGTTGACGTCCTTCGCGCGACACGGCAAGCAGGTTGAGCCCGTAGCGCGTGCGCAACCGCAGATCGCTCGCCGAACGCCCGACGATGGTCGCGCCTGGCAGAATGGCGAGTTCTCGCAGCACGATGTCCTCATCGCTCTCGTCGGCGTCCTCGACCTTGTCAGCCTCTTTGATGGCGGCTTCCGCTTTGGCTGCTTTCGATGTCTTTTCGGACGCATCATCTGCCGTTTCGTCTTTACTATCCGAGGCTGCTTTCTGCGCCTCAAGCTCGATGCCGAAGACGGACAGCGCTTCGGCCAGTGCGTCGACATCGGCCTGCAGCACAAGAACATCACCCGCGTGGATCTGGCGTGCACCATGCGGCGCGGTCATGCGCACCTCGTTTCGCACCAGGCCGACGATCTGTGCGCCACTGTCCTCGATCTCGGCCTCGAAGCCGCGCAGGGTCAGCCCGACGGCCTTACCTTTCGCAGGCACTCGTACCTCGGTCAGATAGGTGCCTGTGTCAAAACCGGCGCCAGCGGCAGATTTACGCGCGGGCACCAACCGCCAGCCAACGATCGAGACGAAGAGAACGCCCAAGGTCGCAACCGCGATTCCCACAGGAGCAAAGTCGAACATGGCGAATTGACCCAGCCCGGCCTCTTCCCGGAAGCCCGAAACGATCAAGTTCGGCGGCGTGCCCACCAGCGTGGTCATGCCCCCCAGAATAGTGCCGAAGGCGAGCGGCATCAGGATCTGTCCGGGCGTCAGATCCAGCCGGTCCGACACCTGCACTGCGATTGGCATCAAAAGCGCCATCGCGCCCACGTTGTTCATGAAACCCGACAGCGCAGCACCCAGCCCAATCAGCGCCAGCATGGTCGTGATCCGTCCGGCATCGTGCGGCAGGATGCTGCGCGCCAGCCAATCCACGGCGCCGGTATTGCGCAGCCCCTGACTGAGTACCAGGACACAGGCAACCGTAATCACCGCCGGGTGGCTGAAGCCAGCGAAGGCTACTCCTGATGGAACCAACCCTGAGATGACGCAGGCCAAAAGGGCCGCTAACGCGACCACGTCATGGCGAAACCGCCCCCACAGGAACAGCCCCACCATGGCAGCGAGAATGGCGAAGATCAGGATCTGCGGGTTGGTCAAGGAAACGGCTTTCGTGCTGGGTCTTCGCTTAAGACAAGTTTCGCAACCGGGTCCTGATCCGAGTTAGCCCCAGAGCGCCTCTTTTCCGATAAAATGGCGGTAGGTGACCACGGACCACTAGATCAGTTCGCTGAAGCAAAAGGAATTATTCAATGACACTCAACGGAAAAGTAGCGCTTGTGACCGGTGCGGCGCAAGGGATCGGGCGCGGCATTGCCTTGCGTCTCGCAACAGACGGCGCCGATATCGCTATTGTCGACATCAATACCGATAAGATGGCAGAAGTCGCGACCGAGATAGAAGAACTCGGCCGCAAGGCCACAACCTTCAAGGCCGACGTCAGCGACCGGGCGCAGGTCTATGCTGCGGTCGAGCATGCTGTAAAGACGCTTGGCGGGCTCGATGTCATGGTCAACAACGCTGGCATCGCGCAGGTCGACCCGATCGCAGATGTCACACCGGAGGACGTAGAGCTCATCCTGAAAATCAATATCCAAGGTGTTCTCTGGGGGATTCAGGCTGCCGCTGCGAGATTTAAATCCTTGGGTCACAAGGGTAAAATCATCAATGCCTCTTCGATTGCCGGGCATGATGGATTTGAGATGCTGGGCGTCTATTCGGCGACGAAGTTCGCCGTGCGCGCGCTGACACAGGCCGCAGCCAAGGAGTATGCCACGGACGGCATCACCGTGAATGCCTACTGTCCCGGCATCGTCGGGACAGACATGTGGGTCGAGATCGACAAGCGGTTTTCTGAATTGACCGGTGCGCCCATCGGCGAGACCTACGAGAAGTACGTGGGCGGAATAGCTCTGGGGCGCGCACAGACCCCGGACGACGTTGCCGCACTGGTGTCGTACCTCGCTGGACCGGATTCCGATTATATAACAGGGCAAGCGATCATCACCGACGGCGGGATCGTCTATCGCTGACACCGAAGGCGGGGTGGCGCCCCAATTGACCCCCGCCTGGTGTTCGCCAGCTAACAAAAGGTTCCCAGTATGCCTCAAGTGCGCCCTCGGGTGCTCGAACAAAGGTTCAAGAGGCAACTTGCGGACATTCCGGTCGTTGCAGCAGGCTCGTTTAACTGATGGTATCAGCCGTCTGCGGTTATTGGTGTGACGCCGAGTGATCGACCGTTCAGTCGGGTGACTGCTGGTCGCCAAGAAGCCTGTTTCTCGCCTCGGTAATCTGGGCCGTTAAGGCAGCTGAGCCGCCGAGGTCAGGATGAACGCGCTTGATAAGCCTATGATATGCCTCCCGGATATCCGTTTCGCTGGATCCGGCCTCAAGCCCTAGTAACCGGTACGCTTCATCCCGGCTCAGCTGTCTCGAATGTGACGATGCAGTCTCGCCGCGAGCCGCACTCTGTTCCATTTGATCGCGCCAATCTGGATGGGCGCTGTCAAGGAAGGTCTCGAAAAGCTTCACAGTCTCCTCATCATTCTGAACTTCGGCGTGATATAGGAGCAGTTCTTGCAGCGCGAGGTCCGACAGGACTTGACCTTGGAAGATCCCAGTTAAGATCTCCCCGTCGATACTTCCAGTTTCATGGTCGAGGGTCATTTCCAGATGCGCGGAACGCACTTGCGATGTTCGCGCCGTCGATCTCCTCGCCATTGCCGCATTTCTTGGCAGCAGCAGAACAGCTCCCAGGATTAACAGAGGAATTGCAAGTGCTACCAAACGAATGAAAATCAGCAAGATACCGACCGTGATCAGCAAAACACCAAGTGAATTCTGGACGATCGCAGGAAAAATAGAGCGCAGCACGCTGCGAACAATCCAAAGAGAAATTGCAAAACCAACAGCACCTGCGACGAAGGTCAGTAACGGTTGCATCAGCGCATATCAGCAAGGAGCCGCTTCGCTGTTGCGCTGCCGTCCGCTTCCAGTGCCTTTCGACCGCCCGCCGCATATGTGGCCACGGCTGCGAGCAACGCCTTCAGGTCCTCAGCCGAGTTCCTGTCAAAAGGTAAATAGGCACCGCCGGTTAGCCGCGCGATCTCGCGAAATACAATTTCGGCATGTGCGTCCCTACCATCGTGAAAGACAAATGCTTTGACACCGCGTAGGCCTAGTTCTCCGGCGATCCCGCACAATTCATCCATGTTTTCTTCCATTGAATCGCCGACGTAGACCAAAGCCGCCAAAGGTTGCTTTTCGGCTTCCTGCTTGGCATGCGAAAGAACCTTTGCGATCTGCGTCAAACCGCCACGGCAATCGATATTTTCCATCAGACCGCGCAGGCCTTCGGCGTTGTTGACCCAGCGAGAAGCCTTGGATTCCCTGTGACCGCGAAAATAGACAAGCTGTACCGATAGATTGCCAACCGACGCAGCAGCCGAGAACATTTCGCCTTGAAGGGCGCAGGCGATGTCCCACGTCGCCTGGCGACTCATCGTTGCATCAAGGGCAAATATCATCCGTCCCCGCGCTGCCTCATGAGCCGGCGCGAGTTGTCTTGCCTGTTTCAGAAAGGCATCGATCTCGGAGCCGCTTGACTTCGAGTGGGCCGCAAGGCTCATTTCGCCTTGTCGTGAGAGTTTGGTCTTTTTCATAGCCATATTTTACCGTCGTTGCGCGAGACTGGCGTAGCATGAGTATTCCACGGCATGTGGCATGCCCGCGTTCGGGGATGCCCTAAGCGCGGGGCAAATCTTCGACATGCCCGACTTGGTCAAGCTCTTCAGACTTGAAAACGTCGGCGGATTTGCCAGACTCTTGCAAACCGTATTCACCACGTCTTACGGCTTCGCAGTCACTCCGACGGCCCGTCTTTTTCGTCGGATTTCTTGACGCGGGTTTTGCCGGCGGGGCGTTCGTTGGACCGCTTCAGTTCATCCTGCGTGCCGATGTCACGCGGCAAACGTCCGCCTGAACGACCTGCTTGAGATATGGTGCCTTTGGCACCAAGGGCGTGATCGGAGGTGTCGGGTTTTGGGGTTTTATCTTGGGTCATGGTATTACCTCTGTTTTCTCATGTTACGGAATGAAAGCCCCCGCGAGCCCGTTTGGTGAGGGCGACGGGCTGGGTCGTCAGGACAGGATCATCGAGAAATACCCCCCGATCAGCGCCAGAACCGTCGTGAACGCATAGCTTACCAGATAGGGCACGGCTGCGACAGAACTGCGGGACTCCTCCATGATTGCGTTCAGGCTTGGCGTGCTGTTGCGCCCACGTTCGGCCGCAACTGACGTTGGGGGAAACGCGTCGGTGTCGCCAATCCCCTTAAATATATACGACAGATTTCGCGAACGGGTACTGATCTATATCAGCCGGAGCCCCACCTCTGGCATCGTGCAAGGTCATGTCACCTGATGCCTGAAATTGCCTTCGCGGTGGTGACGCCGTGGCTTTCCGTTACGGCTCCGCGGGGCCGTAGTTGCGGTCTACAGGCAAAAGACACGGAAGTGCCTATTCAACGCACGCGTCGGCGACGGCGGCGCTTAGTCGGTAGAAAGGCTTTGTAAGGCATTGGTGTTCTCACGCATCCGCGCCGTCGTCACCATACCGTGAACCTGCGATACTAGGTCACCATTTTGATCCAGAACAACAATGACGGCTTCGTCGCTATCGGTCTGCACACCCAACGCCTCTTCCATGACTTGGTAGTTCAGAATCCAGGTTTGATCGTGGTAGCGCTTGGGAACTTTCCTCTTGGCCCGACCCATGGCGTCTTCCTCCGACATAAAGAACGGTAAATCTATGGCCTGTACGACGCGAATCCGATATTTGTTTTGATCTATTCTGGATCGCAATGCGTTCACCCACTCCCGAGTGGATTTGGCAGCATTGCTAGACGGTGTCAGTATGAGCAGTGTCGGTTGACCCAGCAGCTTGTTGCTGTCGACTTTTTCTCCACTCAGCGTCGTCGCTGTAAACGACGGCCAAGGCCCAGCCCCTGCGATAGCGGGTAAGCCACATAGCGTCAGCATCGCAAGGAGGATCAGCGTCGTAACGCTTCGGGACTTCGAGCCGAAAAGTGCTATTGGCATCGTTGTTTTGGATAGCATTCCTCAGTTCAGTTGTCGTGGCGCGATCGGGCTGTTGACGGTTCAAGTCGCCAGTGTGGTCTGGTGTTTCAGACGGGATAGCGCAGGATCGCCGCCACTGCAGCGCCATCGGGCATGTCCGCCCGTCGCACAGCCAGAACCTTGCCACCCGCGAGGATCGTCCTCCCTGTTATCTCGTCGATCACGCCGTAGCTGGCCGCGCCCGGCGTCAAAGCGAGAACAACCGTGCCGTCAGCCTCGTCCACCATGCCGGGCATCACCTCGTCGATATCGACGAGCAGCAGGTCCACCGCGCCGATGGTCGCGGCGCGCGCGACGGCCTGCAGATCACTGATGGCGCGATGTGATCCGATCCGCTCGTGAAAGAGTGCTGTCGCAGCTTCGATCTCCGACGCGTAATGCCCATCCAGAACCGGCCTCGCGGCACTCGCCAACGCGCTTTCGCTCATGCTGTCGGGGCTTGCGGAGATCCCCTCAGCTAACAGACCCGGATAGCTGTTGACCGAGCGGAAGATCGGCCCCAGCGGCTCGGTCGCGGCAAGGATGAGCGGCGTCTCACGCCCTGCCAAGACCGGGCGCAGGGCGGCGTCCACCTTGCGCAGGTATTTGAGCAACAGCGACTTCTGGCCCTGGGCGTCTCCATGCCCAGTGCCCATGCCGGGGTTGTTGACCGATGCGCGACCGGTGGCGTCAGCGGCACTGCCGGGCAGGTCTGGCACGCTGACCGCTGTGGCAGGATGGTCGGCGAAGACCTCGACCAGGCGGACATCATTCTCGGACAAGGCCAGCACGAATGCATGTTGTGGAAAGACCATTGCGCGCATCAGCGGCTTGAGGTGGAAACGATCCGACACCTCGACCGTTTTGGTGACCTCTGTCGCCAGCCGGAAGGTCCGTAAGCTGTCTGGTGTGGCAAGAACCGCAAGGCCGTTGGCCTGAAGCCGCCAGAACTCGTCATCCTCGTCCAGCGCAGAGAGATGTTCCTCCAGAGCCGCGCGACGGCGCTTGTCGAAGTCTGCGGCGTCGAGTTGCTCGAGTGCCGTTCGCATCAGATTGCCGAACGAGATGCGGCTGAGAGTGACATTCTGGGTCTCGGGTGTCGTCGGCAGATAGATCGAAACACACGCATCGGCACGGGCCTCAAACAGCGCCCGGATTTCGGGGTTGGTTGGAATATCGACATAAAGCATGAAGTGTCCTTTCGAGGATCTTTCCGGGTCGCGTCACGGATACCGGAGCCGCTGTCGGCCGGTTCTGTCACGCGCTGGCCCGGCAATCGAAACCCGTTGCTATGATCGTCGATAATTGCCGACGACGGCTAGGGCAGAGCCTGGTGCGGTGCCGAGCTTTAGGGACCGGCAGCTTGTTCGTTGAGCGAGTTAGTCGAACCGACAGAGCGTGCACCGCATAGGACAGGATCGTTCGCCACCGCTGGGCATCGGGTCGTCGCTCCGTCAGCTTGCTTTTTTCGTCTGTGGCGTAGAGGGTGTTTTGTCGGCTGCGGTCTTCTTGTCAGGTGCGGTCGCGTCGCGTGGCTCGGGTCCACCCCAGCGCGGTATCGTCAGATCGTTGTCAAGCCTCCGCCCCGGAAGCCTCCTTTCGTCTGGCGTGTCGAACGCATCATTGCCAAGGGGCAGCCACGTACCGGCATGTGTGTCGCCAGAAGACCCGCCCATATCAAAGCCGGGCCTGTCGACCCCTTGGCCAAGGTCGTTGGGCGTAGGGGCCGCGTCTTGCGCTTGTTTCTTCGCCGCAGGCTTTCCGACATGATCGGTCTCTGCGGAGGATACTGACGCCGTGGATGGATTCTCATTTTTCTTCATGTCTTCAATCCTTCGTATATCTCTTGTTTTGCAACTTGCCCTCGCGCCGGACAGTGCGACTCTGACCAACGGAAACGCAGGATCCATTGGTCTTTGGCTGGCCCGAGTGCCTGCAGCATTACGAAACCCTCTACCCTTAGCCGAGTAAAAATTTCGAACGCCACAATCATCCCTTGAACTCTAAATCAGGTTTGCAGCCGGTGTATTGATCCAGATCAGCAGGCCCAAAACTGATCGGCATGGTTGGGGTTCTGCGTCTGCGATGCCACCTAACTGGCAGAATCCATCGACCTTGGCTCTGGCCAGCCATCTTTGAGAGCGCTGCAGGAGCAAATGCGGGCAGGGCGGTATGATCGATATCAGTGCCACGTCTGGCCCACGTGTTATCCTGACGGTCTATTGAACAGGAGATACCGATGGCTGCGCTGCCCTTTAATGATACCCGGATCGAAGAACTGGTGTTGCGGTTCAACGCCGTGATGGCGAAGGAAGGGACGGATATCTCTGACCTTGGCGGCAATGCTTCGGACGACGAATTGGCCGTGACCATGCAGGAAACCGGTGGCGATCTGAGCCGTGACGAGATCACCCAAGAGATCGAAAGCATGAACGATGAGCAGCAGGACGCGCTTGTCGCGCTGTTCTGGATCGGCCGTGGCGATGCTGGACCTGAAGCTTGGGAGCAGACCAAAGCCCTTGCGCGACAACAGCACGAGGGGCTGGTGAGCCGCTATCTGCTGGGTCAACCGGAGGTTGGAGAATTCCTCACGACAGGTCTGGAGAAAATGCTGGAATATGGTGTCGACTGATGTGGGGGATGGTCCCTTTGATCCTGTGACTGGCGACGTCGTCCGCCGCGGGCACATGGTCCGGCCGAACAGCCGTCAGCGGTGAACGCGATGTCACAATTCGAGCTTGTCGCAATCCTCCTGGTTCTGACCGCCACATTCAGTTGGGTCAATTTACGGCTGGGGTTCTTGCCGCACACCATTGGCCTGCTGGTCATGGGGCTTGGCGCGTCGCTGGTTGTCATCGGAGCCGAGGCTGCTATGCCGGGATTGTTCAATTATGAAGGTCTGACAGCCCTTCTGCGCCAAGTCCATTTCCAACAAACCGTTCTTGAGGGCATGCTCGCATTCCTTTTGTTCGCAGGCGCGTTGCATGTCGACGTGGTCAGCCTTCGCAGCCGTGCCCTGACCATTGGCACGATGGCGAGTTTGGGTGTTGTAGTGTCTACCGCGATCATTGGATGCGTCGTCTGGGCGGCAGCCGACTTGTTGGGTGTCGCTATATCACTGCCTTGGGCACTGGTGTTCGGGGCGTTGATCAGTCCAACGGACCCGGTCGCTGTTCTTGCCACGTTGAAAGAGGTAAAGGTCCCCGCGGACCTTAAAATATTGATGACAGGTGAGACCCTCTTCAACGACGGTGTGGGCGTAGTGCTGTTCGCCGTCCTTGTCCACGCCGCTCAAGGTGACGGTTTTGACGCCTTTCAGGTGGGTCAGATGTTCGTGGTCGAGGCTCTGGGAGGTGCGGCCCTCGGCGCTGTGACGGGCTATGGCGCTTACCGCGCCATGCGCGCCATCGACGACTATTCGATCGAGGTGCTGATCTCGCTGGCGCTTGTCGTTGGCACCTATGCGATTGCATCCAGACTGGTTGTGAGCGGTCCACTGGCGGTTGTCGTCGCGGGGTTGCTGGTTGGAAGCAGGGGGCCGCGCGACGCGCTGAGCGAAGAAACCCAGCGATACCTTTTCGGCTTCTGGACCTTGATCGATGAAATGCTGAATTCGGTCTTGTTCCTGCTGATCGGACTGGAGGTTCTGGTGCTGCGGTTCGAGCCTGCCTTCGGCTGGCTGATGATGCTGGCGGTCCCGCTGGTGCTGGTCGCGCGGCTGGCTGCCGTCAGCGGTCCGGTCCTACTCCTGGGCCTGTTCCGCAAGTTCGGGCGCGGAACGATTCCAGTACTGACCTGGGGCGGCTTGCGGGGTGGAATCTCAGTGGCGCTGGCGCTTTCGCTGCCCGAGGTCGAAGAGAAATCCGCGTTGCTGGCTGCGACATATGCCGTGGTTGTGTTCACCCTGATCGTGCAGGGGCTGAGCCTGCGTGCCGTGATCAAGCGGGTCGTGCGAAGTTGACCGTTGATGAGTGTTTGCGGTCCAAACCGCAGGACCCTGGATCAGGGAAAGCTTTTTGACGGAAACCGGCTGCGCTGTCAGCCCCGATTTATAATTTTAAAGCAAGGAGATGGTCATGGCGGCCTCATTTTCGATAACCCGCGTCACAGCGTTCTGGGGACGGCTCAACTCCAGCTTCTGGTTTGTGCCCGCTGTCATGGCCGTGTCAGCGGTCGCTCTTTCTTTTGTGCTGATCGAGGTCGATGCCCTGCGAGATGTCGCCCAGACGGACAATCCGAGCGCGCTTTATACGTTCGGACCTGAAGGGGCCCGTGCGACGCTGTCGGTGATCGCGAGCTCCATGATCACGGTGGCCAGCCTGATCTTTTCGATCACGATGCTGTCGTTGCAGCTTGCCTCCTCGCAGTTTGGTCCGCGGACGCTTGGCAACTTCATGCGGGATCGCAGCAACCAGATCGTCCTGGGAACGTTCATCGCGACCTTTCTATATTGCCTGTTCGTGCTTAGGTCGGTGAGGGGCACGGAGGGCGCCAGCTTCGACAGCTTCGTCCCCCATCTGGCGGTTGGGTTTGGTGTGTTGATGGCCGCGGCAAGCGTCGCTGTCCTGCTTTACTTCATCCATCACATCGCGACGTCGATCCGGGTCGAAACACTGCTGGAAAAACTCGCCGTCGAGGGCTGCGCCGCCGTTGACCATGTCTTTCCCGAACGGCTTGGCCATGGGCCGTCAGACGAAGCGGCTAGGCAGCCTCTTCCTGACGATTTCGATACTGACAGCAGGCAAATCTCGGCCGATTCAGATGGCTACGTCCAGTATATCGGCAGTGACGTGCTGATGCGGATCGCTACCAAGAATGATCTTGTTCTGTCGATCGCAGCACGCCCCGGCGTCTTCGTCACACAAGGCGCGTGCG
>Ga0306867_1001420_pt1 | contig 10970 bp, 11 predicted proteins | sample AntRauTorckE6831_FD_190432 | JGI IMG/M metagenome (GOLD analysis project Ga0306867, IMG submission 190432) | Saline lake microbial communities from Rauer Islands, Antarctica - Metagenome Torckler E6 #831 (v2) (version 2) | ecosystem: Environmental > Aquatic > Non-marine Saline and Alkaline >... | reverse complement strand
AGAATAACGGAAAAAAAGCAAAATTCGTAAGCCCGCTACTTTAGTGGATCTTCAAAGCCTGATTCGCTAATCGAGAGTCAGGCTTTTTCTCTCTTCTGTTCTGTCTTTAGACGCTTGTTGGCATATATTAAACCCTAAAGAAAGTAAAAATGGAAAACGTAGTTATTCCTGGAACCAACTGTAGTTTGGCTCAACCTGAAGTAATTAAACGCATTGGAGATGATGAACTAATCCTGACGCTTTTTTCTTCATACCAAAGACAAGTTAGAAAAAGAACAGCGCAGTAATAGAAGGGGATGTGCCGGATTATTCCTCTTTGAAAGAAACAATCGGCGGCCAGGATATAGTGTATTGAAATCTTGCAGGGCAACCGGGTGAGATGGCTGAAAATCGTTCAGATCATGGAAGATGACAATATGAAAAAGCTGACTTTGTTTCTACGATAGTTGATTCTTCAGGCGGGTATAAGCGTCAAAATGTGGGACCAACAAGTCAGCTTAAAATTAATGATTAAGATAATGTTCAAATAGTATATACTTTGACAATGCATTACCCCTCGGGATGCCTTCGGCGCAAAACCGTGCTTTTGCCACATTTCCTCGTTATCATGACATTGAAATCCTCCCGTCCGCCAGCTTTCGGACGGGCCTTGAACTATGACAAAATCAGTGGTTTTACAAAGCCTTCTTTAGATAAATTATATAATTTCTGAAAATTACTAAACACAAGGCATGAATCAAGAAAAGTCTGAGAGCCATACTATTACGATTAGCGATCAGGATCACACCCGCGGACCATCGGATGCGCCTGTTACACTGGTGCAGTACAGTGACTTCGAATGCCCCTCTTGTCGTGATCTTTATCCGGTCATTAGGCGAATCCACAATCGAGTTGCAACCCGCCTCCGGCTGGTTTTTCGACATTTTCCGCTCACTGAGCAGCACGAGCATGCCCAGCATGCAGCTGAGGCAGCCGAGGCAGCCGCTGCGCAAGACGAAAAATATTTTTGGAAAATACACGACCTTCTTTACGAGCATCAGGATGCGCTTACTCCAAATGATCTTGAAGAGTATGCCGCTGAACTTGGGCTGGATGTCGATAAGTTTATACAGGACCTTGCTGATGGTACATTCCAGAGTCATATAGAAGAAGACCTTCAGAGTGGTTATCAGAATGGAGTAACTGGAACTCCAACATTTTTCATTAACGGAAAGCGCTATAACGGGCCACTTGAGTTCGAGCCGTTACTCATCGCAATCGCTGACGCAGGCGAATTCAGTGATATCAAGGAGTCAATGGACCTCGAGAATCAAAAGCAGCGAGAAACGATCGACAGCTCAAGCAAAGGTGCTCCTGCCGTTGGTAAAGCAGTTCGTGATCGATTCTCTGCTGACGAAATTTTCCAACGCATAACCGCCGGTGCAGAAGAAGAGATTGACCGGAGTGCCCGCCTTCTTTTCTTCAGCGGACTCGCAGCAGGAACGAGTGTTTCGGCCAGCTTTTTCGGACGGGCATTGATGACGACTGCCTATCCATTTGACCCTACAGGATTGGGAAATCTCCTTTATCCGGTGGGTTTTATAATTATTGTCTTGGGCGGCTATCAACTCTTCACTGAAAATACCCTCATGCCGGTCACACTCGTGCTTACACGCCTCGCGAGCATTCCGAGCCTCCTTCGTCTTTGGGGAATTGTACTTTTTGCAAATGTAATCGGTGCGGGAATTATAGCATTTTTCTTTGCCAAGACAACCATCCTCGAACCGGCTGTTGCCGAGACCGGCCGCAATTTCGGCGAACATGCTCTTAGCTTTCCGTGGTCTGCTCTCTTTTTTAAAGGTATTTTGGCAGGTGGACTGGTCGCTACCATGGTTTGGTTGGCTCACGCAGCAAGAGACACAACCTCGCGTTTTTTTATTGTTTACGTGATCATGTTTTTGATTCCTGCCGGGGACCTCTTCCATTGTGTTGTCGGAGCATTCGAAATGTTCTACCTGGTATTTTCTGGTCCAACCAGTTTGTTAACGGTGTTTGTAGACTTCTTCGTGCCGGTGGTGCTCGGCAACACCGTAGGCGGAGTCTTCTTCGTGACGCTTGTCAACTACGGAATGACTGCAGAAAGAGAGATCCCTCTTCGCAACTTCAGACCCAAGCTTAGCTTATCAGAGTGGTTATTTGGGAAATACGCAGCGAAATTCATAAGTAAAGAGTAAAAGCACTATGCCAGGCGGGAGCCATCACCGGGTTAAAAATAAGCTGGCCATTATATCCGGATTATTGTGATTGGAGATGGGTAGTTCGGATTAGACCATCAATACGCTCTGGTTCCACCCGCCGGCTGGCGGACTGGCCTTGAACTACAACAAAATCCCTGGTTTTGCAAAGCTTTCTCATAGTAAATAGCAGAAAGTCTATAGACCATTGACAAGGACTCAAGACTCAGGACTCAGGACTCAAGGTGTGTCACAACTTATGACTCACATCTCACTACTAACCTTACTTGGTTTGCATCTCTTTTTTCACCACATTTGGAAAGCATGTATATTCGTTAAAAACTGACTAAACTGTTTGTCAAACAAAGAATAAAGGGATACTGTTTATGGAGTATATTATTATCGCGCTGAAATTAATTGTTGGACTGAGCATTTTGAATGTCTGGCTCGTTCGGGGATCAAAGTCAACCCAGTGGAGAGGGGGTGAGGCCAGCAACATCCGGGAGGAGTTTAAAGCCTATGGACTGCCTGCCTGGTTTATGTACACGATTGGCACATTAAAAGTAGGCCTGGCCGTACTTCTGCTGGCTTCTATCTTTTACTCAGGTGTTGAGCAGATAGCTGCTTATGGGATCGCCTTCCTTATGTTGGGCGCCGTTTCAATGCACCTGAAAATCGGGGATCCATTCAAAAAATCTTTGCCCGCTTTCTCCTTTTTGGTGCTTTCGCTGGCTATAGCGCTGCTGTAATAATATCGGTGACACGCAGCTGACTATAGAATGAGAACGATAGCCAGGCGTTGATCACGAGAAAGATGAGTGAGGGGGCCGATTGTAAAAATCCGTCTCCTACCTTTATTCGGGTACCAAAGGCAACCAGCATCATTAGCGCAAGTCCACCCGAAGCAAGAGCTCCCAACAGCGGGAGGTACAGCCCAACCACGAGTCCCACCGAACCAAGCAGCTGCAGAACCCCGGTTAGAACGCGCTGTGAGTCCGGAAGACCAAACCGCCTGAATTCAGACACCATGGTCTGCGATATCAGGCACTGCAGCCCGTAGAAAAAGAAAAATAAGGCGTTAAGAAATACTAAAGGCTGAAAAAATGTGGCCATGAGTGGTTTCAAACGTGAGTTTTGGAGGCGTTTACGTCGCCATTGGAACGGAGCAATATCAAGCCAAGACTATTGGGAATCGTTCAGTGGTTTAGGTTATTGGTACAGGTGATCAAAAGTGAGTCCTGATACTCAAGACTCACGACACGCTACTCATAAAGTCCTGCTAACTCCCACTTCGCAATCACATCCTCGATCAAACTACCAACCCGTGCATTTACCGCTTCGAAATAATCCATGGCCTGCTGCTCGTCGAAAGTTGGGTAGCCCTGACCGGCTTCGTAGAGTCCGATGGATGATGGAAAAGGGTAGGCATACCAGGTAGATCCGGACGGATAGGGGGTGGTCATGTTGGCACCGGTGTAGCGGTCGGGGTGAATGTGGTCCGGGACGATGGCCTGAACGTAAGCCGTCTCGTTATTTCCGGCATGTCCGCCGTTCTCTCCAAATACCGCAAACGTATCGTCCGAGGCTACCGACCACCAGTTGATCACGAGAATGCGCACTCTGAGCTCTTCCGACAGTTCGAGAGCCACATCTTGCAAGATGGCGGTTTGGGGACCACCGTGCCCGTTCAGAATGATGATATTCTTAAATTTATTTTGACTCATTCCTCTTATGATGTCACCAACAAACATGTGATAGCTCTCCTCGCTGATCGCAAACGCACCGGGATACGCTTTCAGGCTTCCGGTCACGCCGTAATTCAGTGTCGGGGCGATCATGGCATTCAGGTCGCCAGCCAGTTCAGCCGCCATCGCTTCCGGAGCCAGGTTATCGGACCCATTCGGGATCGCACCGTGCGGCTCCAGTGTACCCACAGGCAGTAATACCGTATTGATCTGATCCGGCACAAACTCCGCAAACTCCATCCAGTTGATGAGATTCATCTCCCGCGTTGTAGGCTGGGCAATAAGAGCAGGGACGTAGAGTAGGAACACGACAATAGAGAGATACTTTTTCATGGCAGGGAGGTTTGGGGAAGGTTTCGCGGTTATGGCAGGATACCTATTCAGAAAATAAGATGCGAGCATTGGTTCGTATGGTTGATGGAAGTGAGTCCTGAGTCCCGAGTCTTGAGGCGCGAGATTTACGATTTTCCGCAATTTCCCAATACACTAATTATCTAATCCCCTAATTTCCAAAAGTCCATCTACCATAGACTATCTACCAACTACACCTCAAGACTAAAATCTCATATCTCAAGACTCATGACTCATGACTCATGACTAAAATCTCACGACTCACCACCATAATTCACAGCAAAAATCTCCTCAACTTCCCCTTTCTCACAAAGATCCGTGCCGCTGCTTTGGAGGGTGCTGGCGGCGGCGGAGATGCCGTAGCGAATGGCTTTGTCCATCGGGAAGCCGTTGATCAGGCCCGTGATCATGCCGCCCACAAAACTATCACCGGCCCCGATGGCGCTCTTGGGGGTGATGGATGGGGGCTTAAAGCTGGATGACTTTTCAGGCGTATGAAGCACCGTTTTATCCTTGCCAAAGGTCTGGATTACATGTTCTATTCCGTTGCTGAATAGTTTTTCCAGCAGCTCTTTGTCTTCCGTTACGCCGTATAGCTTCTTCAGTTTTTTAAACTCTTCGTTGTTGGGTTTGATGAAAAAGGCGCCGTTCTGCACGCCATTCATCAGGGCTTTACCGGAGGTGTCGAGTACGAACTTCTGACCCGCGTCCGATGCGATTTTAGCCACCCGGCTGTAGAAGTCATTGGGAACGCCGTCGGGCAGGCTACCGCTTCCGACGATGTAGTCGTACTCTTCCGCTTCATCTCTGACGATGTCCAGGGCGTCCTGCCAGATCTGGTCGTCAGGCACGCAACCGGGCAGCACAAAGCGGTACTGCTTTTCGATGCTGCGATCAATGATAGCGATATTCTGGCGGGTCAGCTGCGGCGACCTTACAGCGTGGCAGTGTATGGACTCCTCCTCCAGCATGGCAATCAGTTTATCCCCGGTATACCCGCCGGCAATAAACAGCGCCTCGGAACAGCTTCCCAGGCGCGAGACTACCCGGGCCACATTGATTCCGCCGCCGCCGGGATCGTGCTTCGGCTGGGCGCAGCGTGTTTTCTCATCGATGATCACCTTGTCGGTTTCGGTGCTAATATCGACGGATGGATTCAGGGTAATCGTCAGGACTTTATTATTACTCACAGCATCTCATTTAAGTTTAAAATCAGGGTACAGGATAGTATACATGATTTGTGGTGAAGGGGAAAATGTTTGTTGAAGGGGATAGGGAACGTATGAATGACGGGTTATGAAAAACTATCAGACGACGATAAACTAATACGTCTCATAGACTGAACGACAGCTCCGGTTACCTATTCCCGGATGGCGATATCGGTCAACATACGCACGTAAACCATTCAGTACCAGGCTGGAAACCCGGGCTTTGATTAAACCGGTGTTTAACGAGTGCATGACACGATTTTTGAACCGGGATGATGGCGGCAAAACCGATAGAACTTTATAACATTTCTTAAACCCGTTGAAATATTTCAGAGTCACAGCGTATAGATAGATATGAAAGATATAAACAGACAAGATTCAGATATAGTGGACAAGATCACTCAGCTTTTTGATACTGAGATTGCAAACTGCCAACCAAGCGAGGAAGAGCTGGAATTCATAAAAGCCCGTGACGAACTGGAAGAAGAGGTCGGCTGGGACTTTGACCGGTTTGTTGCCAACTATGACCAGATAAAAGCGTATGGCCTTGAGCTAAAGCTGTTTCAACGCCTTGAATGGTTTATCGTTTTCAATCTGGAGAATGCTGAAACATCATTTAAAGAGACCGTTTTCTGGAATCAATTTAAAAACCATACGATTGTGCAGCGAGCACATCAGGAGTATGAACGGAAAATGGAGTTGAAGAGATGAATATGGCAATAAAACCACAAAAAGCGAGGAGATGAAACGCTATCTCAGCCTGAAAAGTCACAGCCTTAAAAATTCATGGCTGATGTTTTTATTAATATTTGAGTCATCATCTAAACTGATTAGGATTTTGGATTGTCTCAAAATCAACTATTTTCCTTGAGACACTAAAATAAAATAGCATTCATTGGCTAACAGAAGAGATCTTACAGAAGCGGATATACGGTCAAAGTATATTACACCTGCTCTAACTGACGCTGGCTGGGATCTGATTAAACAGATCCGGGAAGAAAAAGACCTTACAGCGGGTCGTATCCGCGTTAGAGGGTCAGTTGCTAAAAGGGATAGGGGTAAACGTGCCGATTATGTGCTTTACTATAAAAGAGGGATTCCGCTTGCGATTGTGGAAGCTAAGGATGCCACTCATTCTATAGGTGCCGGTCTCCAGCAGGCACAGGATTATGGGCGCATCATAGATGTACCCTTTGTGTATAGCTCTAACGGTAATGGATTTATTGAGCATGACAGCACCCGCGACGACGGGAAGCTGGTCCGGGAATTGACCATGGACGAGTTTCCGTCTCCGGAGGAATTATGGGAGCGCTATTCGAGATATAAAGGATTTGACTCGGAGCAGGAAGAACTTGTTAAACAGCCCTACCATTTTGAGCGGGGCGGGCGCTCGCTCCGTTATTATCAAGAAGTGGCAGTGAACCGGACTATTGAAGCAATAGCAAAAGGAAAAGACCGACTCCTTTTGGTGATGGCTACGGGGACCGGAAAAACGCTCACAGCTTTCCAGATTATGTACCGCATCTGGAAAGCCGGTGATAATAGGCGCATTCTATACCTTGCCGATCGCAATATCCTTATTGATGACCCAATCCGTAAATACTTCGGCCCCATGAAGGACGTCGTACACAAGATAAAGCGTGGGAAGACCAGCAAAGCTCATCAGCTTTACTTTGCCCTGTATCAGGCTGTAACGGGAAATGAGGATCGGGAGGATCTGTTTACCGAATACTCCAGGGATTTTTTCGACCTGATCATTATTGACGAGTGCCATCGGGGAAGTGCTGCATCTGATTCTGCCTGGCGACGGGTACTGGAATATTTTGATTCTGCAACCCATATAGGGTTAACTGCGACACCCAAAGAAACGAATGATGTCTCAAACATCGACTATTTTGGCGAGCCGGTGTACACCTATTCACTGAAGCAGGGAATAGAGGATGGATTTTTGGCCCCTTATAAAGTCGCACGATTTACCATTGACCGGGACGCCGAAGGATGGCGGCCTGAGGATGGGTTTGCAGATAAGTATGGAAATGTCATTCCCGACCGTGAGTACAATCAGAAAGATTACGACCGGAAGCTGGTACTGGAGAAGCGGACGGAACTGGTTGCGCGTAAAGTGACAGAGTTCCTGAAAGCCACGGACCGATATGCAAAAACCATTGTGTTCTGTATTGATATTGATCACGCGGAGCGGATGCGTCAGGCTTTGATTAATCTGAATGGAGATCTGGTGCAGCGGGACTCAAGGTATGTGATGCGGATCACCGGCGATGATACCGCAGGCAAGATGCAGCTTGATAATTTTATGGATGAAGAGGAAGATTACCCGGTTATTGCCACAACCTCCAAGCTGCTGACGACCGGAGTGGATATTCCGACCTGTAAGTTTATTGTACTGGATGCCAACATAGGATCGATGACTGAGTTCAAACAAATTATTGGGCGGGGTACACGCATTAGCGAAGACTACGGTAAGCTGTACTTTACTATTATGGATTTTAGAAACGTGACCCGTCATTTTGCGGATCCCGATTTCGACGGTGAACCTGTACAGGCACATGAATTCGGACCAAATGACGATCCCTCACCACCTGATCAAGAAGTTCCTGAATACGGACCCGCAGTAAATGAAGGAGAAATCGAATGGGATGATCCAGCAGCAGGTGATGGCGGCGAGATCGAGGAAGATGCGCCGAAAAAATTCTTTGTCAATAATGTTGAAGTAACTCTGCTGAATCAGCGTATTCAATATTATGATGATGACGGCAAGCTGGTTACGGAGTCTCTCAAAGACTATTCCCGAAAAAAGATTAATGAGAAATATGCTTCACTGGATGACTTCCTTCGCAAGTGGAGAGATTCTGAGAAGAAGCAGGCCATTGTGAAAGAACTGGAAGAAATCGGGATTGTATTTTCCGAGCTAAAAAAAGAGGTAGACAAAGAGCTTGACCCATTTGACCTGATCTGTCACGTTGCCTTTGAGCAACCGGCTCTTACCCGACACGAACGAGCAAACAACGTGAAGAAAAGAAACTATTTCGGGAAATACTCGGGAACCGCCAAGGAAGTGCTTCGGGCCTTGCTGGATAAATATGAAGACGAAGGCCTCGAAAACCTGGAGGATATAAATATTCTTAGACTTAACCCTTTTGACTCAATGGGGACACCTTCTGAAATTGTTGAGAAGTTTGGCGGGAAAAATGAATACCTAAAAGCCATTCATGATATTGAGGATGAACTTTATAAAGTGGGGTAATTATTTAAAATTTTGAGATCACATTTTGTGACCTCAAGATGGAAACATAAAAATTCATGGCTAATAAACCGCAAAAACCGACTGAACTAATCCAGAGTAAAGTCCACCTGATTCGAAAAGAAAAGGTGCTGCTGGATCGTGATTTGGCTGAAATGTATGGAGTGGAGACACGGGTTTTAAAACAGGCCGTTCGCAGGAATAAAGACAGATTTCCCGGAGATTTTATGTTTGAGCTTTCTGATGACGAATTTCAAAACTTGAGAAGCCAAACCGGCACCTCAAGTTGGGGAGGCACACGTTACGCCCCAATGGCTTTTACTGAACAAGGCGTGGCCATGCTTTCCAGTGTATTGAATAGCAAACAAGCGGTGGAAGTGAATATTCAGATTATGCGGGTATTCGTAAAGATGAGAAAATGGGCAGAAAATTACGCTGAACTTCTTACCAAAATCGAGGATCTTGAAACGCATAATGATGAGCAAGATGAAACGATCGATCATATATATGACATGCTTAAGCAACTGATTATTCAGGAAGACTCTGAAAAACCACCTATTGGTTTCAAAACAAAAACTGACTAACTGATAACTGTTTACGGAAAAACTGATTTATGTCCATATCCAACACCATTAAATCTATCCAAGACATTATGCGTAAAGACGCCGGGGTTGACGGCGATGCGCAGCGGATCTCACAACTTGGATGGATGCTGTTCCTCAAGGTTTTTGACGATTATGAGACCGAACAGGAGCTCATGACCGATAGCTATACATCCCCCATCCCAGAGAAATTACGGTGGCGAAACTGGGCCCTTGATGAAGAGGGTATCACCGGAGATGCGCTGCTGGAGTTTGTGGATGAACTCTTCAAGAATATGAAGGAAATGGAGCTGGATGAACAAAGTCCCAAACTGGCGTTTGTAGTGCAGTCTATATTTGAGGATTCCTACAACTACATGAAGTCTGGGACGCTGCTCCGGCAGGTGGTGAACAAGCTGAATGAGATCAACTTCAATAAGAAGGCCGATCGTCATCAATTCAATGATCTTTATGAGAAGATATTGAAGGACCTGCAAAGTGCGGGCAATGCCGGGGAGTATTATACGCCTCGGGCGGTGACTAAATTCATGACGCAGATGGTGAATCCTCAGCTGGGAGAAACAGTTTTTGATCCGGCTTGCGGTACGGGAGGATTCCTGATAGATGCCATTGAGCACATGAAAGAGCAGTCGTCATCCATCGAGGATCTGAAAGCGTTTCAGGAGAATATACAGGGTGTGGAGAAAAAGCCGATGCCGCATATGCTGTGTACCACCAATCTGATCTTGCACGGCATTGATGTGCCCGGTGTGCGTCGGGATAACACCCTCAACAAACCGTACAACGAATACAAAGCCAAAGACCGCGTGGATGTGGTGCTGACCAATCCTCCGTTTGGCGGACAGGAAGAAGACGGTATCGAGAAGAACTTTCCGGCACAGTTTCAGACGCGGGAAACGGCCGATCTGTTTTTGGTGCTGATCATGCGCTTGCTGAAAGAGGGCGGGCGGTGCGCACTGGTACTTCCCGACGGCTTTCTGTTTGGGGAAGGCGTAAAAACCCGCATCAAAGAGCGGCTGCTGAAGGAGAATAATCTGCATTCCATTGTCCGCCTGCCCAAAGGCGTGTTTGCACCCTACACCAGCATCAACACCAATTTGCTGTTCTTTGAGAAAGGCGGCTCTACTGATGAGGTGTGGTATTTTGAACACATCTATCCCGAAGGCTACAAGAGCTACTCCAAGACCAAGCCCATTCGTATTGAGGAATTTGACGTGGAAAAAGAGTGGTGGGTCGACCGCAAAGAAACCGATCAGGCCTGGAAGGTTGCGACCGAAGAAATTGAAAAGCGGGGTTACAATCTGGATATCAAGAACCCAAACTCCGAGGAAAATCAGAGTTATGATGTAGAGGCGTTACTGGCCAAGCGAAACGGCCTGAATGAGGAGATCCAAAATCTGAGTCATTCGTTGTTGAATGAACTCAAGGAGACCTTAGCGTAAAACACCTCTCACAGACCCTCTCCTCAAGGAGAGGGCTGAAGTACTCTTGTGAGTACTTCGTTTTGGGTTTGTAATAATCGAAAGCTTATACATTAATTATGGCAGATGATCAATATCATAGCGCTTTCCCCTCCCGGGAGAGAGGGACCG
>Ga0306867_1001416_pt1 | contig 10992 bp, 4 predicted proteins | sample AntRauTorckE6831_FD_190432 | JGI IMG/M metagenome (GOLD analysis project Ga0306867, IMG submission 190432) | Saline lake microbial communities from Rauer Islands, Antarctica - Metagenome Torckler E6 #831 (v2) (version 2) | ecosystem: Environmental > Aquatic > Non-marine Saline and Alkaline >... | reverse complement strand
CAAATGACGGAAAGCGGTGGGAGTTTGTAGATGCCGACAGTAAGTCAAGACGCTCTTTGTTTGATCGCAAGAGAATGGCAGCCCGGCTTTCTGAGGAGTTCAAGCGCGGCTTTGATGCCAATAATCTCGATATAAATGGCTTCGATTACGACACCGATCGCGAGCGCTTTACCTTTCATGTTGATAGTATTGAGTTCACATACAACCTTGACGGGAATCAACTCATGAGAGGCGACTCGCTGAAACCTGACGAAAGCGATCCCTGGGAAACCTACTCCCCCGACAGTACCTGGATTGCCTTTGCGCGGCAGCATGACCTGTATGTGATGCGCTCTGATGATGCAGACAGCACTGAAATCCGCCTGACTGAGGATGGAGAGCGATGGTACAGCTACCAGTCCGATAACGGCGATACCACGTCCACCGAACGATTGCGTGCTGATGTGGATTGGTTCGAGGATTCTGAAAAACTGTATGTAAAGCGGCAAGACTGGCGTGACGTTGGTGACCTTTGGGTTATCAACACACTGGCTGACCGACCCGAGCTTGAAACCTATAAATACAACCTGCCGGGAGAGGACGATCACTACCAGGATGAAATTATGATCTTCGATATGGAGACCCATGAAGGTATTCGTCTTGATACCGATAGGTGGCCGGACCAGTCACTTGGAGGAGCTTTCTTCAATGATGGCGGCATCTATATGTCTGATGAGTCAGACTATCTCTGGATACTGCGACGCACCCGAACCTGGGACGAGGTTGATGTGGTGAAAGCGAACACAGAAACCGGGGAAACCGAGGTCCTCTGGTCAGAAAAAAGTGAGCCCTATTTTAATGTGATGAACTCTTACCTGGGCGTCATCAACAATGGGGACGAATATATCTGGTGGAGTGAACGCACCGGCTGGGGGCAGCTCTACCGGTATAACAGCGACGGAACCCTTGTAAACCGAATAACCAATGGCTATTACATGGTGGGTGATGTTGCCGCGATTGATACGTCGGCCTCAACCATCTATTTCGAAGCGTTCGGCAAAGAAGAGGGGCGCAACCCGTTCCACGCTCATCATTACAAAGTTGAATTTGACGGTGACGGGCAGCAGCTGATTACACCTGAAAATGCCAATCACTCGGTTAATGTCAGCGACTCACGAAACTTTTTCGTTGATAATTTCTCACGGCCCGACCTGCCTACAAAAACGGTCTTGCGCGACAACCGTGGCCGCGAGCTGATGGTTCTTGAAGAAGTTGATATAAGCCGGCTGAAAGAAACGGGATATACATTACCGGAACAGTTCAGTGTGAAAGCAGCCGACGGCGTGACAGATTTGTATGGTGTGATGTGGAAACCTTCCAACTTTGACCCGGAAATCGAATACCCGATCATTTCCTACGTTTATCCGGGACCACAAGTAGAGCCTTACCCCAGAAGCTTTTCGATCGGCGGAACAGCTGCCCGGGCACAGGCACTCTCACAAGTTGGATTTGTGGTTGTGGCGATGGGGAATCGCGGCGGAAGCCCGCTGAGGGAAAAATGGTATCACAACTACGGACATGATAACCTACGCGATTACGCCCTGGCCGACAATCGCTACGGGATTGAACAGCTTGCAGCCACCCGGCCCTATATTGATATCAACAGGGTTGGAATTTATGGGCATTCCGGTGGAGGTTTTATGAGTACTGCTGCACTACTTACGTATCCCGATTTCTTTAAAGTTGCCGTATCATCGGCTGGAAATCATGATAACAATGTCTACAACATATGGTGGAGTGAACTTCATCACGGTGTTACAGCTACCACAGACTCGGTTACCGTCGAAAACGGAGATGACGAAGAGGTAAAAGAGGAGGCTACAACTTTTAGCTCCCGGGTTCCGGCGAATTCCGAACTTGCGGATAACCTGCAGGGACGGCTCTTGCTGGTTCATGGCGAGATGGATAACAATGTCCATCCGGCGAATACCTACCGCATGGCAGATGCACTTGTCAAAGCCGGTAAACGGTTTGATATGATGATATTTCCCGGGGCGCGTCACGGGTTCGGACGCTACGGCGATTACTTCGAACGAATGCTCTGGGACTACTTCGCTGAACACCTGTTAGATTATGAAATTGAAGATGTGGACTATAATATTCCCGATCACGTAGAGTAGTATAAGCTATCCGTCATTAGCAAAAACATTCAATTTATTCACTCAGGCACCTCTTTTTTGTATGTTCTTAACTGAACTTCTGAGGTGCCCTGCAGTGAATGTTTTATTCCTGACTATAGGTAGAGAAAAAGCAGGCTAATCTGTTTTTGATTTGGGAAGATACACTTTGAACGTTGTTCCAACATAAGGTTCGCTTTCCACTTCCACATTACCACCCATAGATTCAATTTGATTTTTCGTAATGTACAGCCCAAGCCTCGTGAATCTTCATTCTCATGAAATGTTTTAAACATAGCGAACAAATGTTTCCCATTCTTTTCCAAGTCGATGCCAAGCCCGTTATCTTCGAAAATCAGCACAACAAAATCTTCAGACGTTTCTGCTGAAATTCTGACGTAGCTCTCCTTGTTATGATCGCAGTATTTTATGGCATTGGTCATAAAATTTACTAAGATGCTATCAAGGTAACCCGGGATTACATGTACTTTGATCTGGTCGTCAACATCATTTATAATTTCAACGCCTTTTTCCATAGCTAGTGTAATAACACCATTTTTATTGCGCTCAATATAAAGTTGTAAAGCAACCTCTTTGAAATCATTTTGTTCAGCAAAACCTTGCTCCACCAAATCCGTCAGATGCACAATCGTATCTTTCAGATTCTCAACTCCTTTCTCTAAAAGCTGAATATATTCATTTGAGTATGCCTCCGGGTTTTCAAACTTCAGTATTTCAAGCACCCCAAAAATCCCTCCGGCATGTGTCCTGAGGTTATGTGTAACAATGTGACTAAAATTTTGCAGCCGATCATTCTGATTCTGAGTAATGCTCAAAATCGTCTTAATCTCACTTTCAGCTTTTTTGAGCTTACTTATATCTGTCGCTACGCCCAGAAACCCGGTAATCTCATCACCCTGTTTTATAGCCGTTTCTGAAAGTTGGACAGGATACGTACTGCCATCTTTTCGTTTAAATGTCCACTCCCGCGTATATGGAATCCCATTTTTAACTCTGTACATAAATACATCAAATCCTTCGACAACATCGCCGGTTTCCTCAAACAATAGTTTCGATTCCTTTGTTATTTCATCGTCAACGTAGATAACCTGAGGAGTAAATTTGCCAACTAACTCTTCGGCTTTATACCCAAGCATTTGTTCCGCTCCCTCATTGAATTCGGTTATAATACCGTCCAAATCAGTACTTATAATTGCAACCTGTGTGCTTGCATCCATCGTTGCCTGGTTTTTTGCGAGTGCAGATGAAAGGTTTTTTTCAGCATGCTTCTGGTCGGTGATATCTATGATCTGAAATATGAAATACAGAATATTCCCCTGCGGATCTTTAACCACTGATGCACCCAAAATGGCGTGCAATACGTGACCGTCTTTATGGATATATCGTTTCTCCGTATGATAGTAGTCACGCGTACCTTCAGTCAATTCGTGAAATACTACCAGGTCGGAATCCAGATCGTCCGGATGAGTCAGATCCTGAAACGTCAGATTGAGCAGTTGTTCTTCGCTATATCCCAGGATTTTGCATACCCTGTTATTTGCATTCAGCCAATTGCCTTTTTCATCAAGGATAGCCATTCCAATAGCCGCATTTTCAAAATTTCCCCGAAATGCTTCTTCACTGATCCGAAGCCGCTCTTCGTATATTTTCCTATTTGTTATATCCTGACGCGTACCATACATCATCAGCGGTTTCCCGTCCTCTGTCCAGCTGGAGACTTTCCCCCTGTCATACACCCAGACCCAGCGGTCATCTTTATGCTTCATCCTGGCTTCGAACTCGTAAAACTCTCTTTCTTTCTCAAAACATAATTGAAGCAACCACTTCGATTCTTCCAGGTCATCAGGATGGGTCAACTCTGTCCATGTCTCAATGCTGATGGGTTCAAGCTCGTTAAGAGTATACCCTGTAATATTTGCCCATCGATCATTAAAGACTGTTTCTCCTGTTTGCACATTCCACTCCCAGTGCCCGACATTTGTCCCTTTCAGAATATTACTTATTCGTGTCCGTTCTTTTCTTAGATCATTTTCAGTTGTTCTATAGTCGGTAATGTCCTGAAACGAACCCATCAAGACTTTTTTATCCCCTTCCATAGTCCTGAGTCCTCCTGTTGATCGTATCCACCTCAGATTATTTTTTGCCGTAATAAGTCTCGCAGTTACATTAAAAGGCTTCCCTGTATTAAGAGTATCCTCAATGGCACCGGAGATGATTTTCCGATCATCAGGATGGTAAAACTCTACAGCTTTCGATCTGTTGTGTTCATAGTCTGTATCAAGTTCATGGATCTTATATACCTCGTCAGACCAGTACGTTTGTCCACTTTCAATATCAAGTTCCCAAGCCCCGATCTTATTAACAGATTGTGTAATCCCAAACAGCTCGTCTTTTTTTCGTAATTCCTTATTCTTTTCCTCAAGGACGATAGCGTATTTCTGTAATTCCAGGAATTTCATGGCTTGTTTCGCCAGAAGCTGAAGAGAATCTAACTGATAGTCACTGAGTGAGTGAGGAGTATCATCTATTACGCAAAGAGTTCCCAGCGCGAGATTGTTTTCACTCACAATCGGAACACCGGCGTAAAAAACAGCATGTGGCTCACCCTTAACAAATGGATTATTTTTGAATCTGGCGTCTTTTCCTGCGTCTTCTACAATAAACACGCTGTTCGGTTCATTGATAGCATATGCGCAAAATGAATTGTCTCTTGATGTTTCCCTGATATCAATACCGTGATGAGACAAAATCTGCTGCTTATCTTCAGTAATAAAGCATAAGAGGGAAATTTTAGTGCCGCATATTTCAGCAGCCATCCGGGTTAAGATGTTGAAATCGTCGTGCTCATCTTCACCTATAATGCTAAAAGAGCTTACTTCTTTCAGCCGCTCTTTTTCGTTTAAAGGTACAGCGGGTTCACTCTGATGGTTGCTTTTCAGCTTATGATTATTTTCCATTGCTGGCTGCTGAAATTGTTCGTCAAATTATATCTTAAATAAAAATAGTCTCTTACATGTTTCTTTTTTGCAATTCTTGACGACCTTATACCGGGAGATTTGTACTTTGGAATATTTCATTCGAAAGTATACCCCCTTCTAAACCTGACTCTATTCTAATGATGATGGTGCTACCACAAGGTCGTGTATTACTTCGAGAGGTACAAATTCTTAAACTCATATGGCTTTTTGAATCGTTCATCATCGAAATCTTTCATGAAGTAGATACTTTCGCCGGTTGATTTCATTTCAGGCCCCAGCTCTTTCTTCACTTCAGGAAATTTATCAAACGGGAACACCGGCTCTTTAATCGCCCAGTTCTCAAGTTTTGACTCCAGATCAAACTCACTCAGTTTTGCGCCGAGCATTACTTTAACACCGATTTTCGCTTCCGGCCGTTGTGTAGCTTTGGCCAGAAACGGTATCGTTCGTGTTGACCGCGGATTGGCCTCGAGCACGTACACTTTTTCATTTTTCACCGCATACTGCACGTTTAAGAATCCCAGAATACCCATCTCTTTTGCGATTTTGTGCTGATGGGTCTCAATTGTTTCTATGACCTCATCGCTCAGAGAGTATGGAGGCAGCACTGCCGTTGAATCTCCGGAGTGAACACCCGCCGGCTCGATATGCTGCATGATGCCGGCAATGTGGAGTTGTTCTCCGTCGTAGACTGAATCCACATCCACTTCAACCGCTTTATCGAGGTATTTGTCAATCAGGAAATCGTTTTCCGGATGAGTTTTGAGAATATTCGCGACATACTGACCCAGCTCCTGCTCCCGTACGGCAATCCGCATACCCTGTCCGCCAAGCACATAGCTCGGGCGAATCAGGACAGGATATCCTATCCGGCGGGCTATTTCGAGGGCATCGGTTTCGTTTCGGGCGGTTCCGTATTCCGGAAAGGGAATGTCAAGCCGCTTGAGAAATTCAGAGAACTCGCCGCGATCCTCCGCAAAATCAATCATCTCAAATTCAGTTCCGAAGATCTTAATTCCTTTCTCAACAAAGCGTTTCCCGAGCTTGAGTGCCGTTTGTCCGCCTACCTGAAGGATGACGCCATCGGGCTGTTCATGTTCGTAAATGTCCAGAACGCGCTCCCAGAACACCGGCTCAAAATAGAGCTTGTCGGCGATATCAAAATCGGTTGAGACCGTTTCGGGATTACAGTTTACCATAATCGCTTCGTACCCCATCTCCTGTGCAGCCAGTACGGCGTGTACGCAGGAATAGTCGAACTCAATTCCCTGCCCGATTCGGTTGGGACCGCTACCCAGAATCATCACTTTTTTCCGGTCGCTTACCTCACTCTCATTCTCCCGCTCATAGGTGGAGTAATAATAGGGGGTTTTTGCAGGAAACTCTGCTGCGCATGTGTCAACCATTTTGAAAACAGGCTTCAGGTCAAGCTCTTCGCGCTTATCCCTCACATTGTATTCTGTAACTTTTTCGCCGCTTTTACTCAGAAGCCAGGCAATTTGAACATCTGAAAACCCGGCTTGTTTCACCTTAAACAACTCTTCGCGGGTGATTTCTGATAGAGACTGCCCCTCTACACTGTTTTCAAGAGTGACCATATACCGGATCTGCTGGAGGAACCACGCATCAACTTTTGTGATGTCCGCAATCTCCTCCACGGAGGCTCCCATCTTAAATGCATTTCGGATTTGTAACGTACGGTCCCAATAGGGTTTTAGCAGTCGTTCCCGCACCTCTTTCCGATCCGGCTCTTCATAACCGTCCGCCCCAAGTCCTGACCGGCCGATTTCCAGAGACTGCCACGCTTTGTTCAACGCTTCCGGAAAGGTACGTCCAATCGACATCACCTCACCAACCGCTTTCATCTGTGTGGAGAGCTCTTCATCTACACCTGAGAACTTATCAAAGTTGAACCGCGGTATTTTTACCACAACATAGTCAATGGAGGGCTCAAAACAGGCGGATGACACCTGTGTGATCGGGTTTGGAAGCTCATCAAGCGAGTACCCAACAGCAAGTTTTGTTGCAATTTTCGCGATTGGATATCCCGTAGCTTTCGACGCCAGTGCAGAGGATCGGCTCACCCTCGGGTTGATTTCAATGGCCACCAGCCGGTCACTCCCCGGCTCCATGGCAAACTGAACGTTACAGCCGCCGGCAAAATCTCCGATAGAACGCATCATTTTGATTGCCGCGTCCCGAAGGCTTTGGTACTGCTTGTCGGTAAGCGTCTGGGTGGGGGCAACAGTCACCGAATCCCCGGTGTGCACGCCCATCGGGTCCAGGTTTTCGATGGAGCAGATAATGACCACGTTGTCGTTCTTATCACGCAAAAGCTCCAGCTCATACTCTTTCCAGCCAAAAATACTCTCTTCAATCAGCACCTGGTGGACCGGACTCAACTCAAGCCCCCGCAGCACTTTTCGCTCAAGCTGATCTTCACTCCACACGATACCGCCACCGGAGCCGCCCATCGTAAATGACGGCCGGATTACAATTGGCAGACCTCCCAGCTCTTCCACAATCTCTTTTGCATCAAGCAGAGACGTTGCCGTCCGGCTTTCACACTGATCAATCCCAATCCTATCCATCAGGTCTTTGAACTTCTGGCGGTCCTCCGTGATTTCCACCGCGTCCATATTCACACCAATGATTTGCACGCCGTTGGCCTTCCAGTATCCTTCATTCTGCAGATCCCGGGCAAGGTTCAGCGCTGTCTGTCCCCCCATTGTGGGCAGAACGGCATCCGGCTTATCTTCTTCAACAATCTCCCTTAACGACTCGGTGGTAAGAGGCTTCAGATAGATCTTATCCGCAATCATGGGATCGGTCATAATCGTGGCCGGATTTGAGTTGATGAGCACCACTTCGTACCCTTCTTCTTTCAGCGAACGGCAAGCCTGGGTTCCGGAGTAATCAAATTCACAGGCCTGCCCAATCACAATTGGCCCGGACCCGATAATTAATATTTTGTGTATGTCGTCGCGACGTGGCATGATTATGTGTTTTTTTGGTGGTTAATTTTATTCTTTCTCTGTTTTACCGGGATCTGATATTATCCTCAGGAAGAGACTCTTTTCTTATCTTCAAAATTCGCTTTTACCATATCAATAAACTGATCAAACAGGTATTGTGAGTCATGTGGGCCGGGTGAAGCTTCAGGGTGATACTGCACCGACATTCCCGGGAAGTTCTTGAACTTCAGCCCTTCAATTGTCTGGTCGTTCAGGTTGATATGGGTAATCTCAACTTTAGAGGTGTCCAGTTTCTCTTCATCTACAGCAAAGCCGTGATTTTGCGTTGAAATCTCTACCAGGCCAGTTTCATTGTTTTTCACGGGCTGATTAGCTCCTCGATGGCCTACGAACATTTTCTTCACAGCAATTCCTTCCGAGAGTGCCATCAGCTGATGCCCGAGACAGATTCCAAAAAGAGGTTTACCGGTTGATTTTGCATACTCTATAACCGGCAGCCCGTAGTCTGCGGACGCATTAGGATCACCCGGTCCGTTACTGAAAAAGTATCCATCGGCCCCCCAGGATTTTACCGCGTCCAGATCGGCCTCGGCCGGAAAAACCCTAAGCGTACACCCTCTCTTCACAAAGTTTTCGAGGATGCTTTTTTTTACACCGTAATCAAACACGGCCAGTTTGTAAGGTCCGTCTGACGAAATGGTTTGCGCTTCCGATCGGGTCACCTTTGTGGCCAGTTCAAGGCCTACCATCGACGGCCAGTTTTTCGCTTTCTTCACCAGCTCTTTTTCATCCAGAATTTCGGAACTTATGACGGCATTCATGACTCCTTCGTCACGAATATGGTGCACAAGTTTTCGGGTATCCACGCCCGATATTCCTATAACATTATTCTGAACAAGATACTCCTGAAGACTTCCATCCGCTAAGGGATTACTGAATTCTTCAGAAAATGACCGTACTATGAGGCCGGAAATCATGACTGAGCGGGCCTCATCGTCCCGGCTCATCGTTCCGTAATTACCGATATGAGGATAGGTCATCATCATCATTTGCCCGTAATAGCTGGGGTCGGTAAATATCTCCTGGTAGCCGGTCATACTGGTGTTAAAACAGAGTTCGCCACCTGTGGTTCCGATCTTTCCAACAGCTGTTCCATGTGCTATTGTACCGTCAGACAGGGCTAATATGCAGGGTTTGTGGTCCTTTGATTTCATGTAAACTGGGATTGGCTTTTTAGATGGGGATACGAACTAAAGACCAAAAAAAATCCGACAACGGAACCCGCGTCGGATATGGAGAGAACATTCGTATGTAAATCGGTTATTTGGTCTTGCACCCGTATATCGATTTTGAGATTTAGGAAAGTTACGGAGTGATCACTTGATTTAAAAATTCAATTTCAAATATTTCTTGGTTCTACAGCACATCTGTCCGAACATTTTCTGAGATTGACAAAAAAAGTATGCTGGCTGTTTTTAAACGCATATAATTTACCGAATCCTAAAATAAAAACTACCCGATTGCCAGGGACTTCTGAGCTGTATTCGGTGGGGGTTTGTTCCTTTTTTTGGCTTTTTGTACAGTAATCTGAATTTCACTGGTGATATATTCCAGACGATTGTACTGGGTAAGGCACACGCGTATTAGCGTCACAAAGTGTCCAAAGCAATGATAGGTCTTACTGATAGATCGGCGAAGAGTTCCAGCAGTAAATACACGATCATCGCAATGTAAATTTGAGACTTACACGCGTTTTCACTGGTCCCCAAAAACGTCATTATCTGCAGGTTTTGCTTGATCAGCTTAAAGAAAATCTCGATCTGCCACCGTCGCTTATATAGTTCGGCAATGGTTGCAGCTGACCATTCCAAATTGTTGGTGATCACGGCAATGACTTTGTTCTCGTCTTCCTTATAGATGGCCACACGCCGCAGTTCGCTCTGATCAATACCGGCCTTCCCGGCCGCTGTCCCCGTCAGATATATGCGTTCATCTTTCAGAATATGCTGGTCTTCCTCCTCTGGGAGGTCGATCTCACCGATTGATTCATACACCGTGTTGGACTTCATCCGGGTGACAAAATGATTCTCATCCTCGATCCGGGTGGCAAACAGCCCGAAATCAAAATACCCTCTGTCGTCCACAACAATTGTATCTTTTGGGTAGCGAAAGTCGTCGGCACCACGCCGATCACTAACCTTGGCCGGCGTCAGATTGATCATCTCGGGAATCATGGTGGCCTCATCGAGGCTCACGTGCATTTTAATGCCGCCTTTAGCTGTCCGTAACTTTGCCCAGGAAAACAGATTCAGGCAAACGCTCATGATGGAGGCGTCCACCAGCTTGACGTACTTGCCTTTAATCTGCTCGATCACCTTGTAGTCCGATCGGTTTTTAAACAGACTGGAAAAGTGCTCCAAAAGCCCTGTGTAGAGCGATTTATAGACGTCACTACAGCGCTTGGCGTGGCTGTCGCTCATCGTTGACTTGGCCGGACTCTGCTCCAGGTCAATATCGGACAGAAATTTGGAGCTGATGGTGATGCCCTGTGCGATCTCCCGGAGCGTATGGCACTTATTCAGCTGTCCGAACATCATCGCCACAAGCTGGTCGTAGGTCTTATATTTGTGACAGTGCTTATCCGACTCATGGGCAGCTACGGTTTGTTGAAGCAGAGACGTCGGAATTAAATCCAAAATTTGCCGAAGTAAGGGTTTATCGGATTTTTTTGCGATCTTTGAGGGGCTCATGGTTGTGACATTGTAGTTTTGGTTTTGAATCGATCATAAACTAACAAAAATCACGCCATGAGTCTTTTTTTTGTTCGGACAGTACTGCTCTCTATTAGATAGAGAGGGAAAT
>Ga0306867_1001413_pt1 | contig 11009 bp, 9 predicted proteins | sample AntRauTorckE6831_FD_190432 | JGI IMG/M metagenome (GOLD analysis project Ga0306867, IMG submission 190432) | Saline lake microbial communities from Rauer Islands, Antarctica - Metagenome Torckler E6 #831 (v2) (version 2) | ecosystem: Environmental > Aquatic > Non-marine Saline and Alkaline >... | reverse complement strand
GAAAAAGTGGGCGTTGAAGATCTCGATGAAGTCCTTTCGGATGATGATGTCGAAGAGCTCTCCACCTCGTTGAAAAATCAGGTGCAAATGGTTGATAAAGAGGAAATGAAGGATCAGATGCCTGATAAAGACGATATGCCCGAAGCTTAATTAATTTATTTTTTTGCTTTACGTGGAAGCCTGTCCCGATTCTTTCGGGACGGGCTTTTTTTATGGAGGACTTTTATAAAAGTCCCTTCTTATATAAAATTCTTTGGGGATTATGGTACATGTGGACATTTTTGATGACCACTATAAAAATTAAAAAGGGTGATTACCACAAAAAATAATCGCCCTACTAATGGTATAAAATTTTTACGGGCACGTACCCCAGACAGGAAGATAGTTTCTTTGGAAGGAGCGTGGTGCAAAGTTGGATGGATACGAAGAGATTTTCGTCACACACCAGTCGCTGAGATCTTTGTCAAAGGCTTTAGCTTCGCGAAACATAGCGCCCATATCCCCTACATTACTGACATCCCAGCCACTGATATTCCGATTAAATGATTCAGCAAATGCAAACATCCTCGACATATTTAATACACTGCTGACATCCCAACTGCTGATATCGCCATTAAAGGCTTTAGCATACGCGAACAGATCATCTATCCTTTTAACATTGCTAACATCCCAGCCACTGAGATCACCGTTAAAAGCGGAAGCTCCATAAAATACTTCTCGTATAGATTCTAAGTTGCTAACATCCCAGTTTTTGAGATCGCTGTTAAATGATTTGGCATTCCTAAACATGACGGAAATGGATGTTGCACTGCTAATGTCCCAGTTATTTAGGTTACTGTTAAAAGCTTCCGCCCCATTAAACATTCGGGTGAAATCCTCTACATTACCAACATCCCAATTGCTGAGGTCGCCATTAAAGTTAGTGGCTCCACGAAACATCCCGGCCATATTTGTTACACTACCGACATCCCAATTGCCAATAGCTCCATTAAAAGATTCGGCAACATAAAACATGCGGTACATGTCGGTTACATTACTAACATCCCAGTTGTTGAGATCGCTATTAAAGACTTCGGCATCATAGAACATAAAAGTCATATCAGTTACCTCGCTGACGTCCCAGCTGTCAATGTTTTGGTTAAAGGATTCAGTATCTGTAAACATTCCGCTCATATTTTTTACGCTACTCACATCCCACCCACTGATATTACTATTAAACGCTTCGGCCCTATCAAACATCCCGCTCATACCTCTTACACTGCTAACATCCCAATAACTGATGTCTTGATTGAAGGCCCAGGCATCCTTAAACATCTCCTCCATAGATGTTACGTTGCCAACGTCCCAATGGGTGATATCTGCGTTGAAATTTCTATCATAGAAAAACATCTCTTTCATACTCGTTATACTACTTGTGCAGGTGGTTTCGGCGTTGCCGGGTGTAATCTGGCTGGCGCTGCGTTTGGTATAGGTGATCCCATTCACGGTACCGGTATCACCAATGGTGGCGTCCTCACATTTTATGGTTACTCCGTTTTGCGCCAAATAAAATAGCGATTGGCTATTCTCCATAAATACAGCTGTTACGTTTTTCCCCTCATCTACCGTAAGCTGAACGGGATTATTAGTGCCGGTTATGCCGCCTTGCCATTCGGAAAATTGCCAGCCATTTTCGGCATTAGCGGTGAGTTCCACAACCGTGTTGTATTCATATTCCTGCTGATCAGGATTTTTTGCAATGGAACCTTGACCCGTAGTGCTCAGGGTGAGCGAAAAGGTCTTCTTTTGAAAAACAGCCGTTACGTCTTTGGGATTGTCCACGGTAAGTTCGTGTGGGTTTTGTGAACCCGTCACGTCCCCTTGCCATTCTACGAGCAGGAAAATAATAATTTAGAGAAGAACTAAGGTTGCCCTTATTTTTAGGAGTTCGTCTCCGTTTGGTATGATGTTAAGTTCCCTACAAAATCAGCATGGCATCGCCGAAGGAATAAAAGCGGTATTCTTCTTTGATAGCGTGTTGATAGATGCGCATCATTTCGTCGTATCCCATAAAAGCGGCAACCAGCATCAATAACGTGCTTTTAGGCAGATGAAAATTGGTGATGAGCGCATTGGTGGCTTTAAAGGCAAATCCCGCTTTGATGAAAATATCGGTGGAATGTTGCTCGGGCGTAAATTCATCATACCGCTGCCGGTTTGATTCCATCACCCGCACGCTGGTAGTTCCCACCGCGGTAATATGCCGGGCTGTGTTTAATGATTTTGCAGCCTGCTCATCAATATCAAACCACTCGGCGTGCATAGTATGGTCGTCAATAGAGTGCTTTACAGGCGCAAATGTGCCGAGCCCCACGTGCAGGGTTACTTCTTCTCTGGTGATGGTTGAGCGGCCGATATTTTTCCATAACGAATCCGTAAAATGCAGCCCGGCGGTGGGGGCGGCCTTGCTGCCTGAGGGTCGCGCATAGATGGTTTGATATTCCTCAGAGAGCTCCTCATTCTGCTGAATATACGGCGGGAAAGGGGTATGTTGGTGATTTTCGTAAACAGAATGATCCAGCGGTGGATCTAATTTCAGCGTACGCAGCCCTTCATCATCAATATTTAAAACCGTTGCTGATATTTGTTTGGTGAGCGAAACCGTTTTTCCCTGCTTAAATTTCTTGCCCGGCCGCACCATGGCCTTAACGGTGGTGGGGTTTAGGGCGTCCAGCACAAAAATTTCCATCTTTCCCTCATCAAAAAGCAGTCGACATTTTTCTACCTTGCTGTTGTTTACTACCAGCGCGGTATCAGATGGCAGATAATCCAGCAGATTATAAAAATAATCGTCGGTTATGCGCCCGGTTTCCCTATTGTAAACCAGCAGCCGGGCATGGTCGCGGGGCCGGGCCGGTTGTTGGGCGATGTGCCCGTCAGGTAAATTGTAATCAAAATCGGAAAGGCTGTAGTTAGTTTTGGCCACGGATCTTCACAGATTAATAAGGATTTGTTCTTGCTGTTTACTCGGGTAATGTTTTGATAAGGAAATATAAGCAGATATCATCAAGAAAATAATCCGCAGCATTTCTATCTGTTCAGATCAGTGTAAATCTGTGGCCTACTCAAAAGGAATTTCCAACTGCTTAAAATGGCCGCGCTCGTTCAGGTTAAGGTTTGAAAGGGTGATGCCCAGCAGCCGCACTTCTCGCGGCCCCACGGCCGTCTGCTCCAGCAGCGTCTTGGCTGATTCGGCGATATCACCCGTTCCGTTGATGTGATAACTGTATGAGGCACTCCGGGTGATGGTCTCAAAATCGGCGTATCGAACTTTGAGCGTTACGGTTTTACCTGATACGTTTTTTTGTTGCATCGAAGAAGCAATTTTTTCCGCAAGTTCTCCCAAAAAATTGTTGATCCACCCCAAATCATCCACATCCTCAGAAAAGGTGCGTTCCTTGCCGATGGATTTTCGAATACGATGCGCTTTCACCTGCCGGTTATCTATACCGCGGACAATACGGTAGTAGTGCCGACCCACCTTACCGAATTGCTCCACCAAATCAATTTCGCCCCACTGCTTCAGGTCGTAGCCGGTGGCAATATCCAGCGCCTTCATTTTGGCTTCGGTGGCTTCGCCAATACCGTGAAATTCCCGAATATCCAGCTCTTCCAAAAAGGCCTCGGCTTTATCCGGAGTGATGATGGCAATGCCATCGGGTTTATTGAGGTCGGATGCTACTTTGGCCAAAAATTTGTTGTGGGCCACACCCGCCGAGGCAGTCAAATTAGTAGCTTCTTTTATTTCACTGCGTATCTCCCGTGCAATGAGCGTGGCCGAAGGGCTCTCCATGTGGTTTTCAGTAACATCCAGATAGGCTTCATCCAGCGACAGCGGTTCCACAAGATCGGTGAAGCGGAAAAATATTTCGCGAATTTGTTCTGAAACTTCCCGGTATACGGCAAAACGCGGCTTTAAAAAAATAGCGTCTGGGCACAGCCGCACCGCCTTGGCTGCGGGCATGGCCGAATGAACGCCATATTTTCGTACCTCATAACTGGCTGCTGCTACTACGCCCCGCCCGTCCGGCGAACCGCCTACAATAACCGGCTTACCCCGGTATTCGGGGAAATCGCGCTGCTCCACCGATGCATAAAAGGCATCCATGTCAACATGGATAATTTTGCGGATTTTGGGAACGTCCATTAAAACTGAATCAGCTATTCAAAAATTGGAACTTTCTGCGTATAATAAGGAAAGAAATTTGAGGATAATTCAACAACCCTTTTACACTATGGAAGAAATTAACGGCGCAACAATTTTTTGGCTGCTCAGCCTCGGTATGGTAGCCGGCGGGCTGATGAAACTTTTTCTTGGTAACGACCGCGGTTTGGGCATAATTACCAATATTGTAGGTGGTATGCTGGGCACGCTGATTGTAGGTATTCTGGCCATTCAGGTAAGTGTGCCCGGCAGCCTGCTGTTAGGGTTGATGGGAACAATGGCCATTCTGTTTCTGGGAAACGTGTTTTATATGGAAGATGATGCCCACCCGCATGAAGCAGAAAAACATTCACCGTAGCCGGTATAACTCGGCTATTTTTTGTTATGTTATTTTTTCCAATCCAACAGGGTGAAATGGATTTTACACCCGGAAAAAGATTTAAAATAGGTATTGAATGATTGGGAAATCACCGTTAGCTTCATAAAGCTGAATGGCTGAAAAAAACACCCTAAACTGTAGTATCTATGGCCGAAAATGAAAAGCATGCATTGTGGCTTCGACCCTTTGGCGATGCTTCTTTTGCTCTAAAAGAGCGCATTAATAAGTTGAGTAAAAAATTTGATACCCCTGTTTTTGAACCTCATATAACCCTTCTAAGCGGGCTGCGGCGGGGCAAAACAGAATTGATTCAGCTTACCGACACCCTTGCCGGCGTGCTCTCTCCTTTTTCGGTTCAGCTAACCGAGGCCGGTTATCGTGACCATTATTTTCAATCTCTTTTCGTTCAGGTCAAGGAATCTTCGTGTTTTATAGCCGCGCAGGAAACGGCCGAAAAACTATTTGGGTGCACCACCGATGAGCAATACTTTCCGCATTTGAGCCTGATGTATGGAAATATAAAGCAGCAAGAAAAATTGAAGTTGCTGAATACCATGAATAATCATTTTCAAATTCAATTCCCCGTCCACAGTATTTTGCTCATTAAAACGGAAGGAGAAGTAAACGACTGGAAAAAAATTCATTCTGCAGAATTTAAACATCATTAAATGAAAACGTATCAACGCAGTACACAACCGAAATCCGCACTGATATTTTAATCATCAACTACACCTCATGTCTGACTTTAAATTTTTTGAACAGGTAAATCAATCATTTGACAATGCTGCAAAATATTCCCGGTTCGATAAAGGGATGCTGGCGCAGGTAAAAATTTGCAACAATGTTTATCATATCACCTTTCCCCTGGAGCGCGATGACGGAACCATAGAAGTGATACACGGCTGGCGGGTTGAGCACAGCCATCACAAATTGCCTACCAAAGGCGGCATTCGGTTTAGCATGGGCGTGAATGAAGATGAAACCATGGCGCTTGCGGCGCTTATGACCTACAAATGTGCGGTGGTAGATGTACCCTTTGGCGGAGCAAAAGGGGGTATAAAAATAGATAAGTCAGAATATTCCGAGCGTGAACTTGAGCGCATCACCCGTCGCTATACATTTGAGCTTATCAAAAAAGATTTTATCGGTCCCGGCTCTGACGTTCCGGCTCCTGATTATGGTACGGGGGCCAAAGAAATGGGCTGGATTCTTGATACGTACCGCCAGTTAACATCCGAAATTAACAGCGAAGGCTGCGTTACCGGAAAGCCGATAGCCATGGGTGGGATTCGCGGACGAACAGAAGCCACCGGCCGAGGCGTATTTTTTGGCATCCGCGAGGCCTGCATAAATGAGGAAGATATGGACGATCTTGGTTTAGAGCTGGGCCTGGGGGACAAAACTTTTATCGTACAGGGCCTTGGCAATGTAGGATATCATGCCGCCAAATATATGATAGAAGGCGGCGCGCGCATGGTTGGTGTAGCTGAAATAGAAGGCTCTATTTATGATGCTGATGGCATTGAGCTTGAAAAACTTATGGCCTATCGCAAAGAGGAGGAATCGATTATAGGCTTCGGGGATACCCAAGAGATGAAAAATAATACGGCTGTACTCGAGGAAGATTGTGATATTCTTATTCCTGCGGCCCTGGAAAATCAAATACATGAGGATAACGCCGCTAACATTAAAGCTAAAATTATTGGCGAAGCCGCCAACGGGCCTACAACTGCTAAGGCCCATAAAATGCTAAAACAGAAGGGAGCGCTTATCATCCCTGATAATTACCTGAATGCCGGCGGGGTGACGGTGTCGTACTTTGAGTGGCTCAAGAATTTATCGCATGTTCGGTTTGGTCGGCTTGAAAAACGAGCGGAAGAAAACAGCTATCGCAAAATATTAAACGTTATTGAAAATATTTCGGACCGTACGTTCTCGGAAGAAGAACTGAGAAGACTTGCCAGTGGCGCGGGCGAATACGAACTGGTGGATTCTGGCCTGGAGGAGACCATGGTGGTAGCCTACCAGCAAATTAATGAGCTGCGCAAAAAGCACGATATCGACCTGCGCGAAGCGGCGTTTTTAAATGCCATCGAAAAAATTGGCGTCATTTATGAGCACATGGGCATCTTTCCATGATATACCACCGGCATGTCTTTATTTAGCGAACAGCAATTAGGTGAATGGAATAGCGGAACGCTAAGCAATGGGCATGATTTTTTGGGCAGCCATTGTAGCGAAGATTCCACAACTTTTGCTGTTTGGGCGCCCAAGGCCAAAGCCGTTTCTGCAGTGGGTGATTTTAATGACTGGAAACCCCAAAAAAATCCCCTGAAAAAAGATACGGCTACAGGAATCTGGCAGGGTCAGGTTTCCAAAGCCGCTCCCGGCGATTGCTATAAATTTCACATCACCCCGGCTAATGGGACCCCGTTTTTGAAAGCAGATCCCTTTGGGTTTTATCATGAAAATGGTTCGCAACACGCTTCGGTTATTTATCCGATTCCGGATTATAACTGGCGCGATGATCAATGGCTTGATGAACGGCCAAGCCGACATCAACCCAACCAGCCGCTTGCTATTTACGAAGTGCATGCGGGCTCATGGAAAAAAAAGCCCTCCGGCCAGCCTTTGTCATATTTAGGATTGGCCAACCAGCTCATTCCGTATGTAAAGGAGTTGGGATTCACGCACATCGAGTTGATGCCCATTATGGAGCACCCGTACGGGGCCTCTTGGGGCTACCAAATCACCGGATACTTTGCGCCCACCGCCCGTTACGGCCGCCCCGAAGAATTAATGCAGTTTGTTGATGCTTGTCACCGGGCCGGTATTGGGGTGATACTGGATTGGGTGCCGGGCCATTTTCCGCGGGACGAGCACGGGCTGGCATTTTTTGATGGCACCCCACTATATGAACACGATGACAAGCGTCGCCGGGAGCACCCCGACTGGGGCACCCACAATTTTGATTTTGACAAACCGGGCGTGCGTAACTTTATGATCTCCAACGCCTTTTTTTGGTGTGAAAAATACCACATCGATGGCCTCCGGGTGGATGCGGTGGCTTCCATGCTATACCTGGATTACTCCAAGCCTAATGGAGACTGGATGCCCAACATCTATGGGGGCAACCAAAATTTGGGAGCGGTGGCATTTCTGCAAGATTTAAACCATTTGCTGGGCCGGCATCACCCCGGGGTGTTAACCATTGCAGAAGAATCCACGGCATGGCCCGGCGTAACGCAAGCCGTATCTGAGGGCGGTCTGGGCTTTGATTACAAATGGAATATGGGCTGGATGAATGATACGCTGCATTATTTTAAAACACCGGCTCAGCAGCGGCCAAATGAACAGCAGGCCATCACCTTTCCGCTGACTTATGCCTTTGACGAGCAGTTTATTTTGCCGTTTTCGCACGATGAGGTGGTGCACCTTAAAAAATCTTTGTGGTCAAAAATGCCGGGCTTGAACGCTCAAAAATATGATCAGCTTAAGCTGCTTCTACTTTATATGATGGGATATCCCGGAAAAAAGCTGCTATTTATGGGTGCCGAGTGGGCCGAAAAAAAGGAATGGGCTGAATCCCAATCGCTGGATTGGTCGTTAGTCGAAGAACCAACCCATAAAGAGATACAACAATTTTTGGAGCGCTTGCTTCGAATGTATAAGAGTGAGCCGGCGCTGCACCGGTCGGATACCACCGAAAGTGGATTTATATGGAACGATTTGGCTAAAAATAATTCGGCTGTCTTTTCATTTTCAAGACAACAAGCGGCAAATGAGCCGCGACTGCTTTTTGTTTTTAATTTCTTGAATAAAAAAATTACCAATTATGAGATAAGGAATTTTGAACATAAAGAGGCTGAGCTGATCATCAATACAAGAAGCAGCACGCCGGTCGGACAAGTCTCATCCCCTGTTTCGCTGGCGCCTTTTCAAGGAATTGTTTTAAAAGAAACCGCCAATAATTAATAATAAATACAACTGCGCAACAGTTCTGAAACCGTGTTTAGAATAAATAGTGTTTTTATAGCTTTATTAACATCCTTCATTTTAGTATCTTTGACCGTTTAATTTGTGAATAAAATTGTGTGATGGCTTTCAAACTCAACCATTTACCTACCAGAGCAGAAAAACCCAGAACAAAAGGCGTTACCTTGGTTCTTGATAAAGGATTTAGCGTTCGCCAGGCCGAAGATTTTTGTGAATCTGCATCAATCTATACCGATATTGTTAAACTCGGTTGGGGCACCAGTTACGTAACGCAAAACCTGGAAGATAAGCTGGCGGTATATGCCAATGCAGGTATTCCGGTTTATTTGGGCGGCACGCTGTTTGAGGCGTATGTGCTGCGCGATCAGCTGGATGATTATCTGGAGCTGCTTAAGCGTTTTGATATTGAATATGCGGAGGTTTCCAACGGCACTATTTGGCTGTCAGACAAACGAAAGCTGGACATCATTGAACGAATGAGTCAGCAGTTGACGGTGCTGTCTGAGATAGGCAGTAAAAATCCGGATGACATTATTCCGCCCTACAAGTGGGTGAAAATGATTCAGGCCGAGCTTGAAGCCGGCGCCTGGAAAATTATTGCCGAAGCCCGCGAAAGTGGAACTGTAGGCGTCTTTCGCCCCAATGGAGAAATACGCTCGGGACTTATTGATGAAATAGCCGACCAAATTCCGGTTGAGAAGTTGATTTTTGAAGCTCCTCAAAAAGCCCAGCAGGTTTGGTTCATTAAAAAATTCGGCAGCAATGTAAATCTGGGCAATATTGCACCCGAAGAAGTTATTCCACTCGAAACATTACGGCTTGGGTTGCGAAGCGACACCTTATTCGATTTCTATTCAATTGATGATGAGGTCGATGAGCTGTATTCCCAAGAAGACAACTCTGATCTTATCAAGTAAATTTTAACGAAGTTCTTATACCTCTTATATGAAAGTACTCTATGCTGCTGCTGAAATCTCTCCCTTTGCCCGAATGACCAATACCGCCGATTTACTTCGGTTTTTACCGGCTTCATTGCAGGACAAAGAATTTGAAATACGTATTCTGCTACCTAAATTTGGAACTATTAACGATCGCCGAAATCGCCTGCACGAAGTGATCCGCCTATCCGGCATAGAAGTGGAAGTTGGTGAAAATGTGGAAACCATGCGCATAAAAGTGGCCAGCATTCCCAATGCCAAGCTTCAGGTTTACTTTCTTGATAATGATAAATATTTCAAGCGGAAAGCCCTTTTTATGGATCCTGATACGGGCGAACATTTTGATGATAACGATGAGCGCCTGGTTTTCTACAATAAAGGCGTGCTGGAAACAGTTATGAAATTAGGCTGGGAGCCGGATATCATTCATTGCCATGATTGGCCTTCCGGATTAATCCCGCTTCTGGTAAAACAGAAATACAATGACGAAGAGTTATTTAAAGACACCAAGATCGTTTATAACATTCACCATACCGAAAACCACGGCCACTTTGATGAAAGCATCATAGATTTGCTTGGATTGCCCGACTCGTTTGACCGAAGTGAATTTGTAAAGGATGGAAAGGTTGATCTGCGAAACTTAGGGCTGCGATTCAGTGATCACGTTGTAACCGGCAACCGGTTGAAGGATGAGCTGGATGATGAATTTGATGAATTGGGTATTGAACCCACTAAAATTCAGGGATCCCCGGAAATGGTATCTGACAAGTTTGCCACCTACTACGAGGGCATTGCCGGTTCGGATGAAGAGGAATAAATCATTTTTAAGAAAATTTGGAGACGTAGTTCGTTGTATAGGTTGATTAAAAAAGCGTCGGGTAAAGCCCCGTCCATTCTTATTATTTTAGCAAGCATGTTGATGTTGCAAGTGGCCGGATGCAGTGATTCGGGATCGGTGGGCGGTGGCCTGCCGGGTACCGGTTCTCAAATAGAATCTGACTCGCTGGAGGTATCCGGCGTGCAGGTTGAAACCATTGTTCCATTTTCAGGAGCTATCAACTTTTTTTCGGTTGGTCAATTTCAAGATCCACTCTTTGGTGATTTGAATGCCGTAGGATATATAAAGCCTGTTTTACCGGCTAAGGATAATGATTTTTTCTTCGGCTCTAATATGACCTTACAGCTTGCCATCAATGATAATACCATCTACGGCGATACCTTGTCTGCCGCACGCTACGACCTTATCGAGCTTGCCGAGATTTACCGGGGCACTTCCTTCAGATTAAATGATGAACTTGAATTTTCTCCGGCTCCGGTAGTAGGTTCCTTTACGGTCCAGAATAATGAGGATTCTGTTGCGGTATCACTTTCTTCAAGATGGGTTAGTAAATATCGCGAATTTTATAATTCAGAGGACGCTGATCGCGATTCTTTATACCGTCGCCAGTTTTTGGGGTTGGCCATTGTACCCCAAAATTCCGCCAAAATTATT
>Ga0306867_1001403_pt1 | contig 11107 bp, 9 predicted proteins | sample AntRauTorckE6831_FD_190432 | JGI IMG/M metagenome (GOLD analysis project Ga0306867, IMG submission 190432) | Saline lake microbial communities from Rauer Islands, Antarctica - Metagenome Torckler E6 #831 (v2) (version 2) | ecosystem: Environmental > Aquatic > Non-marine Saline and Alkaline >... | reverse complement strand
ATAGTGTTTACACATTATTAACACAAAACGCTCAGGCATATGCCTGAGCGTTTTGTGTTATGTTAGAAGCAGGGAGGAAGATTCATGCAGAGTGATATTAAGAGCGTTCTGTGTATGTTGGCTGTAATTTTGGTCGCTGCTTTGGTGTGGTTTGATTATCCAAAAGCCAAAAGCAAATCAGTCGATATGGGTCTATTGCTGGGAGTGTTTGAATCTCGTTCTAGGTCAGAAACTGCAGTTACGGTGTCAGTGATTACTTTTGGTCTACTGTCGTCTTTTGGTAAATCAATCAGATAACCGGATACAAGTGTGTATCCGGTTTTTTACTGCTTAAAATAATCGTTAACCGTTTGATAGTCCTGGGGTATACTACGGGCATGATTTTTGATTTTCCGCTAGCTTCCCGCAAACGCAAAGTAGCTTTTTTGCTAACATTTATGACCCTGGTAGTTATTACGCTCGGTCGACAAACCGGGTATCTGGGGACGTACGTACCAATCGAGCTCTGGCAAGTAGCAACGGTTTATTTGGTAGCTAGTATTGTTCTGAATTTAGTGCGGTTTTTTACGATTACTGCGTATCGTAAGCGTAGTCAACTACCGGTGGGCGAGCGAGACAACTTTGTTTTAGGAGTTGATTCGCTGGTGGCTCTCATCGTGTTTGTGGTTACTGCCATGAGCTTGTTTAGTATTTTTGATGTTGCTATCCAAACATTCCTGACCTCTATTAGTTTGTTCGCCGTAGCGCTGGTGTTGATTTTCCGAGACTACATCTCTAACTTTCTTGATAGTTTTCGGTTGATGTTTTCGACTGATTTCCAAATCGGTGACTATATAAAAGTAAGTGAATTTACCAAAGGATTCGTCACTGATATTTCGTTCCGGGCCACTAAATTAAAAACTGATAATGGAGACATTTTGTATATCCCAAACACCAAACTGATCACTAGCGAAGTGGTTAATTTCAGTAAGACTAAGTTCAAGCGAATCGCTGTTCCGTTCACCGTCCCGACCAGCTCTGTCATCAATGTCACAGCCTTTGAAGAGGGGCTAAAAAGGGGTCTACAAAAGGCCATCCCTGATCTAGTAAAAGAGGAGAAAATGTATCTAAAAATCACTAATATTAACGATTGGCAAACCGTATTTAGTTTTGAGGTGTCGGTAGATCACTATAACTTTTCAATCGAGGAGCGAGTCGCAAAGCTTGTCTACCAGTTGGTACTTAGCGAACAGGCTGGGGTACAGCTACCAGAAACAGTTATTTTACGTAAGTAACTAGTTTGCCATTGACCCACCATTGAGGGTTATTAACATAATGATACAATGTATCCATGAACTATCACGAGTCACCAGACAGACACAATTCTTTTGAAGAAAAGCTCGCCAGAGGAATCGGTAATGCCGATTCAGTTAAAGAGATGGTAGATGCCGTTACTTTATTTTGCGAGGCGGGTGGCAAAATTACATCTTCAAACGATGAAGAATACCAACTGCAACAGCTAATAGACGGTATACAATTAGGTCCAGGTAATCATCTTACTCGAAAATATGGCATACGAGAACGCAGGCAAGAATTGCACGAAGAGCAAGAAACCTTTGAGTTGACTGAACAGGATATAGAGGCTTGTGACAATTGGATACAAGACCAGTGTCCAGAGATTGTGCTGCAAGATGCAGACACGCTACATAATCGGTTGCAGGAGCTTATGCAGCACGTAAGAAACGTGGAGGGTAGCGCTTTTCCTAAATACGAAACCAGAATCGAACAATGGATGGAGCTGACCAAAACGCTGCAATCAAACAAAGCCAACGGTCGCGCCGTCATTGAGTCAATGTATCCACCGGAGGTGTGGAAGGCTGTGATGGGTTGAGTTAATTAAGACAGAACAACTTGTACATATAGACATTGATCACCGGTTTGCTTTATGACATTCCAATAATCTAGTGTCCAGATGAAGAGTTGATGACTCGTGATATACTCGCAATAATTATTCTGTATGGCTGTCGACCCCCTTGCAATTCTATTTGGCAACGCTGCACGCGTTAAATTACTACGGTTTTTCTTGTTTAACCCGTCAAAGGAGTTTCTATTTGATGATATTAGCAAACGAGCAAGGTTGGTTCGCCGCACCGCTCGAACCGAAATGACATCACTAGAAAAAGCCGGTGTGATCAAGCAAAAGACTATTTATATCGATCAAGAAGGACACAAGAAAAAAGTAAAAGCCATTGCCTACACCCTCAACAAGGACTTTCCAGAGCTAGCCGCCCTGCAAACCTTCCTATTTGAAACAGCGCCGATTGACGGCAAACACCTGTTGAAGCATTTACGCACTGCTGGATCACTCGATTTTGTGGGTATTTCAGGTGTATTTGTGCGCGATTTTGAACAACGACTCGATGTACTCGTCGCAATGAAAAAATTTTCTCAGGCAAAGATCGAAAAGGCCATCCGTAATCTTGAAGCTGAAGTGGGGGTCGAAATTAGGTTTGCGGCCATGAGTTCTGAAAGTTTGATCTATCGAGTAGGTATGTACGATAAACTCACACGAGACTTTTTTGATTACTCACATCAAGTGCTAGTTGACCGGATCGGGGTCAAAAACGAGGTGATGGCAAACAGTCGACGAAACTAACTACACCATATAAAATTGTTCAGACCACACTGCACTAGCAGCACAAATGTGTTATTTTATAGGTATTAGGAGATAACACTATGAAATTATGGGATACGATTTATTTAGTTCATTAGAACAATCGACCGGGGCACTCTGGTTTGACGTGATGCAGTTTTTACCAAAATTAGCCATCGCATTGCTGGTACTAATTGTAGGTTGGATTATTGGTGGCATTATTGCCAGTGTAGTAAAGCGAGGGTTTCGAGCGCTTAAGCTTGATGCCGCTCTAGACAAAGCTGGAGTAGATGATTTATCAAAACGAGCAGGCTATGCCTTCAAGCCAACACAATTCATTGGATCACTGGTGAAGTGGTTTGTGGTCTTGGTGTTTGCAGTAGTAGCACTTGATATTCTTGGACTCAACCAAGTCACTGTCTTTGCCCGCGAAGTAGTACTGGGCTATCTACCACAAGTATTTGCAGCGGCCCTTATTCTGTTTGTCGGTGTGCTGGTAGCACAGCTGGCCAAAGATTTATTGATGGGAGTACTGCGTGGGGCAGGAAGTAAAAGTGTCGAACTATACGGCAAGCTAGCTTACGCACTGGTTATTGCGTTCTCAATTATGGCGGTACTTAACCAACTGCAAATCGCAGATGAACTAGTGCAAACGCTATTTATGGGAATTGTGTTTGCGCTATCGCTTGGATCAGGGTTAGCCTTTGGTCTAGGTGGGCGTGATGCCGCAGGACGATACATCGACAAGATGACGAAAGGAAGCGGTCAGTAAGACAGACACGCTAAAACTGAAACGACAAAGAAAAACGCCGGCCCAAATTTGGGGCCGGCGTTTGTGTTGCAATTTTCTACCAGCGAGGTAACCTAGAAAAAGAAGGACAAAACCAACCATAGGGAGACACGAAATGAGACTGATGCTTATTATGGTAGTAATCGCATGCTGGAACTTCGCGGCACCTGTACAGGCCCAACAGTATATTACAGTTGATTTTTCAACTGGTCAGTTGTGGCATATGTATGGGAACGGTCAGCGAGATGTATATCAAGTTGTGCTGCCAAGGCAGAGTGCACAAAACTCAATGAACCTCACTCGGCCAGTAGTCGGACGCTATACTCAAGCTGACTACAAGCCAACCTGGTGGCCCACAAGCAACATGAGGCGTAGAGACTCTAGTTTACCTAGGGCCGTGCCCTATGGACACTCTCGTCACCCTATCGGCCTCTATCGTCTCAGGATTGCTTGGCAAAATCCCAGCAATCCTGGGTTTTGGCAGCCGGTGAGAATTCATGGTGGTGCAAAGGTGGCTGATCTGAATCAGGCAAAATCTGCGGGCTGTGTGCGCATGCTGGACCAGGATATCAATCGCTTGGTCGCTAACAAAAAGCGAGCTCAGCATCAAGGGGAAGTGGAAGTTATTGTTACTTTTGGGTTTCTCTAAAACCAACACAATAAAAAGTAGACCAGTGCACAAGCGCTGGTTTTTTATATGTGTATAAAGTGTGTATAAACCCCTTTATTATATCCCGAGTAGATGCTTGACTTTATTTTTGATTCCTATAGAATGGCCAGCACGTAACTATGAGTATCAATCGAAAAGCCCTGTCGTAGCATTGAAAATCATTTGGTTTTCTGCCGCGACAAATCGCGGCTTTTCTTTTGAAACTTGAGGGTAGTACGAGATTCTTTGACAAATCACTTGAGCGAGCGTCGCGATAGAAAGTTTACTTTCTGGCATGACCGAGCGAGAGTGAGTTGTATGCTTGTCATACAATCTCATATGCAGAAGTAAAACAGGTTTTTCCCTAAGTCATTTTGATTTTGGAAAGAGCCTGGGGTTGATAAGATCCACTTCGAAAAGTCCTGCTAGGAATCGACGCCCGGCAGGCAAACGTTGTGTAGAAATTTCTTTACGGAAAATCTTCTACACAACAAAGGTAGTACGAGTTGGGTTAAGTACCCTAAAGATTGTAAATTCTCAATCGGGTCTTTTCGTCCCCGACTCGTACAAAACACAAACGTCGCATCGCAAGATGCGACACGTCCGGAGTATGTATCTCCGGACAGCCCATTGGCAATCTTTCAGTAGATACCGCCAGTGGGTAACACTCAAAAATTGTACAGCGGTGTACAGCGTTCCCTACGGGAACGAAGGGTGTATGGTGGATACCTTGGCTTCAAGAAGCGATGAAAGACGTGATATGGCTGCGATAAGTTTCGGTAAGGTGCCAAATAACCTTTGACCCGGAAATTTCTGAATGGGGAAACCCTTCTATCTACGATAGAAACCTGTGTATGCAGGAGCGCACCTAGGGAAGTGAAACATCTCAGTACCTAGAGGAATAGAAAGCAATATACGGAACTTCCTTTCTGAACAGATGCTTGGCATCGGTTCAGGGACTAGTTCCTGAATGTCTGGCCTTGCGCCATTATGTTCAGGAAGGAGGTTCTTGCGATTCCCCAAGTAGCGGCGAGCGAAACGGGAACAGCCCAAACCATACGTATTTATATGTGTGGGGTTGTAGGGTACAGTCGGCATTTAGTTGCGCAGAGTTACAAAAGTGTAATATAGGAAAACGAGTTGGGAAGCTCGACCCCAGAAGGTAATAGTCCTGTATTCGAAATGTTACACACTCTGTTGATTGTATTCCTGAGTAGCGCGGGACATGAATAGCCCGTGTGAATCTACCAGAACTAACTGGAAAGGCTAAATATTCTTGGAGACCGATAGTGAACAAGTACCGTGAGGGAAAGGTGAAAAGAACCCCGGAGAGGGGAGTGAAATAGATTTGAAACCATACATCTACAAGGAGTCGAAGCCCTGCGGGGCGACGGCGTGCCTATTGAAGAATGAGCCGGCGAGTGTACCTTTGTCCTTTGTCTAAGTGGCATCCCCACGGAGGCACAGTGAAAGCGAGCGTGAATAGCGCGACTATAGGGCAGGGGTACGACCCGAAGCGGGATGAGCTTGCCATGAGCAGGGTGAAGCGACTGTAATAGGTCGTGGAGGCCCGAACCGGTTGCCCGTACAAAAGCATCGGATGACTTATGGTAAGGAGTGAAAAGCTTATCGAATTCCGTAATAGCTGGTTCTCTCCGAAACAGCTTTAGGGTTGGCGTCGCGTGTTCCCTCTGGGGGTAGAGCACTGGAAAGAAAAGACAGGGCGAAAGCTCGCTTTTCTTATCAAACTCCGAATACCAGCAGGTTAACAGCGCGGCAGTTAGACTATGGGGGCGAAGCTCCATTGGTCAAGAGGGGAACAGCCCAGATCGCCGATTAAGGTCCCTAAATATATACTCAGTGCATCTTGAGGAGGTGAGGATTCCTCAACAGCCAGGAGGTTGGCTTAGAAGCAGCCATCCTTTAAAGAAAGCGTAACAGCTCACTGGTCGAGAGTCCTTGCGCCGAAAATGATCGGGGCTCAAGTATATTACCGAAATCGCGGATGTCACATGCCTTCGGGTATGTGGCGTGGTAGGAGAGCGTCCTTCTTTGCAATGAATTCAACGCGTGAGCGACGATGGAGCAAGGAGGAGTGAGAATGCCGGCACAAGTAACCGCAAGGCAGGTGAGAACCCTGCCCGCCGAAATACCAAGGTTTCCTTCGCTATGCTGATCAGCGAAGGGTTAGTCGGTCCTAAGGGAATCCCGAATGGGGGACTCGATGGAGAGCAGGTTAATATTCCTGCACACTGCTACGTTTCTATGGAGGGACGGAGCGCTGTACTTATGGCCCCTTATTGGATTGGGGTTGGAACTATGAGCGTGTCACTTAGGTAAATCCGGGTGGCAATAGCGCGAGTAGGGTCTAGATGCAAAGCTTCGGCCGAGCAGATTGTAAGGAGCGCGCTTCCGAGAAAAACTTCGTTTGGGTTAAACGTAGCGGTTCCGTACCGCAAACCGACACAGGTGGTAGAGTCGAGAAGACTAAGGCGAACGAGTGAGAGGTCCTCAAGGAACTCGGCAAAAAAGCGACCGTAACTTAGGGATAAGGTCTGCCCATCTATCTTCGGATAGCTTGGGCCGCAGCGAAAGATTTCCTGCCGACTGTTTAACAAAAACACAGCTCCCTGCAAACACGAAAGTGGAAGTATAGGGGGTGACGCCTGACCTATGCCGGAAGGTTAAGTACGGAGGGTCCAATGTATTTATATGTTGGGCTGGACTGTATAAGCCCCGGTAAATGTCAGCGATAACTATAATCGTTCTAAGGTCGAGCGCACTACCTAATAAGTAGTACGCTCGACGGATTGGAACGATTACAGGTGTTAAGCAGCCTAGCCACAGTTACCTTGCTTGCTAGAAATAGCGAGCATAATCCAAACCAAATCAACAAGAGACCAACGTTTGGCACCGTAGCGCGTAATGGCGATGGTGAAGATAGAGTCCTATATGTGTACAGTGTCGTTCAAGGGCGACCATAAGATATTCTGTATTGAGTATCGGAAAGAAGGAAAGATAGAGCGTATTTCCTTGTCGGGTAAGTTCCGACGTGCACGAATGGCGTAACGAGTGGGAAACTGTCTCGAGGACCTGCTCGGTGAAAATACAATCCCGGTAAAGATGCCGGGTACCTGCAGTTAGACGAAAAGACCCCAGGAGCTTTACTGTAGTTTCGTATTGGGGCTACTGAATTAATGCGTAGTATAGGTGTGAGACTTTGAAGCGGGCTTTCGGGTACCGTGGAGTCGCCAGTGAAATAGCACCCTTTATTTTGGTAGTCTCTAACCCGGTGGGTAAAACCCAACGGAGACAGTGCGTGGCAGGCAGTTTTAGTGGGGCGCTACCCTTGGCGTTGTCATTCAGTTTGAATGGTAACGCCAAACCGTGGCGCCCCCAGAGCGAAAATCGGAACATAGGTGAGACCCTATGAGCTCAAAACAAATAAATCTAGGGGGCATTCTTAAAATTAAGAATGGGATTCAGCTATATGCTTGAAAACCCGATGTATCTAGACGTACTCGTAGCCATTTAGGTTGCAGTAAAAATCGTCTAGTGCGGACAACAAGCAGGGAAGTCGTCATTGACCCCTCAGAGACTACACGCTGAAACAAATTATACGTTACAATATAATTTGGTGATATAGTCCGATCTTGCTGGCGACAGTAAGTGTGAAGTAATTCACAAACCAATAAAAACCATGAAACAAACACCTAAAACTGACACCTTGACTAGTGAACAACAGAGCATTCTCGTTGGGTTACTACTAGGTGACGGACATTTAGAAACTCAGAACAATGGACGAACTTATCGTTTAAAAGTTGAACATTCAGAAGTACAAGCCGACTATTCAGTCTGGTTGTATCAGAAGTTCGCTGGGTTGTGTAAACAAGAAAATGTGTACAGAAGAGTGCGACCAGACGGTCGAGTAAGCGTTGGTTTTACGACCCGCTCGTCAGGAGTATTCCGTTTTTATACTCAACAATTTTATGTTGATAAACAAAAACGTATTCCACCCATGATCCATAAAATGCTTGATCCACTTGGATTAGCAATTTGGTTTATGGACGATGGTTCTCGTAAATCAGCTCGACACTACACGTACAACATACATTCACTTGGGTACACTAAATCAGACTTGGAGTTTGTTGCACAGAAAGTAGAACTTTTGTTTGGTATCAGTGCAACGCTGCACAAGCAACGCAATAATTCATGGCGCTTGTACATAGGAAGGGATTCAGCAACACAGTTTACTGAGTTAATCCAAACATATGTACAACAAGTTCCTTCAATGAAGGATAAATTGGTTAACAGAAATGCCTAAATCGTAACGGAGGGGTCTCAAGGTTGGTTAATCGCGAATGGAAACCGTGATGATAGTGTAATGGCATAAACCAGCTTGACTGTGAGTCGTAGATGACGAACAGATACGAAAGTAGAGCATAGTGAACCGATGGTCGGCTTTAGACGCCGCCGGAGATTACCCGATAAAAGTTACCCTGGGGATAACAGGCTAGTATTGCCCAAGCGTCCATAGCGACGGCAATGTTCGGCACCTTTTTTTCCTGAAATAAAATTCAGAAATTCGAAAAAACTCGATTACATCGGGGTGCCTAGAGTAGCAATACTCTACAGTCACAAGCGAGCAGTTAAGCGAAAGTTTACTTTCATTTAACCTGTGAGCGAAGTGAATGTATACTTTTCTGAGATGAAAAGTATATAAGAATAAATTGGCTAAATGCTGGAAATCCCATAGCCTAAAAGAAAAGCATGCACGGCCCAAACAGTAATCCGAAAGGATAAGCTGCGTGGCTTGAAAACAGTGCATGGTTGGGACAATCAGCAGGGAAGACTTCTACGTTACTTAGTAATATGAAGAACCCTCAGAGACTACACGCCAATCTCCAGTTCAGTGGTACGCCACTATGATAGCTGGATGAAGATATAGTCCGATCCTCACAGTAATGTGAGACCCGCACATGATGATACTTTCTCTCACGCGAAAGTATCGTAAACGTCATTTGTTCGACAGCGATGTCGGCTCATCTTATCCTGGGGCTGGAGCAGGTCCCAAGGGTTTGGCTGTTCGCCAATTAAAAAGATACGCGAGCTGGGTTTAGACCGTCGTGAGACAGGTTGGTCTCCTATCTACTGCAGGCGTCGAATTTTGAGGAGAGTTGTCCCTAGTACGAGAGGACCGGGATGAACGAACCTCTGGTCTATCGGCTGTCACGCCAGTGGCATCGTCGAGTAGCTATGTTCGGAATGGATAACCGCTGAAAGCATCTAAGCGGGAAGCCAACTCCAAGATTAGAATTCATTAAGTCCCCAGAGAGATTATCTGGTTGATAGGCACTAGGTGTACGCGCAGTGATGCGTTCAGCCGAGGTGTACTAATTGGACGTATGTCCCGTAGGGAACGTTGCACACGGCAATTTGCCAAAATTGGCGCACTTGCACATGCTTCAGACATCGTGTTTGTCACCGTACTTATGTACGGCTCTGGCACACGACATCTTCCAGCATGCACAATTGCATCCAATTTTTGACAAATTGACGACGCTAGAAATAGCAAAGTCTGTACAATTTTTGAGTGTTGTTTGTGTTAAATTTGAAGTTTCTGCATATGAGTATGTCCGATCGCGTGAAGTGATCAACGGAGTGTAGGTCAAGAGCCGATGTTGTAGCCCACTTGGGCAAATGCAGGTCCGAATCCTGTCGCACCGACCAATCCTGACTATGATGTCAGGATCACTTCACGCCATCGGACGAATGTCAAAATATATAAAACATTGCAATATTGAATGTTCTAAGTTGGTGCTTTGGGGGTGGGGGTATACCCGTTCTCATTCCGAACACGGAAGTTAAGTCCACTACCACCGATGGTACTCATTTATTTGGGGAGAGTAGGTAGGCGCCAACTTAGAGTATTTGATTACAAAAACCATCTATTACAGGTGGTTTTTGTGTATTAACTTGTTCGCCCTAAAGGACTAATACAATATATTCCCTTGGTCATTATTTTACTGAGCATTTCGAGCCCTAAAGGACTAATGAAACATAGTCGCTCCGCTACTTGTTTCATTGAGCACGAAGTAAAGTTCTCTACCACCGATGGTACTCATTTATTTGGAGAGAGTTAAATGAAGAAATGAGCGAAGCGATTATTCTGAATTTACGTCTCAATTCCGGCCTTAAGTCCGGACGGAATTGCTAGACGCATAGGCGCCAACTTTCATCATATCTTCTCTCATCTTCTTGAATGATGAAGTAATCTGTTACAATACCATTTAATGGATAACTTTCGACCGTGGGCGATGTGGCGCCGGATTATTTATGGCTCTGGCTTTGCGAGTTTTTGGGTACTGGTTGGGGTGGTGATTTACTTCACCACCTTCTACCAGCCAGCTAACTGTTTTGATGGTGTGCTAAATGGAGACGAGGTAGAAGTGGACGCTGGTGGGTCGTGTGTGCGGCTGGCCGCCAGTTCAGTGATGCAGCCCAACATCGTCTGGGCCGAAAGTTTTGAAATCACTCCTGGGCAATACAATGCCGCTGCCTACATCGAAAACCGTAATGCCGTCGCGGCTACGCCTGAGCTGCGCTACACCTTCACTATGTACAATGGCACAAGTGTGGTAGCCGAGCGTTCGGGCACCACTGTATTACCTCCCAACAGCTCGTACCCAATCTTTGAAGGACGAATCTTTACCGATGGACAAGAAATTACCGACACAAGACTCGTGATTGAACCTCCTGAAGTATGGATTCCGGCTATGGCTGGAAGTGAACAGTTTCGAACGACCGACATAGATTTACAAAATGTTGACGAGCGACCATCTCTTGATGTTCGAATTGAAAATACCGCCCTGACAGGAGCTCAAGACGTCGAAGTTGTTGCGACGATCTTTAACGACGTCGGGAAGGCGGTGACCGCATCCGAGACATTTATTGAATCATTTGAACCGCGATCGACCCAGAATGTGCAATTCACCTGGCCTAATTCTATTGCCAAAACTGTTCGGAGCTGTTCGAT
>Ga0306867_1001396_pt1 | contig 11130 bp, 10 predicted proteins | sample AntRauTorckE6831_FD_190432 | JGI IMG/M metagenome (GOLD analysis project Ga0306867, IMG submission 190432) | Saline lake microbial communities from Rauer Islands, Antarctica - Metagenome Torckler E6 #831 (v2) (version 2) | ecosystem: Environmental > Aquatic > Non-marine Saline and Alkaline >... | reverse complement strand
TAAATCAATAGAGAGACGCTAAGCATGTAGATCTCAAGGCTGAGTACTGGCGGACGCGGGTTCAATTCCCGCCGTCTCCACCAACCAAGAGTTTCAAACGGTCCAGCGAGATCCACTGAAACGCCCTAAAGCCCCGGAAACGGGGCTTTTTTATGCCTGCCACATCCATATTGATCCATTGGCATCCACGCTCACTTGTGGGTAACATTGTGGGTAATAGCACTTTTCCAGAAGTCGTTACCCACAAAACGGACAGTCATGGCCCGCCAACTTAATAAGCTCTCCGCTAACGAAGTGAAAAATGCCAAAGGTTCCGGGAAGATACGGAAGCTGGCAGACGGTGGCGGCCTGACACTGATCATCAAAGGCGAGTCCAAGTATTGGTGGCTGCGGTACCGTTTTGCGGGTAACGAGAAGACGCTGTCGCTAGGCAGTTACCCACAAGTCACTCTCGCCGATGCTCGTCGAGCTCGCGATGAAGCCAGAGCGCTACTCCAGCAAAACATTGACCCCAGCGCTAACCGACAGCGGGAGTCCACACAGCGGATGTCGGATGGCGAGAATACCTTTCGCACGCTCTGTGAAGGCTGGTACAAGCAGAAACACGCTGTTGAAGTGACTGAAGCGCATGCAGTCCGGAACTGGAGAAGGCTAGAGATCTACACCTTTCCTCTGCTGGCCAGGCGACCTATCCGTTCCATTCTGCCCGCAGATGTCCTGCAAGTCCTGGATGCCATTGTCAAAAAAGGCAACACAGAGACCGCCCACAGGGTCAAAACCCTTATCAGCCTGGTGTTCCGGTATGCGGTTGCAACATCGAGGGTCGACTCCGACGTTACCCGCGATCTAACCGGGTACTTACCCAACACACAAGTGAAGCACCAGCACGCACTGGTGCGCCCTGAGGAAGTCTCACAGCTGCTGAAAGACATCCATGCCTACCAAGGCCATTTTGCAACGTCAGCCGCCTTGAAGCTCTCGCCGCTAGTGTTTACGCGCCCAGGCGACACCAGACAGATGCTTTGGGAACAGATCGACTTTGACAAGGCTCAGTGGGAGCTACCCTCGACAAAGAATGGCGCACCCTTGATTGTTCCTTTGTCGCATCAGGCAGTCGCCCTAATTAAGGAAGTCGAGCCAGTCACGGGGCACCGCAGTCGTTATGTGTTCCCCAATGCCCGCGACGCAAAACGCCCTATGAGTAACGTGGCTATTAAAGCAGCATTGGATCGAATGGGGTATGGGGGAAAGATGACCGCTCATGGATTTCGGGCGATGGCCCGAACTTTGCTGCAGGAGGAACTCAAATACCCCGTGCACCTGATTGAAATGCAATTAGCCCATCGCGTTGCGGACATGCACGGTCGCGCCTATAACAGGACAGAGTTCATCGACGATCGCAAAGAGATGATGCAAGCTTGGGCAGACTACCTCGACAATCTGAAGTCAATTCCTGATATCAATCAGCAATCAACATCAAGAGTTGTGAAGCCAAATGACTAACCCAGGCAACCCAAACTTTAAACCGCCAACACTTCGACTCCCCAAAGCCCCGCAGCCAACGAAAAATGACCAAGTGCGGGCTATTGTCGACATCACGCTCTCCTTCATGCAAAAGCACCTGCACAAAAATGGGAACGTATACCTTGTTAACACTGCGACGAGGCAAGTATTTTTCATTGACGAAGACTCAGTTTTTAATACTATTGCAGATGTTGCACTTCATGAAAGAGACATCGTCATAAGCAACTCCGCAATACAGATGGCAAAACGAATATTGAAGTCAACTACTTCTGCGATCCCAGGGAAGATAAGCTTAAGAGTTGGGCTAGGTCAGCATGCCTATTTCTTAGATTTTGCTGATGGAGTGAATTACTTAAAGTATTCGGAAGACGGAGTGGAGCAGGTCGGCTTAAACTTAAAGACAACTACACACATCGATGTAGACTTTGTAAGACCCCCAAATATATCAAAAATTGATACTATAAGTTACTGGCTGCAACAAGAGCATGCGAGACCTCCAACCGCGCAGGATGAGCCAAAATCAACGGACTGGTTGTCAAATAAATCTCCCTGCTTGAATCACTTATTAAGTCTCACAAATATTCCAGAACATTGCTACAGCACCGTGATAACTTGGATGGTTTGCACATTGTTCCCTGAAAGGGATCAAACCGTTCTAGAGATAACTGGTGAAGAGACTTCTGGCAAAACCACTAGCGCATGGATTATAAAGAACCTTATAGATCCATCGGAAAAATCTTTAAATGAAGCACCGGACTCATCCAAGGAAATCATTGCTATTTCGCAATCCAATCATATCATCGCCATTGATAATGCCGACGACCTTTCAGAATCAACACAGAAACGGATTTTCGAGTTATTAACTAATGGTATTCAGAGTCAAGCAAATCATGGCAATTCGGTTGACGCCTGGACTTTCACTTATAGAAATCCAGTCATCATAGCAAGTACATCTTCCATACTTTCGCATCCACTTTTAGCAAAAAAAACCATATCAATTAACCTTCCCATTTTGGAAAAAGGAAAAAGTTTTCGATTTATAAAGGAAGAGTTTCTACAAAACCAACCGCGTGCGTTACTGGAACTCGCTGAAATTGCAGCCGACACGCTTAAAAGTTCAAGAATTGCATCGCATGAAATCGGTGGAGATATATATTTCGATACATTTACATCGACGGGCTCAGGAGTCTGCGATTATTTTGGTATTGATGTAGCTACGTTTATAGAAACTTCAAAGTCCCTAAGCGAGGAAGTAATCGACAACATTCTCGATGAATCAGTAATAGCTAGGTCCTTAATTTCATGGGCAGCGGAGAATCCAGAAATCAAGATAAAAGAGCCACTAAAATATTGGCACAAAGAGCTCATAAAAAGCCTTCCGACTGAAGATCATACTGAATGGCCAAAAAGTATCCGAAGATTCGGCGCCGAGCTAAAGAAGATTGCGCCTAAACTCAAGAAAGAAGGCATATATTGCAAATCATTAGGAAAGCAAGGATCGAACGTTTTTTGGGAAATCTGGGTAACTGAGAGCGCCACGGCGCCGGACGACATGAAAGACATGTAAGACATCTTTTTGCGTTATATTTTCAAAAAATACGCGTTAGCCCCCGAAATCAGGCAGAACTGCGCACCAAACCGACCAGGAATTCTCGCGCCCCTCTTCTGCATGGGCGCTCACTCTCCAGCCAAACTTGTCATTGCCGAGCCGGAAACAATTCACAAGTACGTATCTGGGCATCGACTTGCACTTCAACCTTTAGAATCTAGCAAACCAACAAACTCCCTCCTCCCCGCAATAGCTTTTATAGATGCGCTGCTATATTGGGATTTGTCTCGACCAACACACTGCTATCTATTATTGTTTACATGATCGCTAGATCATCTGAGTGAGAACGCCATAGATAATCGACGAGAACGGTGAAGGTGGTACGGTTCACTGACCAAACCTGTGCTTATCATTTTAGCAATTGAAAGCACTGAGCTGCTGCTTCCCTATCAAAACTGACGACTTTTGGAGCCCCTCATCGATTGGCTCGCCTCAGAGCTCTACAACTGAGCTCTCAACTTTATTAAACGGTACTGTAAACCACTCATCGCCCCGCCAGTGATATTAACTAAGCATTACCCTCTAAAAATCCACCATTTGCAATGCCGTATTAGAGCTGTAGTTTTATTATTAATGGTAATATTTTTTAACAGAGTAGTCTCACACAGGAAATATCGTGAAAACTACCAAATCCAATATTTTATTTTAGCCAAATCCCTGTAAATCCAATGTAGGTATATAGGTCTATTAGTTAGCAATAATCTTGAAGCCATTAAACATTAATAGAGATAGAAATCCCATCAGAGACACTTACCTATTGATGCTAAATAAACATTACACGAAGTCATCCACAACTTTTAGTCTCAAATCAACTATAGATCAGAAAAGAGTAATAACCATGATGAATGACAAACGACAACTTAACAGACTCCAAAGCAACAGAAACCTTTTTGTCACCACTGAAGAGACCTACAGAGGCATGCCTTTAATTAAAAGGTATCAACCGTATATTGTTAATTACTTGGACTCACTTGACAGCACTATCCAGTCAGCGTTAACAGACCACTCACGAATCCTTGCTATTCGGCTCGATTTACATTTTCCTGTCTGCTATGCCAAACCCGACTCAATCTGCGTTTCGGTAATAAGTCGTTTTATTGACTCATTCAAGGCTATGATTAAATCTTTGAAGGAGCGCACCAAGCAGCAGGGGAAACGATTTCACGATACCAATGTACATTACTCATGGGTTCGTGAAGTAGGAGACCGTTTTAGTAATGAGCACTTTCACCTGGTGATATACCTCAACGGCCAGACTTTTAAGGCATTAGGCGCTATAGATATAGCTGCACCCGGCTTGTATGGGATGGTCAGTAGGGCGTGGGCTAGTGCTCTCAAACTATCTCTAAGTGAAGCTCAAGGGCTTGTACATGTTCCCGATTACTGCACCTACGAGCTCCGAAGGGATCAGCCTTACTCCGAGCTGTTTACTCGGGTGAGCTACTTCGCCAAAGTCAATACAAAGGAATATCAAAATGGTAAGCATGCCTTTGGCTGCAGTAGGCCGTCGCGGGCGCTACTATAAACGTTTTAAGGTCCTATCAGGCAGGCGAATTATTGCTGTAAGAGATATCTCAAGTTTGCGTAAGGTCATGTGTTAGTCAATGGCCCTACCAACGAAAAATAGATGCTCAATCATGCGCAGCGGCCTTTAGTTCACATACCTTGGCATTGAGGGGCGCCCTCATACGGCACCGCTCGAACGATTATTTGGAGTAGGGCAAGAAAGACCCCGACAGCTCTGCATAGATCATTCTTTACAGGCCGGACTGATCCTCTGAACACAACAACTCAGGAGATCGAACATGAGAATTCTCAGGCTGAAAGATGTTATTGAAAAAACTGGCTTAGCCCGTGCCACAGTTTACAAGTACATAGCCGCAGGCACCTTCCCAAAGCCCATCCCCCTTGGTGGCCGCTCCGTCGGCTGGGTAGATTCAGAAGTGCATGACTGGATACTGGATGCCGTTCATGCACGCGACCACCAGCGGAGCTTGACCAGTCACCCAGACCACCGCTGCTAACTCCCTGCTTTATATATAACTAATAGACAACTTCTCCACATCCAAAGCTCTATTCATCACAACGACTAGATAGCGAAACTTCCCAGCGAACCCTGGCAAATGCACCCCCAAACGGGGCCTCGGCTGCTGTCTACTCTAATAAACGCTCCCCTTCAACCAGGTAACGCCACACGGAGGCCATACTTATGAACTCTCTCTGGAATGGATACGGAAACGTAGCAGATCGCCAAAAGCTTAAAGCTGCAACAAATGAAATTGCCGAGCACTTTCTTTCTGACGCCAGCACGATGCGCGATGGATTTCGAATTCTGAAATGTGCAACCCACTTGCGCGTATACCCTGATGCTGCCTACGGCACGTTCATCGATACCTACAATTGCAAACATCGCCAGTGCCCTAATTGCCAGCAGAGCAAAGCATTGCAATGGCGCAGCAGCATGCACCAATTACTCGATACAATACCGGAAACCTTATCAGGCAAATGGATTTACCTAACACTTACTACTCGAAACTGTCACGTGAGTGACCTCAATGAAACCATCAAAGAAATGAATAATGCATTCCGTCGACTTAGGAGCAGAGCATTCTGGAAGGCAAATATCATAGGCGGCATCAAGTTCGTGGAGGTGGACCAGGGCATTTCTGATTACCAGTCGGCTCATCCCCACTTTCATTGCCTTATCCAGGTTCGACCATCAATGCACCAAGGGAACAACTACGTCACCGAAGAGAAGTGGGCAGCCGAGTGGCAAAGTTGCTTGAAAGCCCACTTTATCCCACAAGTTCGCGCGAGACGGCTGACAGGTCTGGGGGACGAGATTCGGAATAAGATCCTCAAATGCGTCAGTTACCCCATGAAGCCCCGCTTGCATGCGCCCCACAGAGGCTGGTTCCTCGCCATGGCGGAGCAGCTGAAAGATGTATATCTGGTTCAACCTTTCGGGCACGTGCGTGGCTGGTTTTCCGATCTGAAACATCAGGACGATTGTGAGTTGACACGGCATAGAAACGACGTCCGACTGGAGCAAAAACCAACAACCTTCCAGTGGGACTCGTTTCACGGATCTTACCAAAAGGATTAAGTCGTTACGCTGGTCCCTATGTGCAAATAGCAGTTCATAGACACCCATAGATCCCAACTACGGGGGCTAGCAAAACCACTCCAACAATTCCTGCCAATAACATCATAGCAACACGCCTCGTTGTCCGCCTCCAAGAGAGAGAGAACCCATGAGTAACCTAAACCAACCGCCAACGGCTGCGGAGGTCGCGGCCTATTTCCAGGGAAACGAACGCACGGACTATCAAGCACGAATGATTCGCGAGTGTGGGCAAAGAGTGAAGACTTATCCTTTTGAGCGTGTTGTAACCAATCCGCACTTGCTGGCCTGTCATCACCGGTTCTGCCCGACTTGCCAGCGAAGACGAGCTCACAACTGGGCATCTGCTTTGCGGGCCGTTATGGACGAAGAATCCTCGCCAACTTCCAAGACCGACTCACGGCTTGGGCCCCACTGGGTCGCAATCAGATTGCCAGGCGTTCCGTGCGCTGCATCAGAACTCGCAAATCAGCTTGGAATTCTATTTGATTACCTGTCTGTCGCCAGCGACCAACCGTTCTGGCGATTCGGCATCCGGGCGGCAATGGGCATCCTAAGGCTGGAAATGAATCAAAAAGCCGACCAGGAGCCCCACGTCACACCAACATTCACATGCCTGGTAAACGTTACTCGAAACCTGTTCAACGCACAGACCCAAGGAAGGTTGGTTCAACGAATACGGTATGACTGGATTCGTCCTGCGAACCCGGAGAACTGGCCCGGCGTAGCATCAAGCTTGTTACCGACAGCCACAAAAAGGGATCGGGATATTTTTCAAAGAAAGGTCTCAAGGATGATCGAAACTGGATATCCCTACCCTGACGCTGCCACCTTTTTGGACATCGTTGAGCAAATGAAAGGTTTGCAAACAGTGGTCCTGCATAGATCACAGAGGACGCCATTTGGGCCCTCGCAAACCTCCCAGGCCGATGACCTCCGTTATGAGCGAGAGTATTCGGTGTCAAGGATTGGCGAAGACTTGCCTGAATCCATCAGCGGCAATCGAGGCCTTGAGCTGCTGCCATGGCACATAGCCAAATGACAACAAACACCACCTGATTAAAGCAGCCAGCGTCCCGTTTACCGTTCGCCAAAAGAGCATCAGCACCGACAGCGGACGTCGCAGGCTTGGCCCCCATCCAAGCTGCTGAATTCTGGTATGGTATTGCCCCAGGAAGAGTCAGGAGGTTATTACCCCACCTCCAGCTCACCCCTCACAAAACAACCTTCTCTGGGCTACCCTAAGGCAGTCACCAGTTAAGAATATCAACCGCATGGAGTGGTCCCCGAGTGAACGCCGAGAACAACAGTCAGATCGCCGCCTTTATCTGGTCCGTAGCCGACCTCCTAAGGGGCGATTTCAAGCAGTCCCAATATGGCCGCGTCATTCTCCCGTTCACTCTGTTAAGGCGCCTGGAGTGCGTGCTGGAGCCTACCAAGGACAAAGTTCTGTCCGGGGCCAAGGCCCATGCCGATAAACCAGACGCCGTGCGTGAGAAGCTGCTCCTGCGTGAAGCGGAACAGCCCTTCTTTAATGCCTCACCGCTGTCACTGGGCTCGCTGTCTGACACCCAAACCGCTGACGATCTGATGAGCTATGTGCAGTCCTTCAGCCAGGATGCTCGGGAGATCTTCGAGCATTTCCATTTTGAGGATTTTGTTCAACAGCTCGGCGCCAATAATCTGCTTTACCAGGCGGTGCAACGCTTCGCCAGCATCGACCTGAACCCCCAACGCATCTCCAACTTCGGCATGGGGTTGATTTTCGAAGAGCTGATTCGCAAGTTTGCCGAAAGCTCCAACGAAACCGCCGGGGAACACTTCACGCCCCGGGATATTGTGCACCTGACTACCTCCCTGGTGTTGACCGGCCAGGAACATAAGCTTCAACCTAATAGCATCGTCACCATTTACGACCCCACCGCTGGCACCGGCGGTTTCCTCTCAGAAGGGGACGAGTACATTCAGCAGGTTAGCGACAAGGTGACCGTCTCCCTCCACGGCCAGGAGCTGAACCCGGAATCCTACGCCATCTGCAAAGCAGACATGCTGATCAAGGGCCAGAAGGTTGAGCAGATCAAACTGGGCAACACCCTCTCCGACGACCAGTTGTACGACCTGAAAGCCGACATCATGCTCAGCAATCCACCGTTTGGCGTGGAATGGAAAAAGGTTCAGAAGCAGGTCACTGATGAGCACAAATTCAAAGGCTTTGATGGCCGCTTCGGGCCGGGCCTGCCCCGTGTCTCGGATGGCTCGCTGCTGTTCCTGTTGCACCTGGTCAGCAAGATGCGTGATCCCCGCGAAGGCGGTTCACGCATTGGCATCATTCTGAACGGCTCACCGCTGTTCACCGGGGGTGCCGGCAGTGGTGAATCCGAGATCCGCCGTTACCTGCTGCAAAGCGATATGGTGGAAGCCATAGTCGCTTTGCCTACAGATATGTTCTACAACACCGGCATCTCCACCTACATCTGGATTCTGTCCAACAACAAACCTGCCGAGCGCAAAGGCAAGGTTCAGTTGATTGACGCCTCCGACCGCGCCTCCAAAATGCGCAAATCATTGGGCAGCAAACGCCAGTTGGTGAGTGAAGCCGACCAGGACGAGATTGTTCGGCTCTACGGGGAGTTTCAGGGAACGGAGAAGAGCAAGATCTTCCCCAACGACGCCTTTGGCTACCGCCGCATTTCAGTGGAGCGCCCCTTACGCCTGAACTTCCAGACCTCGGAAGAGCGCATTGCGCGCATTATGGAAGAAAAGGCGATCCAGAAACTGGAAGCCGAGGAGCAAGAAAAAATCCTCGCCGCCTGTCGTGCCATGGACAGCAACACCCTTTACCAGAACCGCTCAAAGTTCCAGAAGCTGTTGAAAGCCTCGTTGACGGATCACCAGGTCTACCCCGGCACACCGCAACTCAAAGCCCTGCTGAATGCATTGAGCGAACGAGACCCGGAAGCGGATATCTGTGAAAACAAAGGCAAGCCAGAGCCTGACACCGGTTTGCGGGATAACGAGAATGTGCCACTGGGCGAGTCGGTGTACGACTACTTCCAGCGGGAGGTGATACCCCACGTACCGGATGCCTGGATTGATGAGTCCAAGACGGATGAGCAGGATGGTGAAGTGGGTATTGTCGGATTTGAGATTCCGTTTAACCGGCACTTTTATGTGTTTACGCCGCCCCGACCGCTGGATGAAATTGATGCGGATCTCAAGCAGTGCACTGACAAAATCAAAGAGATGATCGAGGGGCTGTCGGCATGAGTTTTCCGAGGTATCCAGAGTGCAAAGATTCCGGCGTTGAGTGGCTAGGGCAGGTACCGGTGCATTGGTATATCAAAACCCTAAAGTATGTTGCGACTTATAATGACGAGGTTCTGCCAGAAAGCACATCTAAAGACTATCCCATCAAGTATGTTGAGATTTCAGATGTAGATGAGCAACTCGGCATCACTAAATGGACCGAGTATCCTTTTGCATCTGCACCATCAAGGGCCCGGAGAATTTTAAAGGATGGGGACGTTCTAATATCAACCGTGCGTACATACCTCCGTGCCATTGCACCGGTAACTGAGCCACCCGATGGTCTTGTGGGCTCAACAGGCTTCGCTGTGATTCGACCCGTTCCTGGTATTTATTATTCAGGATTACTGGGGTATGTGATTAGAGCTGAGTGGTTCATTTCAAATATCATTTCTCGCTCTGTTGGCGTCAGCTACCCTGCGATCAATGCGTCAGATTTGGTCGCGTTATCCCTCCCGGTTCCGCCCTGGAAGGAGCAGAAGACCATTGCCCATTTCCTCGACCACGAAACCGCCAAAATCGACACCCTGATCCACGAACAGAAGCGCCTGATCGAGCTGCTCAAGGAAAAGCGCCAGGCGGTGATATCCCATGCGGTGACCAAAGGGCTTGATCCCGACGTGCCGATGAAGGATTCCGGGGTGGAGTGGCTTGGGGAGGTACCGGCACATTGGGCGTGCATGAGTTTCCGATACGCCACGCGCATTCTTCGAGGTAAATTTGGTCACCGGCCAAGAAATGACCCGGCTTTGTATGATGGCGCATACCCGTTTATCCAGACAGGGGATGTGGCGCGGGCTGAAAAATATATATCCGAATTTAAGCAGACTTTGAATGAGAAAGGTGCAGCTGTAAGTGCATCTTTCCCGTCAGGTACGCTTGTAATGGCAATAGCAGCAAACATTGGTGATACCGCTATTCTAGGGTTCGAGGCTTATGCCCCTGACAGTGTTGTAGGCTTCCAGCCCCGGCAAGATATTACCTTGGAGTTTCTGAAATATAGTTTAGACAGCTCTATACAGGAACTCGAAAAAACATCGACGCAAAGTACGCAGGCCAATCTCAATATTGATCGAGTTGGGGGAGTAAAAGGTGTGTTTCCTCCCGAAGACGAACAAACAAAAATTGTTAGTTTTTTAGACAAAATGTGCGAACAATTTTCAATCCTTGAAAAGCAGGCGACTAAATCAATAGCGCTAATGGTTGAGCGCCGCTCCGCTCTAATCTCCGCCGCCGTCACCGGCAAGATCGATGTCCGTGACTGGCAGCCACCCGCAGATGAGAGCGCCTTTGACGAGAAAGTACGCCAAGCAGGAATGGAGGCAGAAGCATGAGCCAAGGCCGCAGCATCCGCCTATTCCTCGTTGACGGCAGCCCCAACGGCCTCCTCACCGCCGAAATCATGAACTGGACCGGACACGCTCTCACTGGCCCGCGTACCAAGCTCACCGAGCTGGTCCAGCGCCCCGAGTGCGGTCGCACCGGCATCTACTTCCTGGTTGGCCCCGATCCTGAGAACACCCTGCGCCCACTGGTCTATATCGGTGAATCCGACGACGTGGCCAAG
>Ga0306867_1001392_pt1 | contig 11145 bp, 8 predicted proteins | sample AntRauTorckE6831_FD_190432 | JGI IMG/M metagenome (GOLD analysis project Ga0306867, IMG submission 190432) | Saline lake microbial communities from Rauer Islands, Antarctica - Metagenome Torckler E6 #831 (v2) (version 2) | ecosystem: Environmental > Aquatic > Non-marine Saline and Alkaline >... | reverse complement strand
TGGCAGGAACTTCGCTCCGCTACGTACTCTACCAGGTTGTTTTGTTCGGCACAATGTTACATTTTTAATAAGATTCAACAGGGTAAATCCACTACAAAGGGGATCGCTAACCATTGAGGTTTTTCGAGCTACTATTCAGTTTTACTTTGGAAAATTAGACCTCTACCCACAAACTTTCCTGTAGAACCAAATTATTTAAGCTTGGTTACTGGTAAATTCACTTTTTGGACAGACTCACTTTCAATAGCTTGATTTATTAAACGAACTTAGATTATTAGTACCTGCATATTATGATAACCAATCACCCGATAACTGACTCAGCATGACTAAAATGATCACCCGCAAACGATTTTTAAAACAGGCCGGCTCTGCTCTTGGAATTGCCGCTGCAGGTTTTCCATCTATCATATTACCTCGAAAGCGCGACAAACTGGGCGTTGCCCTGGTTGGGCTCGGTGGATACGCAACGGGTCGCCTTGCTCCCGGCCTGCAGTTAACCAGGCATTGTGAACTCAGGGGGATCGTCACAGGCACTCCCGCAAAAATACCACGATGGCAACAGGAGTATGGAATCCCGGACAAAAACGTATACAACTATGAAACCCTTCCCGATGTTGCCAACAATGATGACATCGACATTCTTTACATCGTAACGCCGCCGGCAATACATGCCAGAGACGCAATACGGGCAGCCGAGGCCGGAAAGCATGTCTGGTGCGAAAAACCGATGGCCATGAACGAGGAAGAGTGTCAGGCCATTATTGACGCAGCTGATAAAAACGGTGTTCAACTCACCGTGGGCTATCGGATGCAGCACGAGCCAAACACACAAACCATTATTAAATATGGCCTGGATAACACCTACGGTGAGATAACCGGAATTCAGGCCGCAGCGGGCTATAACGGAGCTCATCCCGACCCGGATAACTGGCGCAGAATCGGGCGTATGGGCGGCGGGGCTCTTTACGATATGGGTGTCTATTCGATCAATGCCGCACGCTACTCCTCGGGCCTGGATCCTGTTGCGGTATCAGGTCGTCAATGGTCGGAACGGACTGACATGTACAGTGACGTGGACGAGTTTACAACGTTCGAACTTGAATTTCCCGGCGGACTTATCGCGCAGGGCGAAACAAGTTTTGGCAAGTCCATCAACTATTTAACCGTCGAGTGCTCAGGCGGATGGTACAGGCTTGAACCAATGCAGTCTTACAGCGGCGTTCAGGGAAAAACAAGCGATGGCACAAGACTCCCCCCCGACCCCAATCACCAGCAGGCACGCCAAATGGATGCCGATGCTCTGGCAATTAAAGAGAATAGCCGGCCAATTGTGCCGGGGACAGATGGACTGACTGACATTCAAATTGTCAATGCAATTATGGAATCATCGAAAAAAGACGGAGAGCGGATTGATCTGTAGGGTGGTTATTTGTTGATTGGTTTATTGTTAATGGTAGTCTCAATTCGATCAATATTTTATTTAATTATTCGGGAAAGGGGGACGCGCACATCTATGATTTAAAAATCGAACTAAGACTGCCATTAACCAATAAACCCTTACCAATCAATCTCATTCATATCCAACAGCCGTGTGTTTTGGCAAAAACAGCGTTAACGTGGCCCCTTTTCCTAATCCCTCGCTGGCAACTTCGATTTTTCCACCCATCTCGGTCATGTAATTAGCGGAGCTATGGAGTCCAAACCCATGACCATTTTTCTTGGTGGTGAATGCATGTGAAAATATTTTTTCCAGGTGCTCAGGCTCTATTCCCTTGCCGTTATCGGTTACAGACAGGTGTACCATATCACTGTTCAGCCACGTCTCTATTACAAGATATTTGTTTTCCGGATGGTTATCCTCCATCGACTCTATGGCATTTTTTATGATATTTACGAGTACATGAATCAACTTTGATCGATTCACGATCGCCTGGTCTGTTGCATTTAGCATTTTCTTAACATTCAGACTGTGTCTCTCAATTGATCCGGCCTGAAGTGATAAAGCATTGTCTATCATTTCGGAAAGTGATGCAGCCTCCATTTGCCTGCTTGCCCCTGCATAGTTTTGCTGAGCTGCAATCACTTCGTTTATCAGATCGGTTTTTTCAGTGAGTCGGCCGATAAGCCTCAGGAGTTCATCCTGCTCCTTTTTCATGGGCTCTTCCAGACTCAGATAATACTCCATTAACTTTTTACCCTTCGGATTGCCAGATATAAACTGGCCAATCTCATCAATATTCTCACGAAGAACGGCGTTTGCCTGTATGAAATTGGATAATTTCGATTTTTTTATCTTTTCTCTGATGAGTGAGCTTGATGTGTTAACGCTATTCAGAACATTGCCCACATTATGCAAAACACCTGATGCAATATCGGCCATCCCTGCTTTATGTGCTTTTTCGACAACCTCACATTGTGAGTTTTTAAATTTTTCCAGTTGAGCCGCCTGTTCTGACACCTTTTTTTCCAGAACATTGTTGCGCGCCCTCATGCTCCGGATTCTCAGAAAATAAAAACCTCCCATCAAGCAAAGCGCAAAGAGTGCACTTGAACCATAGAACCAGATCGTTTCCCAGAATGAAGAAGAAATGATTACCGCAAGAGAAGCTCCCTCCTTGTTCCACGAGCCGTTATGATTCGATGCTATTATTCGGAATACCTTTTTTTTCGATATGAGATTGGTGTATGTAGTATAGCCCTGACTTCCCGCATAATTCCAGTCGCTCACCAGCCCCTCATATACGCTAAGATGATTCAGGCCTGTGGCATCACCGGCAGCCGGTACATCGAATGTGTCGTAAAACAGAAACGTGCCTAACAGCCCGACAAAAATAACCGATACATATGCCTTTTTTGCAGTTTTAGCACTAATCTGTTTGCCCTGGGCATTCATAGCTTCTGATATCGTTTAATAGTGAGATCAGGTTTACGCTTTTCGTTCAAAACGTATGCCCTATCTGCTACCTGCGCTTATATTTTGCCTAATACGTTTGGGATAGCTTAGGTTCTCTTAGAATTGGAAATACCAGCGTGAAAGTTGTTCCATTCCCGTCACTGCTAACCTCAATTTCCCCGCCCATCTCTTTCATGTAGTTGGCACTGCTATGCAGTCCGAATCCATGTCCTTTCTTCTTTGTCGTAAAGGCGTGCGCAAAAATCTTATCCAAATTTTCATCTTTAATGCCCGACCCGTTATCCGTTACCGACAAGTATACTTTGTAAGAATCCTCCCAGCTTCTAATCGTCAGATTCTTGTTATCGGGGCGATTTTCATCCATCGATTCTGCTGCATTTTTAATAAAATTCAGCAAAACATGAATCAACTTAGAGCGCTCTGCGATAACGGGAGTCGTAGCATTTAGATCTTTGATAATATTTAAGTTATCGTAGTCATCTAAGTCATCCTGTAATGATAGCGTGATATCAACAATTTCCGACAGCAAGGTTTCACTGGTATTTTTTGCTGACCCTGCATGAGACTGCTGAGCCACAATAACGTCATTGATAATGCTGATTTTTTGGTCAAGTCTCTCTGACTGTGAAACTATATCATCCCGCTCTTGCTTAAGCGGTTCTTCCAGTTTGAGATAGTATTTTAAAAGCTTCTTTCCTTTTGGATTTTCAAAAATAAACTGGTCAATATGATCGATATGCTCCCGCAGCATTTCGTTGGCTTTTATAAGTCCATTAAGATTTGAATTTTTTGCGGTGTCCTGTATGAAGGTGTTAGAACTATTCACGCTGCTTAATACATTGGCCACATTGTGAAGCACACCAGCCGCAATTTCGGCCATTCCGGCTTTGTGGGATTTTTCTATAAGCTCAGCCTCAGCTTTTTTTAGCTGTTCAATGATTGGTTCAATTTCGCGAGTTCTCTCGGCTAACTCATCTTCAAGCCTAACATTCTTTTCTTTAAGCTTTTCGTTCTCTTCACGGACAGAAATTACTTTTCGGCCATATTCAACATATAGATAGATCAGAATGCTGCCTACCAATATGGTTAACAAGATAAGAAACCACGCCGACCACCAGAATGGAGCCGCGGGTGATGTTTGCATCATCGTCGCCTGTATCCAATCACCAGGTATCAGGCTGGCATACGTCACCGATAGCTTTTCATCAACTTTATTTTCGTCGTATGTATAGAGGCCATCATCGGCCTTAAGTTGACGAAATTCTATTGTCTCGCCCGGAACTTGAGCCTCGGCCGATTCCACAGTTCCTGCACTAATACAGGAAACTAGTAGCAGTACGATGTAAAAATTAGATCTGGTTGTCATACGTTTAAGCCAATTTCCTTTTTCTAGGTCGGGTTTTATCATCTGTGTGCTCAAGAATGGCATTTATCAGACGGGTTTTATCGATTGGCTTTGTGATGAAATCGTCGGCTCCTGCATCAATACTCTGCTCCCTATCTTCTGCCATGGCAGAAGCGGTAAGCATAATTATAGGAACATGCCGTCCTGTGCCATTTTCTTTTTCCCGGATTATTTCAGTAGCCTCATACCCTCCCATGTCCGGCATCTGCACGTCCATCAGCACAACTCCATACTCAGTCGATTCAATTGCTTTGATGGCTTCTCTGCCCGTTTCCGCGATATCTACAGAGAGCCCCTCCTTTTCAAGGAATTTTTGAACCACAAGCTGATTCATTTTATCATCCTCTACCACCAATATTTTCATCTCCTTAAATTTCTTCTGTACGTCATCATCAATCAAGGAATCTGGATTTTCATTAGCATACAGGTCACTTTTCTCCTGCTTAAGGGGGATTTTAAACCAAAATGCTGACCCTTCTCCCGGCTCACTTTCCACTCCTATTGATCCGTGCATCAATTCAACAATCTGACTGCAAATTGCAAGACCAAGTCCTGTGCCCCCGTATTTTCTGGTTGTGGATGTATCCGCCTGCTTAAAGGGGTCGAAAATTCCATCGAGTTTATCTTCGGGAATACCGAGACCGGTGTCTTTCACAGAAAATTTAACATTGCAACTGTCTCCCTCTTTTTCAATCAGACTTACATGAATAGTGACATTCCCCTGTTCTGTAAACTTTACAGCATTGCTGCCAAAATTCAGGAGGATCTGCTTCAACCTTGTCGGATCCCCCATCAACGTTTGAGGAATGTCGCTGTCGATTAAATAATCGATCGTTAGTGCTTTCTTTTTGGCATTGAAAGAGATGGTTTGAACCACTTCAGTAATGATTTCCTCGGTTTTAAAAGAGACAACTTCAATGTCCATTTTCCCCGCTTCCATTTTTGAAAAGTCAAGTATATCGTTTATAACCCGAAGCAGTGAATCTGCACTTTTTTTCACCATTTCAGACAGCTTTCGCTGTTTTGCATCAAGCTTCGTTTCCAGCAGCAACGAATTCATCCCCATAACGCCATTCATTGGCGTACGAATTTCATGGCTCATAGTAGCCAGGAATGCACTTTTTGTAGCCGTAGCTCGTTCAGCCTTCTCCTTCATATGCTTGTGTTCTTCCACGAGCTTTTCCAGTTCCTGCGTTCGGGCCTGCACCTCTTTCTCAAGATTTTCAGTGTGAGCCATTGTTTGCTGGCGGAGATTCCACTTGGTAGTGAGGGTAAGAGCTGTTTGTTTGAGCGCCGTAACGTCGAACGGCTTCTTCATCAAGAGCAAATTATCTGTATTTCCAAGGTTTTCAACAATCTGATCCCAGGAGTAATCGGAGTAGGCCGTACAGATTACTATTTCAGTGTAAGGATGATCATCCCATATTTCTTGAATGGTTTCTATACCATTCATGCCCGGCGGCATTCTCACATCCATAAAAACAAGAGAATATGGATCTCCTGCAGCCTCCGCATCATTGACCATCTGAATGGCTTCCTCACCCTGGTAGGCATGATCAATATCGTATACTGTTTCAGAGAGCACCTCCGGCTTCTCCTGCGAAGACGATCCAAACAGATCATTTTCCAACTGTCGCAATTCCTTATCCGACTTATTTTTGTTGATAGATATTATCAACTCTATATCCTCATGGATAGCCTCGTTGTCATCTACCAGCAAAATTCTTTGTCTGTTTTTCATTCCTGCACTTTTCCGCTTGCTTTGCAAAAAGCTTTGTCGCGTTTTAGGTAACCTGTGATTTTCTTATAAACTTATCATTTACACTTTAAGAGATTATGTTATCGGCGACAATATAAGAAGTCTAAAGTAAAATCTGATATTGTATGAATCGCACAAAGACGAGTAATTTCAACTGTTTAGAGACCGGGATTATTCAGGGCTAAAATCTGTATAAACGACAGTGTGACCCGGATACCCTCATTTATTTGACTCACCAAAAGAACGCACATTTTTGTAACCACTGATTTCCTACCTTATGATTTTGATTGGCAAGTGAATATTCTTTAAAGCTGCTATCCTGTATGATCAACCCACCGTTATTTATTTTCTCATTCAGATCTACTTCAGCAAAATTCTTCGTATTTTGGAGTCTGAAAAATTTTGCTTTCCTGATCTGTGACATCTGCACGCGAATAATACCTCATCGAAATGCTTTTAGTACCAATTTATCAACAGCCTGATGAAACCAGCTGTGGGCCAACGTGCCTGCACTCTATTTATCAGTATTACGAGAAACCTTATTCGCTCGATTCTGTCATTGAGGACGTAGAACACTTTGAAGAGGGGGGAACCATTGGTGTTCTACTGGCGAACGATGCACTCAAAAAAGGTTTTAAGGCTACAATTTATTCGTATAATCTTCAAATTTTCGACCCTACATGGTTTAGCCTTAGCCGAAAAGAGATGATTGAAAAGCTGAAGGCACAAATGGCATACAAGCATAGCGAAAAACTAAAGATTGCCTCTGATGCTTATATCCGCTTTTTAGAACTTGGTGGCATTCTGAAGTTTGAGGATCTGAGATCCGCAATCATCCGCAAATCGCTGAAAAAAAATCAGCCCGTGATTGCCGGTCTGAGTGCAACCTATCTCTACAAAAGCATGCGTGAATTTGGCGCTGACCTTGATTATGATGATCTTCGGGGTGAGCCATCAGGACATTTTGTAGTGATGCATGGATACGACAAGGAAACCCGGGAGATACATATTGCGGATCCTATCAAAAGCAATCCAACAGGAAACGGTACGTTTTATAAAATGAAAATTGAACGGGTCATTAACGCAATTCTCTTAGGAATTGTAACCTATGATGCCAACCTGATCATCATCACACCAAAAAATTAACTGCCATAGAATGCGACATCTGATTGTAGTTGACCATCCTAAAAAATGGACGCTGAAGATTTCTGATGTAGATGTGATATCGGCACGATCTTACCTAAGTGATTCCACATATAGCACCATGCGTAAGGTGAAGCTGTTTAACCTGTGCAAAAGCTATCGTTATCAGTCAATTGGCTATTATGTGTCGCTACTCGCTTCTGCCCGGGGCCACAAACCTGTACCAAATATTTTAGCCATACAGGACCTCAAATCTCAAGCTATAATCAGGATAGCCTCCTCGGAACTGGATTCGCTGATTCAAAAAAGCCTGAAACCAATTCAGGCCGATACCTTTACACTGAGTATTTACTTTGGAAAAAATCTTGCAAAACGACACAATAAACTATCTCAAAAGCTTTTTGCGCAGTTTCAGGCTCCACTCCTTCGGGCTGAATTTAACAAGAAAGATTCCGTTTGGATACTCCGAAGCCTGCAGCCAATTGCATCAAACGACGTGCCCGACGACCATAAAGCATTTGTATCGAAAATGGCCGATGAGTTTTTTAATAAGCGAACGGTCAACAGGACTAAAAAAGAGACCCGGTATGACCTGGCAATACTTGTAAATCCCGAAGAGGAGTTGCCGCCTTCGGATGAAAAGGCACTCCGTAAATTCATCAAAGCTGCAGAATCGCTCGACTTTTATACCGAGCGAATCACCAAAGAGGACTACGCGAGGATAAATGAATTTGATGCCCTTTTCATAAGGGAAACCACAAGCGTTAACCACCACACGTACAGGATGGCCAGGCTTGCTTCTGCCGAAGGACTGGTAGTGATCGACGATCCTGAATCAATTCTGACTTGTACTAACAAAGTGTACCTGGCTGAACTCCTGAATAAAAACCGTGTGCCGATACCGGACACAGTAATTGTGAGCCGCGAGAACGTCAAAGAGCCTCCCAAAACTCTCGGCTTTCCGCTGATTCTGAAACAGCCCGACAGCTCGTTTTCACAGGGAGTTATCAAAGTTGATTCGATGAAAGAGTATGACATCGAAACTGAACACCTTTTCGAAAAATCAGACCTGTTGATAGCCCAAAAATTTATCCCCACACCGTTTGACTGGCGGATTGGTGTACTGAACTGCACTCCGCTCTATGCATGCCGCTATCATATGGCGCGCAAGCACTGGCAGATTTACGAGCGAACAGGAGATGGCAAAACGCACGAAGGCAATGCTGATACACTGCCGATTGAAGATGTGCCCGCTCATATTTTAAAAGTTGCACAAAAGGCAGCACGCCTGATCGGAGACGGACTTTACGGTGTAGACCTGAAGGAGATTGACGGTGATGTTTTTGTGATAGAGGTAAACGATAATCCAAACATCGATTCCGGAATTGAGGACGAGTACTTAAAAGATGGTCTTTATGTGGCGATTATGAAAGAGTTGCTGCGCCGGATTGAACTAAAAAAAGAGAGACGTACGTCGTGAGCGCCTGCATTGTCACAAAAAGGCCGCTTCACCTGTTTGATGGCTATGGTGTGGAGATGGAATATATGATTGTGGACAACACATCGCTGGATCTTGCTCCCGCATCGGATCGGATTTTGACAAACGCCGACGGCCACGTTGTGAATGAGATTACCAGAAACGCAATGGCGTGGAGCAATGAACTCGTTCTACATGTCATTGAAGTGAAAACAAACGGACCGGTATCAGGATTTAACGGGCTGGGAGCCGAATTCCGACAGCAGATCGCCGGTATTGAGGCACGTCTCAAAAGCATGAACATGCGACTGATGCCGGGCGCCATGCACCCCTGGATGGATCCGTTTACCGAGGTGAAGCTATGGCCGCATGAATACAATCCTATTTACGAGGCCTATAACCGAATTTTTGACTGCCGGGGGCACGGATGGGCAAACCTTCAAAGCACACACTTAAACCTACCGTTTCATGGTGACCGGGAGTTTGAAAAACTACACGCTGCTCTCCGTCTCATCTTACCGCTTATTCCCGCTATGGCCGCAAGTTCTCCCATCGCTGACGGTGAAACCAAACCGTTCCTGGATTATCGGATGGAAATGTATCGCACAAATTCATTCAAGATTCCGTCAATACCCGGGCGAATAGTTCCTGAACAGGTATTTACCCGTAAAGACTATCAAACATTAATTCTCGACACTATGTACCGTGATATTGCCCCATACGATCCGGAAGGGATTCTACAGGACGAATGGCTTAATTCACGGGGAGCCATGTCGCGGTGGGACCGCGGAGCGATTGAAGTACGAGTGATCGACATTCAGGAACATCCCGTGGTAGACATTGCCATCCTGGAGTGGATTGTAAACCTGGCAAAGCATTTGGTGGCTGAGGGATTCTGCTCAATTGAGGAACAGAAATCCTGGCACGAAGATGATTTATATGGGCTATTGCAGAGCACTATGGAAGACGGAGAACGGGCAATGATCAGCAACCCGGATTTCATACGTCTGTTCGGCCTGCAAAAAGAATCGCTATTAGCCGGCGATCTTTGCAAACATATTTATACTGAGTTGCTTGATACGTACACCTTCACAAATGAATCTAAAGAGATTCTGAGCCTTATTTTTGAAGAAGGTCCACTCGGCCGGCGAATTCTGAATTCGCTGCCGGAATCGTTCAAGCCACAGCAGCTTCACGCTGTGTACGAACAACTTTGTGACTGTTTACGAGATGGAACGTCCTTTGTCCCATAGGTTTTTAATTACTTGCGAGCATGCCTCAAACCAAATACCCGGCACCTATAAACATCTGTTTTCCGGTGCTGATGACGACCTGACATCACATAGAGGATGGGATCCCGGCGCGCTTCACATTGCACATACAATTAAAGACACATTACACGCTCCTATCTTCATCTATCCGTTCACGAGACTTTTGATTGAGCCCAACCGGTCTGCTCACCATCCCCGGCTATTTTCTGAGTTCACCAAAGGTTTGAGCCAGGATGAAAAGGCTCATATCATCACTGAATACTATCACCCATACCGTGAGTCCGTTGAAGCGTATATAGATTCAATTATTTCCTGTAACCAGCCTGTCATTCATCTCAGCATACACACGTTCGCTCCGGTTCTGAACGGAGAGTTACGAGATATTGATATCGGGCTTTTATATGATCCCAACCGGCCAACTGAAAAAAAGCTGTGCAAACGCTGGAAACAGATACTCCGGAATGAAATGGAGAATCTCCGGATCAGAATGAACAGGCCTTACAAAGGTACATCTGATGGATTCACAACCACTCTCAGGCGCCGGTTTGGAGACGCATACACCGGCATCGAACTGGAAGTTAATCAGCAATACTTTATGGATGGCAGAGAGCCCTGGGAACGCTTGAACAAGAGTTTATCCAAGAGTTTATTGCATATACAAGAATGAGTTTTATCTTTATGATTCACCTTTAAAGCGTATATCAATCTACAAATGGTACCGTTTCCATAGGATTTTTAAATCCAATCCTCATATCCTTCTTATCAATACAAAAATCTTTATTACCTTTGGACATGAATTTGCATTCAACCGAAACAGACCTGTCCATGAAGGAAGCAAAAGAGAAACTTTCCTACCCAAAAGACAATATTAAAATTTTATTGCTTGAAGGTATCCACCCAAAAGCCGTGGAAAACTTTAGTGAGCATCACTATACAAATGTGGAGACTCACGATGTTGCCTGGAGTGAACAGGAGCTCCTTGATAAAATTGAGGATGTACATATTATCGGTGTACGGTCAAAAACCCATATTACTGAAAATGTACTTAAAAAGGCCTCCAAGCTTAAGGCTATTGGTTGTTTTTGCATAGGTACAAACCAGGTTGATCTTGATGCGGCAACCAATGCGGGTATCACCGTTTTCAACTCTCCCTATTCCAACACACGGTCAGTTGCG
>Ga0306867_1001388_pt1 | contig 11232 bp, 7 predicted proteins | sample AntRauTorckE6831_FD_190432 | JGI IMG/M metagenome (GOLD analysis project Ga0306867, IMG submission 190432) | Saline lake microbial communities from Rauer Islands, Antarctica - Metagenome Torckler E6 #831 (v2) (version 2) | ecosystem: Environmental > Aquatic > Non-marine Saline and Alkaline >... | reverse complement strand
GCACAAATATCGATTTACCGTAGGTCGGATTAGGCAAAGCCGTAATCCGACAAGAAGTCTGCAATAACTCAGCCAATCAGGCGGGCAAACTCGCGTTCCAGAAGCGCCTGGTCTCCCAGATTCAGCTCTACCAGCCGCTTTAAATGGCTGGCGCTTTCCAGATCAATATACTGGCACTTGAAGCCAAGGCGATGGTTTTCAATATGGCGCAATTCAACGGCCATGACGATTCCGGTTTCATGGTCGCCCAGCAGAATGACCACTTCGCAGGGCTCCTTCAGTGGAACATCCCAATTTTCAGGGCGCTTCACCAGTATGCCCTTCAAGGAGATATCCAGCACTTCGCTTAACCACACGGAATCCCGGCAATGCAGCTCACAACCGGCATCAAAGGAGATTCTGTGGAAGCGGCGTTTTTCCGGGGCTTTTGCTGACAACGGGCTGCTCCTGACTAGTGTCATTGACCTTCAGTGACTATAGCCCCCTCAGGTCGATGTTTCTAGCTAACTGTCCGCTAGCTCTGGTTGTGGTACCCCGGGCTCAGCTCTGTCACTGCCCGAATAAATGCCCCGGCGTGTTCCGGGTCTACATCCGGAGTGATGCCGTGGCCCAGGTTGAAGATATGGCCGGGGCCGTTGCCGTAGCGTGCCAGAATGTCTGCGACTTCTTCGCGAATACGCTCCGGAGGGGCGAAAAGCATGGCCGGGTCCATGTTGCCCTGGAGTGCCACCTTGTCGCCGATTCGCTTACGTGCTTCGCCAATATCGGTAGTCCAGTCCAGACCCACGGCATCGGCGCCGGAATCGGCGATGGACTCAAGCCACTGGCCGCCGTTTTTGGTGAACAGGATGACCGGCACGTGGCGGCCTTCGTTCTCCCGGATCAACCCATCCACGATTTTCTTCATGTAGCGGAGCGAGAACTCTTGGTAGGCCCAGCCAGTCAGCACGCCACCCCAGGTGTCGAAAATCTGCACGGCCTGGGCACCGGCGCGAATCTGGCTGTTGAGGTAGTCAATGACTGAATTTGCAAGATGATCGAGCAAGCGGTGCATGGCGTCCGGCTGGCCATACATCAATTTCTTCGCTTCGCGGAAGTCTTTCGACGAGCCGCCTTCAATCATGTAGGTCGCCAGTGTCCAGGGACTTCCGGAAAAGCCTATCAGTGGCACAGAGCCGCTCAGTGCGCCACGGATAGTCGATACGGCCTTCATGACGTAATCAAGATCCACATCTGCCTTCAATGTGGGCAGCGCATCAACGTCGGCGGCCGAGCGAATGGTATGGCGAAATTTCGGCCCTTCCCCGGTTTCGAAATACAGGCCAAGACCTAACGCGTCAGGAATCGTCAGTATGTCCGAGAACAGGATGGCGGCATCCAGCGGGTAACGCTTCAAAGGCTGCAATGTGACTTCGCAGGCCAGCGGGGTGTTCTTGCACAGGCTCAGAAAGTCACCGGCTTTTTCCCGGGTCGCGCGGTATTCAGGGAGATACCGGCCCGCCTGGCGCATCATCCATACCGGCGTGCGGTCTACGGGCTGGCGCATCAAAGCGCGCAGAAGACGGTCGTTCTTAAGTTCAGTCATACGTCCAGGTAATCCATAATGCCCTCGGCGGCCTGGCGGCCTTCCCAGATTGCCGTTACCACGAGGTCAGAGCCCCGCACCATATCGCCGCCAGCAAAGATCTTGGCATTGCTGGTCTGGAACGGAAACTCAACTTCCTCCGGCGCACTGACGCGGCCGGATTCGTCGGTGGATACTTTCTGTTCCTCGAACCAGTCGGCGGGGCTTGGGCGAAATCCAAACGCCACCAGCACCGCATCAGCGGGAATAACCTCTTCACTGCCCGGCACAACTTCCGGGCGCTGACGGCCATTTTCGTCGGGGTCGCCCAGCTGAGTTCGCACAACCTTGACGCCTTCGACCTTGTCTTCGCCGATGACCGCGATAGGCTGGCGATTGAACATGAACTTTACGCCTTCTTCTTTAGCGTTCGACACTTCACGGCGTGAGCCCGGCATGTTGCCCTCATCACGGCGGTAGGCACAGGTGACGCTTGCCGCCTGCTGACGGATTGAGGTGCGGTTGCAGTCCATTGCCGTGTCACCACCGCCAAGAACCACGACACGCTTGCCTTTCATGTCTATAAAGTCACCGGCCTCTTTCTCAAAACCAAGGCGACGATTGACGTTGGACACCAGAAACGGGAGGGCGTCGTGGACGCCCGGCAGGTCTTCACCCGGGAAGCCACCCTTCATGTAGGTGTAGGTGCCCATCCCCATGAAAACGGCGTCGTAGTCTTCCAGAATGTCTGCCATCGCGACATCTTTGCCGACTTCCGTGGACAGGCGGAATTCCATGCCCATTTCCTCAAAGATCTTGCGGCGGCGGGTCATGACCGACTTTTCCAGCTTGAACTCGGGAATACCGAAAGTCAGCAGGCCGCCGATCTCCGGATAGATATCAAACACAACGGGCTTCACGCCGTTGCGCACCAGCACGTCGGCGCAGCCAAGGCCCGCCGGGCCTGCGCCGATGACGGCAACCTTCTTGTCGGTCCACTTGACTGCCGACATGTCCGGCTTCCAACCCAGCGCAAACGCGGTGTCGGTAATGTATTTTTCCACCGACCCGATCGTGACCGCGCCGTAGCCATCATTGAGCGTGCACGCTCCTTCGCAGAGACGGTCCTGAGGGCAGACACGCCCACAGACTTCCGGTAGCGAGTTGGTCTGATGGCACAATTCCACGGCTTTCATGATATTGCCTTCCGACACCAGCTTAAGCCAGTTCGGGATGTAGTTGTGCACCGGGCACTTCCACTCGCAGTATGGATTACCGCACTCGATACAGCGATGGGCCTGGGAAGAAGCGTCGCCCTGGGTGTACTGTTGATAGATCTCACCAAATCCTTTCTTGCGCTTCTTGGCAGGCACTTTTTTCGGGTCAACACGCCCGACCTCGACAAACTGGAAGTCGTTATTCAGTCGTTCTTTCATTTAAGACGCTCTCATCAAACTCAATGTCGACGATAGCGCTGCATCCTCTGCAGCGCTATTCCCTGATTTTCCGGCCTGTTACTCCGGGCGGGCCCGGGTGCTGGCCAGCAGGCTGCGCAGATTGGCCGCCTTTGGCTTCACCAGCCAGAACCGGCCGATGTAGTCGTCGAAATTGTCTAAAATGTGCTCTGCCCACTCGCTGGACGTTTCAGAGATGTGCTCACGAATAACACCACGAAGGTAGTTGCGATAAGACTCCATCTCTTCACTGGAGATCCGCTGTATTTCCACCAGCTCGTGGTTGTACTTGTCTACAAATGTGTTGTTGAGGTCCAGCACATAGGCAAACCCGCCGGTCATACCCGCACCGAAATTGTGTCCGGTGCTGCCCAGAACCGTAATCAGACCGCCGGTCATGTACTCGCAGCAGTGGTCACCCACGCCTTCAATAACCGCATGGGCACCAGAGTTTCTCACACCAAAGCGCTCACCCGCCGTGCCCGCGGCAAATAACTTGCCGCCGGTCGCTCCGTAAAGGCATGTGTTACCAATAATCGATGTTTCCTGGGACTTGAAGCTGCTGACTGCCGGTGGCCTAACGACCAGCTTACCGCCGGTCATGCCTTTGCCGACATAGTCGTTGGCATCGCCTTCCAGAATCAGGTTCAGGCCACCCACGTTCCAGACACCAAAGCTCTGGCCCGCTGTGCCAGTGAGATTCAGGGTCACCGGCGCAGACACCATGCCCTGGTTGCCATGCTGCTCAGCAATCTCGCCAGACAGGCGTGCACCAATGGAACGATCACAGTTGGTCACCCGGTAACTGAACTCGCCCCCCTTCTTGGCGGCAATCGTCTCTGCCGTGTCCCGAACCATTTCTTCCGCCAGCCTACCCGGGTCAAACGGATGGTTTCGTTCAACCTGGCAGGTGTTTGGCTTATCCGCCGGAATGTGATCATTGGACAGCAGTCGGCTCAGATCCAGCTTTCGCTGACGGGGCGTATTGCCGGGCAGACGCTCAAGCAGATCGACACGACCGACCAGTTCCTCCAGGCTTCGGACACCCAGCTGAGCCAGCCAACTACGGGTTTCTTCTGCCACGAACCGGAAGAAGTTCATCGCCATTTCAACCGTACCCTTGAAATGCTCTTCCCGCAGATATTCGTTCTGCGTGGCAACACCGGTCGCGCAGTTGTTCAGGTGGCAAATGCGCAGGTACTTACAGCCCAGCGCCACCATGGGCGTGGTACCGAAACCGAAACTTTCTGCACCCAGAATCGTGCCTTTCACTACATCCAGACCCGTCTTGATGCCACCGTCTGTCTGCAGGCGAATCCTGCCCCGCAGATCATTCGCTCGCAGCGCCTGCTGGGTTTCACTTAAACCAAGTTCCCAGGGCGACCCGGCGTAGCGGATAGAGGTCAGTGGGCTTGCCGCTGTGCCGCCGTCATAGCCCGATATGGTAATCAGGTCTGCATAGGCTTTGGCAACGCCCGCGGCAATGGTGCCGACACCCGGCTCGGAAACCAGCTTTACCGACACCAGAGCCGACGGGTTGACCTGCTTGAGGTCGAAAATCAGCTGTGCCAGATCCTCGATCGAATAAATATCATGGTGAGGTGGTGGCGAGATCAGCGTCACGCCTGGCACCGAGTACCGCAGCCGGGCAATGAGATCATTGACCTTACCGCCAGGCAGCTGACCGCCCTCGCCCGGCTTGGCACCCTGGGCGACTTTGATCTGCATTACATCCGCGCTGCGCAGATATTCTGCCGTTACACCAAACCGACCCGACGCTACCTGTTTGATTTTGGAGCGCTTGTTAGTGCCGTAACGGGCCGGATCTTCACCCCCTTCACCAGAATTCGAGCGCCCGCCCAGGGTGTTCATGGCCACGGCCAGCGCTTCGTGGGCTTCCGGCGACAGCGCGCCCAACGACATCCCTGCCGAGTCAAAGCGCGGCAAGATGTTTTCCAACGGCTCCACTTCTGACAGATCGATGGGCTTGATGTCTTTGCGGAAAACCAGCAAATCCCGAAGCGTGGACACCGGGCGCTCATTCACCAGCCCGGCGTATTCCATATACTGGCCATAGTCACCACTGGTCACAGCTTCCTGCAGTTTGCCCACCACGTCCGGATTGAACGCATGGTATTCCTGGCCGTGGACGTACTTCAGCAGACCGCCCTGGGAGATAGGCTTGCGGGCCTTCCAGGCAACACTGGCGAGTTGTTCCTGATCCTGCTGGAAATCGTAGAATTCGGCACCCTGAATGCGGTTTGGAACGCCCGTGAAGCACAAGTCGACCACTCTGTCCGCCAGGCCAATCGCTTCAAACAGCTGCGCGCCCCGATAGGAGGTAATGGTGGATATGCCCATCTTGGACAGAATCTTTAACAGGCCTTTGTTGATGCCCTTACGGTAATTATTCTTCGCATCAATCGGGTCCATCATGACCTCACCGGTGCGAATCAGATCGTTCAGCACCTGGAAGGCCAGATAGGGGTACACGGCCGTAGCGCCGAAGCCAAAGAGCACGGCAAAGTGGTGGGGATCACGAGCCCAGCCGGTCTCAACAATAATATTGGAATCGCAGCGCAAACCGTTCTTGACCAGGTGATGGTGAACCGCACCGGTCGCCATCAGGGCGTTAGCGGGGATTTCACCTTCCTTAAGATCTTTATCCGTGAGGATCAGAATAACCTTGCCATCGCGAACCGCTTGCTCAGCGTTCTGGCACAGCTGTTCGATCGCTTTTTCCAACCCCATTTCCGGGCTGTACCCCATGGGGATCCTGGCGACTTCGAAACCTGGCCGGTCATTGTTGGCGATCCTCAGAAACTTGGCCGGTGACAGTACAGGCGTGGTCAGAATAATCCGGTTCGCGTGCTCAGGGGTTTCCTCGAACACGTTGCGCTCAGCACCAATACAGGTCTCAAGGGACATGACAATGGCTTCACGCAGCGGGTCGATGGCCGGATTGGTCACCTGCGCAAATTTCTGACGGAAATAATCTGCCACATGGCGCACTCGGCTTGAAAGCACGGCCATGGGCGTATCATCTCCCATCGAACCCACGGCTTCCTGACCATTTTCGGCCAGCGGGCGCAGTATCTGGTCCCGCTCTTCATAGGACACCATGAACATCTTCTGATGGATCTGAAGATCTTCTGATTTCATCAGTTTGAAGTCGGGCGTTTCCTGATTCAGGGTCGCCTCAACCCGCAGCGAGTTGTCCCGCAGCCATTGCTTATATGGATGCGCTTTCTTCAGGCGCTGATCCACGTCTTTGGTGTGCAGAACCTCGCCTGACTCGGTATCAATCGCCAGCATCTGGCCCGGGCCCACTCGGCCCTTTGCCACCACATCTTCGGGCTTGTAGCCATAAGTGCCGATTTCAGAAGCCAACGTGATGAAGTCGTCCTTGGTGATCACCCAGCGCGCCGGGCGCAGGCCGTTTCGGTCCAGCATACAAACCGCGTAGCGACCGTCTGAAAGCACCAGTCCGGCCGGGCCATCCCAGGGCTCCATGTGCATGGAGTTGTATTCGTAGAAGGCGCGCAGCTCGGAATCCATAGTGTCGACGTTCTGCCAGGCAGGCGGAATCATCATGCGCACTGCCCTGAACAGATCAACACCACCGGCCAGCAGGACCTCCAGCATGTTGTCCATGCTGGATGAGTCCGAGCCGGTCAGGTTCACCAGCGGCTGAAGCGTCTGCAGGTCCGGCAGCGATGGCGAACTGAACTTGGCGGCACGGGCGATCGCCCAGTTACGGTTGCCGTCGACTGTATTGATTTCGCCATTGTGGGCCAAATAGCGAAACGGCTGGGCCAGCGGCCACTTGGGCATGGTGTTGGTGGAGAACCGCTGGTGAAACACACAAATGGCCGTCTCCAGATCGGGGTCACCCAGATCTTTATAAAACTTGGTGATATCAGCAGGCATCATCAGGCCTTTATAGGCCAGAGTACGATGCGACAGGCTGCAGATATAGAATTCAGGGTCTTCCACCATATCCCGCTCGGCGTGACGACGGCCGACGAACAATGCAATCGCCAATTCCTGCTCGGTCTGCTTCACCGGAACCACAAATACCTGCTCGATCCAGGGCAGGCAGTCCAGCGCCATAGGGCCGAGGCAGCTTTCATCGGTGGGCACTTTACGCCAGCCCATGATTTCCAGACCCTGCTCTGTCAGGCGCTTTTCAATCGCCTCGCGACCGGCCTGTGCCCTGGATTCATCAGGACTCAAAAACACCTGACCCACAGCAAACTGGCCGTCGGGTGCTTTGCCAAAACATTCTTTGGCGGCCTTGCGCAGAAAAGCGTCCGGGCTCTGAATCAACAGGCCACACCCATCGCCGGTCTTCCCGTCTGCAGCGATACCACCACGGTGGGTCATGCAGGTCAGAGATTCGATGGCAGTTTGCAACAGCTTGTGGCTGGTCTCGCCCTTCATGTGGGCAATCAGACCAAAGCCACAGTTGTCCCTGAATTCATCGGGATGATACAAACCTGTTGTCATAAGCGTTCTCTCGCATAGAAATGCTTTTCAATCAAAGAGTTAGATCGAAAAAAACCGATCACTCGCTCTTCGACACTGAAAATGGGGGGCTGATCATTTTACACGCGTACAAATACGTACTCAAACCAAAGAGGTTTAATATTAGGGCGAATAACCGTCAGTTACGAGGGCCACCAAACGCAGCGCCTTGAGACAAGGAGGATGAAACCTGTTGTTTTTAAAGCAGTTTCTTATCATGCCGTCCAAGGCGGCGCTCAGAACCCGCTTGATTTTCTGATCCACGGAGACTGGCGTATCAATGCCCGCGGCAATTGACTGAGCGCCTCCCTGGCCGCTTCTTTCGTCGTGAAATTGCCATAAAACCCGAAATACCAGTCATTTTCCTGACGCCTTGAGACAGTATACCGGATACGGAGCACAGATTCGTGTTGCTCAATCACACTGATGACGGTCTGCTCCTGATTGCCGGCAATTACCTGGATAGTCCAGGAATCCCGGGCACGGACTTCTTCCAGCGGCATAAACGCTGCAGGTTTCAAAGGTGCAAACTCTGGCTCTGGCTCTGGCTCTGGCTCTGGCTCTGGCTCTGGCTCTGGCTCTGGCTCTGGCTCTGGCTCTGGCTCTGGCTCTGGCTCTGGCTCTGGCTCTGGCTCTGGCTCTGGCTCTGGCTCTGGGGCAGCTTTCAGTGGTTCCGGCGCCGCAGTCAACTCAGGTTCAGGGACAACCGGCTCGGCTTCCTCGCTGATTTCGACCACCGGATTGCTCGGGCCAATGGTCACACTTTTTCGAATCGGCTCGGGCCGGACCTTCGTTTCTTCACGCTTCTCTTCACGCTCCTCTTCATGCTCCATCGAGGCGTCATACTGCTGGGACACCAGCCACCAGGAAACGGCGAGTAATACCAGCGCCAACACTGGCCAGCGCGCATTCACTGCCCATCGAAAACGGGGCGGATGAACGCTCTGCAGTGGGGCCTTGTCCAGCCATACAGAAGGAGCAACACGCTTCAGCCCGGTAAAGCTTCCCTGGCTCAGGCGATGAAGGGCCGCCAGTCGGGATGCCGACAACATCGCCTTCACATCCCCACCAGCCTTGTGAATGCGCGGCTCGAGATAGGCGAAGATTTCATCACTGGTCAGTGGGCGCAGGTGGATCTGGTGAACACCGGAGCTGTCGCCCGTCAGACCCAGCAGACTGACCAGCTCGTCGCCGCCGCTAAAGACAATAGCGGCCGCCGACGCCCGATCAGCAGCCTGATAGGCACTGAGCAATAACCGCAACACGTCGGCAGGCACGCGCTCGGCATCGTCAATCAACAGCACCATTCGGCGACCCTTTCTGGCGCGAGTTTCGGACCAGCGAAAGAAGCCATAAACCGCATCCCGGGCGCCTTGAGTGGCCTCAAGCCCACGGTAGGCGAGTCCTATCAGGGCACTGGCGAGGGCCTGGGTGTTTTCCAGGGAGTCGGCCGGAACTCGATGAAAGTCGAGCCGGGAAGACTCACTATGGACAAGCTCAGCCAACAGCCTGCTCTTGCCCGCACCAGTATCACCGGTCAAAACCAGCGCCAGATCACCGAAGCCACTCAGGTGCCTGAGAGTTTCCAGCACATGATGCCGGGACGCATCCGGAAAAAACGGCATGTCCATCGCCAAGGGATTTGCCTTTAATCCGAACTGGGCCTCCAGATCGGCAAGCAAATCCTCGCCATCGAAACTGTTCAGGTCGTCATCTACTGCAGCCATTCCCTGCCCTGCTCCCATTCCATGTCCAGTCGGCGTTTATCAAGGTTGGCCCTGGCAATACGCCTGAAGCGTACCGTGAAGATGTTGCGGCTCGGCCTCATCAGTTACCACAGCGTCACCCAGAGCATGCAATACCACCAGCCTCAGCTTGCCATCCACATTTTTTTTATCAACGGCCATCAATCTGAGGAAATCGTCCGGCGCCATACCAGCCGGAGCCTGCTCGGGCAGCCTCGCTTTGGTGATCAGGCGGATCGCCCGATCCCGATCCTCCCCGGTGATCCAGCCCTGCCTTGCGGAAAGGTCAGCCGCCATCATCATGCCGGTTCCCACCGCTTCACCGTGCAGAACCTTGCCATAACCTGCGAATGTTTCTATCGCGTGGCCAAAGGTGTGCCCCAGATTAAGTATCGCTCTCAGACCGCCCTCTCGTTCGTCCAGTGCAACAACCTCAGCCTTACAGGCGCATGAACGATAAATCGTCTCAGCCAGAATCGTCTGGTCCAGATCAAGCAAGGCAGAAATGTTGGACTCCAGCCAGGCCAGAAACTCAGGCGCACGAATCAGGCCGTATTTGATAACTTCCGCCAGGCCGGCCGATACCTCACGGGCAGGCAGGGATTTCAGGCTTTCAGTATCGATCAGCACTGCCTCCGGCTGATGAAAAGCACCAATCATGTTTTTGCCAAGCGGATGATTGATTCCGGTCTTTCCTCCAACCGAAGAGTCCACTTGCGACAACAATGTCGTTGGAATCTGGATAAAGGCGACGCCGCGCTGATAAGAGGCAGCAGCAAAACCAGTCATGTCACCAATTACGCCACCGCCCAGCGCCACAAGTGTGGTTTTCCGCGAGTGACGTTTTTCCAGAAGGGCATCAAAAATCAGGTTCAGGGTCTTCCAGTCTTTGTACTCCTCACCATCCGGCAGAACCACGGCATCTACCTGTTTGCCAGGGAAACAGTCCCGCGCAGATTCCAGGTAAAGCGGAGAGACAGTTTCGTTAGTCACTATCATGACCTGAGAACCAGTGACCCAGGACGTAAGATCCGTGTTGCCCAGCAACTGCTGACCAATGAAAATCGGATAACTCCGCTCGCCCAGGTCAACATTCAGTTCTTTGGGAGACTCACGCATGTTTTCTGCCTTCTTTGCCAACCTTTCTTACCTGCCTGGGAGATTTCGGGTTCACCTGGTTAACCAGCTGACGCACCACCAGGCGCGGGCTTTTTCGATCCGTGAACATAACAATGTCGGCCAACTGGGAGTAAAGCGGATCTCTTAACGCAAACAGTCGGCGCAGTACGGCTTCCGGATTATCATTTTGGAGCAGTGGGCGATTTCTGTCTTTCCGCGTTCTTTCAACCTGCTGTTCAATGGATGTTTTCAGGTAAACAACCAGTGCATCCCGCTTGAGCTGCGGGTGATTTTCTTCTCGCATCACCGCACCGCCACCGGTGGCCAGAACCGTATGGGGCTGGTCGGCGAGCTCGCTGAGCATGGCGGTTTCACGCTGCCGGAAACCGTCCTCGCCTTCGACGTCGAAGATCCAGGAAATATTGGCGCCACACCGCTGCTCGATGATCCGGTCCGAATCCACGAATCGATAGCCCAACTCCTTGGCCAGCATCCGGCCAATGGTGCTTTTGCCAGCCCCCATAGGGCCAACCAGGACAACTCGTTTGGGCAAGGACATAACTTCTGCTCACGTATGTTCAGGCGAGTGAGAATATCACAGGGCTGCTCTTTCCATAAGTTCCTACAAATCAACAGCAAAAAAAAACCGCCGTGAAAACGGCGGTTTTTCTGGCGTGTGACCGGTTACTGAATCAGGTCACTCTTGATGATTTTCGGAGTAATGAAGATCAACAGTTCGCTGCGCTCATCGATGTGCTCTGTTCGCTTGAACAGGCGGCCAAGATAGGGGATGTCGCCCAGGAACGGCGTCTTGGTGGTAGTG
>Ga0306867_1001384_pt1 | contig 11260 bp, 10 predicted proteins | sample AntRauTorckE6831_FD_190432 | JGI IMG/M metagenome (GOLD analysis project Ga0306867, IMG submission 190432) | Saline lake microbial communities from Rauer Islands, Antarctica - Metagenome Torckler E6 #831 (v2) (version 2) | ecosystem: Environmental > Aquatic > Non-marine Saline and Alkaline >... | reverse complement strand
TCCCGATCCGTCGAACGCTTGACTGGAGGTTCCCCGGGCATACACCGCCACGCACCTCAGTCCGTTTTCGACGGCTTTCGAGTGAACCCGATTGACCAGCATGCGATGGAACCACCGGTGGAAGCGAGTCTTCATCGGGCTGCGTTTACGCCCCGCGGTCGGCCGCCAGCCTTTCAGTTGCTCAACCACAATCGCCTGGCAGTCGTGTTTCAGCGCCAGGTTGACCAGCTGCCGGCTGATCTGGTGCGCTTCGTTATCCGCCAGCTGCTTCAGGCGCCGGTGATCCCGCGTACAAAAACCCACTGGCAACTGACTGCCGTGTCGAGTGTGCTTGCTGGCGGTCGATCGAATTCTCTGCATCAGATGGTGCTCACAGTCTTTGTCGCTACGCTGGATAAATCCCCGAGCGTGCACAGTGCCTTGAGCATCCACCACGGCCCAGGTGGCCGCCGTGTTAATCCCCACGTTCAACGACAATACTCGTCTCGGTGGCTTCTTTGAGGCTTTCCTTTTTGGTGTAAATTCTTCCGGCAGAGACAAGCTCCAGCGCTTACCTTTGAACACGAGCAGCGGTGACAAGGATTTCCCTTTGCCGCGGTATCGGCATCTACCGCCCAGCTTGAAGCTCATCCAGAGCCAGTCGTTGCAATGCCAAACCTTGATGAACGCCGTTTTCAGATCGTCGCTGAAACGAACGCACTGCCCTTTGTACAAACTCGGAAAGGTGGACGTTGAGCAGGTTAAGGCCGGCGGCTGTTTGCGCCGGTCACTGTCCTGCCAGTCCCGATACCGAGTCTGAAACGATCGGACTTGACCAACCGCGTCCATGATGGCCACTCGGCGCAGGTAGCTGGGAAACTTGTAATAACGCCGATGAAAATACGTGTACCGAACCTCTGGGCGCCGACTGGTGGGGTGCATAAGGCCTTCGATGGCCTGCACAACCGCATTGCCCTGAAGCGATCCAATCTGAGGCCAGTGGGTAAACGCCAGGCTCATCAGGTCTCTGACTAACCGGCGATACAAGCCCAACGTATCCGCCAGCGCTTCGCGCTGAGCGGCACTGTCGGACTTGATACTTAGGCGGTCAGATCGTATTATTTTCATGAAAACACTGTATAAATAGCCAGCATTAAAAGCAAGACCTAAAGCCATCCGCCTAAACTAGCGACTCATTCATAGAATTGAGTCGTAGAATGCGGCGGAGTTCTCGTTCAATTCAACACCGACGATCATATCAAAAGCTCCGAGGCGCTGGCTGCACATGTGAGTGTCACAGTCGAGCAGGCGCTGGAGCACTTCAGCGAACATGTCACCCGGGTGGAAATTCATCTAAGTGACGAAAACGCCGGCAAAAGTGGGCAGCGAGACCAACGCTGTATGCTAGAGGCCCGACTGGAAGGCCGACAGCCGGTTGCGGTGACTGAACACGCCGAGACAATGGAGCAGGCAGTGCATGGCGCTGCGCACAAGCTGGTGCATCTACTGGACAGTACGCTCGGGCGGTTGCACGACCATCGAGAGAAGATGTCCGGCCTGCCATTGTCCGAGACGGAACCCGCACAGCACTGATGGCCGCCACAAAACCCGCCGCGTGCTGGGGGCTCATTAAGGAGATCGCGACCTCGTGGGGCGACGACTACGTGCCGAGCATGGGGCAGCGCTGGCGTATTAAACGATGTTTTCGCTGGCGCCGCTGCTAATGGCGACCTCAGCGGCTTCGCGGCCTGCGCTCACGGCTATACCCGCTTATGACCATTATCAGGCGGAGCAGGCCATAACTGATCCAGCTCAGGAAGCGTAGGCCGAGTGGACGACGTTTCCATCTGTCCGACTGTATTCGCACGGCATCGCTCGCCGTAGTCTGTTTCAGGCTCTGTGCCAAGGTTGCAGCAAAGGCAGGGTGATCAACGACGACGTTCGCTTCCCGCGAGAGGAGCAAGCTGAATGGGTCGAGATTCGAAGAACCTACCGTTGCCCAATGCCCGTCAATAACGGCCACTTTGGCATGCAGGAAGCTCTTACGGTACTCATAAATCTCTATTCCCGCATCAATAAGTTCACCGAAGAGTGCTCGAGTGGCATAATGCTGAAAAAAAATTCCTCCCGTCCCTGCAGCAGCAGAACCACCCGTACACCACGCAATGCCGCGTCCATCATCGCATGACGAAACGTTAGTCCGGGTAAAAAATAGGCGTTGGCAAGAATAATCTCGGACTGGGCCTGTTCAATGGCCTGCAAATAGGCTCGTTCAATTGACCGTCGATGGCGAAAATTATCCCTCACCAGAAATGCCGCGCTCATTTGTCCCCCGCTAAAGTTGGATTCAGGCGGTACTCCGCTGTAAGCCGTCCTTTTGCGGAATCGGTACCATGACGCCATCGACCACTGGCGGCGGGCGGAAATATGAATTTCCTCTACCAGCGGCCCCTGCACGGCTACTGCGTAGTCAAAGCGCGGGGGCAAGTCGGCCTTCGGTAGACAATCGTCAATAATGTTAATGCCACCAACGAAGGCAATCTCTCGGTCGACTACGGCAACTTTCTTGTGCATTCTACGTAGTCGCTTGCGGCGAAAGCTCCAGGGGGAAATTTTGGGGCGAAAAATGAGTACCTTCACACCGCTTTCCCGCAGATCGTCCAGCAGGCTCTGCGGCAGCGCTTTTGACCCGTAACCGTCAATCAGCAAATAGACGTTTACGCCGCGCCGTGCAGCCCGCTTCAGAGCTTCCGCAATTCGCCGCCCGGTTGCATCATTTTCGTAGATATACGATTGAAGAAAAAGTTCACACTGTGCCCGATCGAACGCCCTTTCGAGGGCTTTAAAATAGGCCTCACCATTTTGTAACAGGGTAACCGTGTTGCCTTGGAGAAAGCGGGCTAATCTCGGTGGAAAGGCTGCTCCATGAAATTTCCGGCGAAGGCGTTTTCCGGGATTTACCGGCAGCGGGCTGTTGATCATCGCGTCAGGAAATTGACTCATCCAGTGTCTCCGATGCCTGGTGTAAAAGTTTGTATTGTACTTCTCAGGTCTTAAGGTAGTTTGCATAGTGCAAATCTGTAGTGACTTTATATCCGCGACCATATTACGTTCAATCAGATTAATCAGTGGATCTGTCATGCCGTTTAAGAAAGCATCCTAGCTAAAAGCATCCTAGGCAGATGAAGCTTAGAGAGAAAACCGGAAACTGTCTGTGCGATATCGTACGGCCAATAAGGCCTGTTCGAATTACCATTATGCTCTGTCCTCTAAATAGGCTGACTAACTAATGGCTAAAGCCTTTAACTTATAAAGCGAATAAGCCTATCCGTGGGGCCAGCCACTAAACAACAGAATTTGAAGGTATCCCCATGACTAAGCACGTTGCGATCTTTGGTGCTGGTATCGCCGGTCTTAGTGCGGCCCACGAATTTTCCAAGCGGGGCTACAGAGTGTCCGTCTACGAGGCGAATGATACTGCTGGCGGATTCTTTCGCAGCGCACGACGAGAAGAAGACAATTTACCATCCGAGTACTCCTGGCACGGATTCGGACCTTGGTATCACAATACGTTTGATCTGCTACAGCAGATTCCCTTCGATGAAAACAGTTCGCTTTACGAGCGAGTACTCTCGCGGCCGATGGATTACGCCGTCGTACCCGAAAAGCTTGGGGTAGATTTCATGATGTCGGATCTGTTCGAAAAGCCCAAAGCATTTAGAATGTCTCTGCTGGACAAAGTCTCATTGGCCTGGGGCGTACTCAAGGTTTGTTCTACTAATTCTCGTTCGAAGCAGCACTATGCACGGACGAATGACGCGGCGTATTGGCAATCTCGAATGACGCGGACGGGGCACGCTACTTGGAAGGCTTTGTTCGGGCCATGGATCGGTTCCGATTGGCCGTATGCGTCCCTGCATCACGTGGGTTTGTTTTTTGGCCGAAACATCTGTTCTGGTAGATCATACAAACATGAGGCTGACGATAATGGACCCGAGTGGAAACACGAGTCAATGTGTGGCTGGTCGTTGATACGGGGCCCCAGTAATGAATGGTGGTTCGACAAATGGGTAGCACATTTGAAACAAGGCGGAGTGGCGTTTCACTGGGAAACACCACTCGAGGCGCTGGACTATGATGGGCAAAAGATCATTGGCGCCACAGTTGGTCTGAATGCCCGTGTGCAAGCGGACATTTATGTACTCGCCAACACACCGTTCTCGGCCGCAGAAATCGTCGCGAAAAAATCCGCGATTACTTGAAGAGAAGCAACTAGCAAAGCTGCGCCCCCTAATTCAGGACGGCCCGCATACGCAGGTATCTTTCAGGATCGGCTTCGCAGAACGAATGTCATGGCCGCGCGAACGAACCGCGATCGCTCTGGTGGATTCCCAATTCAATATTACCCTGTTCGCGAATGAGCAGGCCTGGTCATCCCAGGTTGATCTCGGCGAGGACATTGGTTCGCTCTGGACAGGCACGGCATGCGTCGCCAGCGTGCCGGGCCGCGTACATGGAAAACCTTTGCGCAACTGCACCAAAAAGGAGTTTGTCGACGAGGTCTTGGCACAAATTTATGAATCTGAAGCACTGGATCTGATGATCAAAAAGGCCAACGATGGCCGGGGCCTGCGCGACTTCCCTATTTTGAAGACTGAGGTGTGGCACGAGTGGCATTTCTCCCCCAACGGAATCACGCCCGACCAGCCCAAATGGGTCACCACTACTAACACGCAGCCACATCGGCCCGATCAGGCAACCTCTATCCCAAACTTGGTGTTGGCAGGCGCGCATACGAACACTGAAGCCGACATATGGAGTATCGAAGGGCGGTTGAAAGCGGACGTCGCGCGGCTAAGGTTTACGAACCGGATGTCGTTGTCAAGCCGCAGCACAAGCCTTTGCTGCTAAAGTTTTCTGCTTTTGTCGACGACGGACTTTTTGCCCTACGATTACCTCATGTTCTTAAAGTAGCGGCAGCCGTGAGCATCACGGCGCTGGTTTTGTTGGTCATTAGCGCATTTAGATGAGGGATACTCCCTTAGTTGTCTCCTTCAGATTCACCATCGCTTCCTTCAGAATTACTATCGTTAACTGTCTCGCCATACTTCTCATTTCCAGAATCGGTAGATTTATCGGAACCCTTGGTCTTTTTCTCCGACAGCATAGTGTTTAATTTTTCACCGCCCTTTGCACCAAAATCCAAAGTTCTGATTGGGAACGGGATTAATATGTCCGCATTCTCCAGCGCTTTCTTAATCTCTACCACGGCAGTATGTCTGACTTGCATAAAGCCTGTTTCACCTGGGTAATCTATCCAGAACCAAACCAATAGGTTAATACTGCTGTCAGAAAACTCTTTGGCAAAGACTGCGGTTTCTTCCTGTTTAATAACAAAATCGAAGGCATTAATAGCGTCTTTGATAACCGAGGCCGCTCTTTCAGGGTCATCTGCATATGAGATTCCCACAGGCACTTCGATTCGTCTAACCCCCGTTGATGTGTGGTTAGTTAGAATATTCCTGAATAAAATTTTGTTAGGAATAATTGCAATCTGACCAAAAAATGTCTCAACTAAAGTGTTATGCAAATTGATAGTTTTGACCGTACCGAATACCTTGTCAGCTTCAACCACATCACCTATTTGAAATGGTTTACGGATCCCCATTGCAATGCCCGCGATTAAGTTCTCTATTATATCCTGGAAGGCAAAAGCCAAAGCTAAGCCTACAATACCAGCACCCGCTAAAAGTGACGTTAATGTGCCTTTTAGCCCTAAAAACCCTATTGTAATAAACAGTCCTGTGAGCAGGACTAAAACCTTAATAATCGACGCGAGCAAGCTGGCGATTTGTTCTGAGTCCAACGTTTTGTGAAGCACTTTTTGGGTGGCACTTCCAACATACTTTGCAAGAAATCCAAAAAAAATGGCCAATAAAATGGCAACTATTAAATTGGGTAAAAGCGTGATGCCGGCCTCTAACCAGCCTTGTAATTTTTCAGTGATAAGCTGCCAAAATTTGTCGAATTCACTTATGTCCATCTACTTATTACTCCTATCATTTTGTATGGTCGTTCTTCAATACTGATTCAGCCAAAGTGTTCAGTTTGTCTTACGTAAGCTGGATGGGTGCAGCAATGTCGGACAAAATATTTTTTACCTCATTACCATCTAACAGCTCTGATTAACTATGCGCGGAGCGCGTTTGTGTTGGAATATTTGATAAGTGTGTACTTCACCGGAGTTCTTCGACGAAGTACGCTGCCGCTACCTACGTCGGAGAACCAAGTTAGTTGGATTGATAGTTTAGTCTATTTCAATTTAATCGTCAGATTAAGTTTCTGCCCGTCGTAACGGAATCTGGCGGTAGAAAAGGCAGGAGCGCCAAATTCGTCAATGGTCGTATTTGAAAAACCATAACCTTCCGTGGGACCCCCCAACCAATTGGTGTCGAGCTCGCCGTTCATATTTTCATCATGAATAACGGCAAGTGCATACGCGCCCGTCGGTATATTTATAAAATCGCAACTCGCTTGCGTACCCTGAACCTTTGTCATTGAGATGTTGGTTGCTGAATGCAAAAACTCAGAAGGAAAGCCCTCTGACGTTTTGAAAAGCGCGCAAGCTACCACTCCAGTACTGTTTTTGATGTCCAGAATTTTCACGTGAATTCCTGGGCACGGTGATTGGGCAAAAGTGATGGCAGGAAAAATTACCAATATTAGCATTGTAAACAATGCTACAAACCGAGCGCTCATTTCGTATTTCGACACGCCGTGATGACACACAGACTTTTTCTATCATTGCCCAACTTTCTTCTCCTTCATTTTCAAACAGGTATTGTTAAAGTCATCAAACTTTTCGCATGTGGTTTGCACAAATGTCTGCGCGGTTGGGTAGAAGGTACATTTTGACTGGTAATAGCAAGTGCTTTTGAACTTATCCCAGTGCTGACATTCTTCAACGCATTCGAGATTTTTATACACATAAGTGGTTTTCTCAAACAGGCATTTATTATTAAAATCATCCCAATACTGGCAGTCGTCGAGGGCCAAAGGGGTCTCTGTTGACGATAGTCCACATGTAACGGTAAGCTCACCTTTGCTGTATGTTTCCCCTGGGGCAAGTTGTACCTCTTTTGCTCCGACATTACTTGCCAGAGATATCACCCAAACCAATAAAACCATCAGCGAATATCTGTTCATAATTAAAATCCTTGTTGTCTTAATTTATCTTTAATCTAACGAATCCTATAGAGGCTTTTTGCATTTATGTCACTGTTTTTATTGAACTATAGTGTATTCTTTTCAACACTTTTATAACGTGAACATCTGCGGCTTGTGTCGGGTAGGGATGGGACCTTGCGATCCCATCCCCCCCTAAGAACCCTGCGTGAGACTTTCGCCTCACAGGGCTCAAGCATTGAAAAGGCACAGTGAAGCACCCGGCAGTAATCGTTGTGAACGTTCGATAAAATAGTCCTGCCATTCCTTGTCGTACGGATTGGCATTTGCCTTTATCTTGATGTGGCGGCGTATGGGGATATCGCTCAATTTCATAAGTGATATAGGGTCGTCTTTCTCCCTGAATACCCATCTTCTGGACCCAATGCTCTGGAAGTATTTGGATTTAATCCACTTGAGCATCTTTTTCGGGTGCCTTCGTTTCGCCCATTGCCAGGAAATCTTCCATATTTCGTGATCAATTTTGCTGAAAATGGCTTTACTGGCCACATGTCGATAGTTATTCCCCCACCCTCTAAGTACAGGGTTGAGTTGCCGAATCAGATCTACTGTCTTGATGGTTTTATTCATCTTTATCAGTTCCCTGATCTTGCTTTTTATCTTTGAAATACTGGAACCGGCAGGTTTGGTCAACAGTTTATCCTTGTACTTGCGGATGTTAAATCCAAGAAAGTCAAATCCATCATTAATATGGCTTATCCTGGTTTTTTCTGCTGAGAGCGACAACCCACGTTTTCTCAGGAATTTCTCTATAAGAGGTTGTACTCTTTCTGCGAGTAATTCCTTTGAATTTCCGGTGATAATGAAGTCGTCCGCGTATCTGACAAAATGGATTTTATCTTTCCGGTTGAATCTACGGGTAAGCAGAAATTCGATTCCATCAAGTACCATGTTTGCGAGGGTAGGGGAGATGATCCCGCCTTGCGGAGTTCCCTCCTTGGTAGGATTGAACATACTCCTCTCAAGGTAGCCGGATTTCAACCATTGTCTTAACTTCTTTTTGCGTGTAGGGATATGACGTAGTAACCAGTTGTGGTCAATGAAATCGAAACACCCTTTTATGTCTCCTTCCAGAATCCATTGAGCGCTGCCTTTTCGCCTCAGGGCGTTGTAGCAGGCACCTATGGCATCATGAATTGATCGTTTCTTACGGAAACCGTAAGAATGCGAGTCTGCTGTGCACTCCGAAACAGGATCTAGTATTTCGTTCTTCATATAATGTTACGAAACTGCGATTTCATCCATTTTGTAACGCCACTTAAATACAACGGGAGTTTGATTGATTTCCTCTATACCATGGTAAATGCGCTCAACCAGCTCTTCTTTTGTATCAACACGTATATGGCGGAGTACAGTTCGAGCCAGTTTGCTAAAGAATGATTCGATCAGGTTGAGCCATGAACCATGCTTGGGGGTGAATACAAACTGAAATCTGTTTGGCTTGGTCCCTAAGAATTTTCGAGTTTCTTTCGACACATGTGATGAATGGTTATCCAACACCATTCTGATTATGAGATCTTCAGGATATTTTTCATCCAGCATCTCGAGGAACTCCACAAATTCACGGCTTCGGTGGCGATCACGTATTAATGCATGGGCTTCCCCCGTGTGCAGATCAATGCCGCCAAGAAGTGAAACTGTTCCAAGCCGTTTGTATTCGTAATCTCGAGAGACTGTAGGATGTTCCCCCGGAACCGGCCTTAACTGTGCGGCAATATTTTTAATAGCTTGAATTCCGGGTTTCTCATCATATGACAATGTTGTTGTTTCACGCTTTATATCTGATTGGCAGTTGAGGATTTCAACGTCTTTGTATACGTGGAGGACATCTATCATCTTGTCCTCAAAGTTGGGATCACGACGCTCAAGATAATAGCGAATTTTATGAGGTTTGATTTCGCCTTCTGTTAATATGCTGTGGACCTTGCTTCTGCTGATATTTTGCAAACAGTAGTGGCCGTTTGCTGCCGCGTTGTTCTGGATGTGCCGGACAAGGTTTGTGTATGTCCATGTTTCAGCTGCATAACCAAGTTCAGTTGGTTTTTGGCATGCAACGGAAATAACCCATTGCTTGGCATTATCGTCGATTGACCGGGTACGACCTGCTCGTTTCAGATCCGACAAAGCCTGCAGGGGCCCGAAAGCCAATGCTTTATCGATAACTCTATAAATTAGAGGTCGTGTAGTATCAAGCTGGTGCATGATGTTGGTGATCCGCTCACCACTGTTGTATAAAAGCAATATCTTTGCCCGTTGGACGCAGCTTGCCGGCTCTGTACGACTACGAGCTATCGCTTTAAGGATTGTTAAATCTTTATCCGAGATTTTAAAATTAGCTCTACGATTACTCATGTCACCTCCGCAATTGATTTGTTTACGGATTGTAACATGGCCAACAATAAATGTAACGTTAATTCAAGAACTATATACTAGTCCCATTTGTTCAAGAGATTGCTCAGCCCGATCATGCATCACCGGAATCCCTAATGGGCGCAGTTTACCATTCTTTTTAGGGACATATGTACGCTTTAATGGTTGAGCTTTGTAGCCTGTCACATTTAACCTTTGAGCTTGCTGCCACTTCTTCGCTGGAGTATCCAGAAGTATCTTGTCTACCCCAGGTGTTCTTTTCCCACGATTTGTAGTTACTCGCCTCACGGCTTTAAGCCGCCCGGCAAGAGATCTGGCCAATAGCCTTTGCAGACTGCGAACTTTTTCCTTGTCCTTGGCCTTTACTGCCTTCACGATACGCCTCTGCAAACAGTTTACTATTTGATCGACTTCTTTCCAGTTAATGGAATTCCATGAATCATCATCGCTCTTTTGGCCGTCAATGGCTTTTACAGTCATCGTCTGTCCACACCATAAAGATTATACTGTCCAGATGTTTCTCGTGATTCAACACCAGTCGGAAGTCTGCTCACTTTCGTGCCGGACAACGTTTAAGTCCGTATCCATACCATTACAGCATGGCATTCGCTTTTTCCGACCTCCTTTACCCACTCACCTGTCGGCTCCCCTTGCGGTTCGCTTTCCATGGCTTGCATGGAGATGATTGGGCTTACCCAGTTCCGCCAATTTTACGCAATGGGTTAGCGTCTGCCTATTCGCCGGGGGAGTCATAGGTCGTGCGGGACAACTGCGGAACATCCCATCCATACCCCTTACCTTTTGGTCCAGGCCTGCCAGCATCTTTGGCCTGTCAAACATAACGACGTTTATCGGCAGTTCACATATGTTACGCATGCCATCATTTCTAGCTCCCATCCGGCTTGATGCTGCCAGAGTTGAGTTGGCCTCACGGCTCCCTCTCCCAGTCACGAGACTGAGGGCTTCATTGTCACCCGGGCTTCACACAAAGCCGTTACCAGCGATGCATGCCGGGATAGAAAACTGCCGACGACACGGCAGGCTGATTCAAATATCAGCAGTAAAAATGGCGACTTACAGGTCGCACCCGCAGAATGTTTTGGTTGGAATAGGCTGTTCCCAGAAGTTCCAAAGGTAATTTTCACGAGACAATGTCGCTAAATCAAAATCATATCGTGGTTCGTCTCTATCCCATTCATCTGTCACCATATAGGATCTCGATAGAAAGGGCAAATTCCATCATCTGCTAATTTCAAAAGGAGTATCCCTGAAGACAATATTCCCTCTATCCCTCTGCCAATGTAAGAAAAATGTGAGATACCGCTGCTATGATATTCCCCTTGCCGGTAAAAGGGGAGCCATATGGAATGCAGCAGCCAGGTGGAAATATACAGGAGGAGAAAGCCTCAGGAAACTTCCCTGTGGAAACTCCTCAATGGCAATTTTATTGAATTTGAGGAGGTCTATGATGAACTTTTCCAAAAGAAGTATGGGTTTTACCGCCCGGTAATCTCGCATGTTGTGCGAAAGTATCTTGAATGCGGAGATCTTCACCAGGGCTTCGCCCGCATTAAATGCCCCGATTGCCATCATCAAATGATCTTGGCATTCAGCTGTCGTGGTCGCTGGTTCTGTCCAAGTTGTCATAACAAGAAAGTGGTCCAGT
>Ga0306867_1001377_pt1 | contig 11324 bp, 5 predicted proteins | sample AntRauTorckE6831_FD_190432 | JGI IMG/M metagenome (GOLD analysis project Ga0306867, IMG submission 190432) | Saline lake microbial communities from Rauer Islands, Antarctica - Metagenome Torckler E6 #831 (v2) (version 2) | ecosystem: Environmental > Aquatic > Non-marine Saline and Alkaline >... | reverse complement strand
ACGAAACTACTGACGGGTTCACCAGTATCCTTATGATCTGCTAAGGCCAGAATGTCCAGCCCGTCTGGGTTGTGTATACCGCCCCGAGAATCACTGACAGCCACCACTGTGTAACCAGCCTCACTGAGAAACACGGCTAGGTGACGCCCAGCATTTCCAAATCCCTGAATAACTACTGATACATCAGCAGTATTATCTGTTTCTAGTAACTGTTCCTCACGTATTTTTTTGATTATAAAAAATGCCCCTCTACCGGTGGCGGTATCGCGCCCGACGCTGCCACCATCTTCCAAAGACTTTCCAGTAACCACATCCGGCGCCGAAACATCGTAGCGATCCTCATACGCAGCCCGGATTTGTTTCATGGTCTCCGGAGTGGTGTTCACATCCGGGGCCGGAATGTCTCGCTCTGGGCCAATGATCGGTGCCAGTGTACTTCCAAATGCGTAACTAATTTTTTTCAGGTCTTCTGCTGAGTAGTCCTTGGGATTTATTTCAAGCCCACCTTTCCCGCCCCCAAAGGGCAGGTCAATCAAAGCGCACTTGATGGTCATCAGAAATGCTAGCTCGGTAACCTCGTCCTCATCAACTGATTGATGGAAGCGCAAGCCGCCCTTGGCCGGGCCCAGTGTGTCGTTGTACTGAACCCGGTAACCATGCAATAAGATACTAGTACCATCATCCAGCTTCACCGGAACGGTTAGGTCAATACTTCGTAGTGGAGCACGAAGATCTGATATATCAGCTTCATCTAGATTTGTTTTTGAAATAAGGTTATCAAGTCGAGCATTGATGTGACGGTTTGACATAGAGAAAATAATTAGGAATTAAGCCGCTTGATTATAACGTAAAAAATACTACAGGGTAGAAGCAGTACATGTCTTGACTTTGACCGTGGATATGTTTAAATATTACGGTACAATTTTGTACATTCAAAATAAATAGGAGTTAATCAATGCTTGAAGCAATTGAAACAAATGTTGCAACTTTTGCAGAAGAGATTAAAAAGCTGCACGAACAGCACGAGAGAGTAATTCGTGAGTTCAAAAAAAAGAAGCCGTATTTTGATCGAAAGGTTAAAAATCTTAGTCCTGGCAATCAAAAGGTAATCGATGACCTTTTGAAAACTGCCACCAAAAAAGGCATGGATGAATTTAAACTACATTTAGAAATGGATATTCGTAAAGATGCCATTTATAAATTTTCGATAATTCTAATGCCCGAAATGGAAGAAGTCATGCTCTTGGATCAGGGGGATGAGGTAAAGGTCTATATAAAAGAAACGAAAAAGTTTCTAATTCGATATGCTGGATTACATTGTGCTTTTGAGAATCACAATAAAATATCCTAATATTCATCACAATCCCTACTGCCAAACAGGTATGTAGGGGTTTTTTTATTACTAAATCAGCAATGCCGAATATATGCATTTACCAAGGTATACTAAAACCATGAATATACCCTCAAGTAGAGGTGGTCTCCCGGGAATCATGCTGCACGCAGTCTCTTTCGTAATCGCCTTCTCTCTTGCCCTCTTTCTTGTGATGGGTTCACTTAGCGCATCTGCTCAAACTCCAGATTGTTCCTTTGCTCGCAACCTTACGGTTGGCTCTCGTGGAGCTGATGTGAATTGTTTACAGGAGTATTTAAGTCGGAAGGTGTTTTATCAGGGAATACCACCAATTACTTTGGCTCCATCACCCGTAGTGCTGTTACAGACTGGCAGCATGCGAACGGAATCACTCCGGCCTCAGGCTACTTTGGACCACTTTCTATATCACGCTACAGGCAGGACACTGGCCAAAGGACGGAAGTATCCGCGGACACCACAAATCTAAATTCAGAAAGCGGTGATTCTAAGATTGATACTGACTCTTTTCGTACACAACTTCAGCAGCAGGTTCGTGAGCTTATGCGTCAGTTGGTTGGGCTTCTTCAGCAAAAGTTAGCTCAAACATTGGATCGAGCCGGTATCGATAGATCACAGTTTGCGGATGCACTCGGTACTCGTGTTGCCGTTCGGGCTAATGATGGCGATTCTTCATCATCCAGAAATAGCAGTAACCGCTCGACCAGATCAACTGTCTCTAAAGACAATGACTCTTCCTCTAATGACGGTGGTGGAGGTGGTGCTGGTTCAAGCGAAGATTCATCATCTGATGTTGATTCAAGTAATACTTCATCTAGCGACAGCTCTTCTTCAAATGAAGAGGAGGTAATTTATCTTGTCAATAATGGGGCTGCAAACGCAGATATTGTAATTTCTAACAATGCCCCTAATATGGTGAGTCTTGCAGCGGAGTACTTTCAAAATGACATAAGGGATATGACAGGAGCGACACTGTCAATACGAAACACTCCGGGAGAAGATTATGACTTTCATGTGTATGTAGGAGAAAGTCAATATACTGATGATTTGGGGGTCACAAGTGAAGGGACACGATATGATGGATATAAAATTGTTAGTGGGGACGATTACTTGGTTATGCTTGGGGATGATGAACCATACGATGTGAGTGTCGAAATGAGTGAGAGTGAGTGGGATGCACACACAGCACCAGATGTGTGGGGAAACAGTCAGTCAGCATGGAGGCAAGAAAACCGTGATCACGATGTGTACTCTCGTGATGGTCGCGGTAGCATAAATGCAATACATAACTGGCTAGAGGGGCAAGGAATGCGTTACTACTACCCAGATCACTTCGGAACAATAACCCCAGAAAAAAATTCAATACAAGTGAAACAGGTTAACAAAATAGTAAATCCAGCATTCGCCATGAGGGCTCCATATCATTATTACAAACGATTTAGACATTTGTCTAACCAAGGATTGTTTTTAGACAACGGAGATTTTGGAACCCGGCACGAATGGTTGCGATTTATATTGAGCCTAGGGATAAATCATGAGCAAAAAGTCATTATTGGACAAACGGCGCATGGGCTTAATCAGGTAACAAATCGAGATGAGACACGACAAGCACATCCAGAATATTTCGCGACATGGAGTGGAGAACTGATGAACACTGGACATAAACCAAAACAAAATCTTTGCTCAGATGAGCTAAAAGCAGCAACCGTGAGATACATCAGCACAATGTATGATACGTACGGACATCTATATCCAAATGACAAGTACGTAAGTATATGGCCTGCGGATGGGTTCACTCGGGTAAGTGAACACAGTGAGGAATGCAGAGCCATGGCGACACCTGAATACGGCGGGGATGGAAGAATAAGTGACTATGTATGGAATTTTACAAACGACATTGCTTGGGAGATATACGATGAATATGGAGAAGAACATTACGTTATGGGAGGAGCGTACAGTGCCTATAAATTGCCTCCGAGGAATATTACAAATCCGCGAGGATGGGCTCCAAATATTGCAGTGATGATTTCACACAATAGAATAACTACTGCAAACCCTACGCAAGAGGCATATCGAGAACAGCTTGTAACTGACTGGGATGAACTTGCACCTGGGCAGGTATTTATGAATGATAAATACCTCTATAATAAAGTAGGCGCCACAGGACAATCAGTTCCTCACTTCTTTCCGCAGATAATTAGTGATGATTTCAAGATGCTGGATGAACGAGTGAATGGAGAATTTGACGAAGTAGCAACAAACCTACCCTGGCGTGATAGTGACCATGACGCCTATGCGGCGACAGGTCTTAATATGTACATCACAAGTAAGCTCTTCTGGGACCCACAACTCAACATAGAGCCAGTACTTGAGGAATACTACAATCTTTACTATGGGCCTGCGGGTGAGACCATGGAAGAGCTTGTAGATTACAGTGAAGATAACTTAGTAAACAACTTTGTAACTAATCCAATGCATCTAAACAGCATGCGGGATATTGCAGAAGATGCAAAGGGGCAGGTGCCGAACGGGAGCGAGTATGAAGAGCGTATCGATGCACTTCTTGGAATGATGAACTCGGTATACCAAGGAGACGAAACAGTAGTACAGCAGTGCCAGGAACTCAACAGTCCAGGAACAACGTATGTGCTTGACCAGCCGGTAAGCTCAAATGAACAATGCTTCTTTATTAATCAAAATGGAATAACGCTTGATTGTAAGGGGTTCACAATATCAAGTGATGAGGACGCGGTACACATCAGCGCACGACAAAGTAACAGAGGGCATTACTACACCATTAAAAACTGTGATATTAACTCACAAAATGGGCACGGAATATATGCGGGAAATGCTGACCATGGACTTATAGAGAACAACAACATTGAGGCGAGAAGCAGAGGGATGTGGGTTACTGCATCAGAAGATGTAACTATAAAAGACAACTACGTGTACTCCGCAGCGGGGGCAGGGGCGTATATACAGGTTGGAGGTACAGGCGGGTCTGATGCAATTACGCAACACACTATTAATAATAACGTTTTTGAGACAGATTCAGGAACGGCAGCAGCATTTTATAATAGCGATGGAGACAATATTACAGACAACGAATTCATCACTGATTCAGGATATGCCGTTCGGATGTACAATCCAGAGAATACAGTCTTTGCAGACAACATTCTCCGCGCTGGAAGTGGAAGTCATTGGTTGCTCTCAAATCCAATAAGCCTCACTCGTGAAAATAATCAAGAGATAGATAATGGTGCTGTACAGGGCGCAAGAACCACTCGAAGCTTCATTCAGCGCCAGCTTGATACCGCTCGTGATCAATTGCAGAAATTACTCAACACACTACTAATAAGATAACACTGTCGATCCTTACATATTGACAATATACTATTCAAATGCTTAAATCATGATAGATAATTTCATTCTAAATCTAACGAACGGGTGGGAGCCCAAGAAAAATGACACAGACAGAAACGAAAGAAGATTTGAAAATTATACCGGAACGATATGAAGACTGTGTAGAAGTTGATGCGTGCATTGAATATTTAAAGAAGCACATGCAAGGCACATATGACAGTGAAGATTACCAGAACGTATTATCATTTTTGAATCAGGTATCAGGACTGCTTTTAGATGCAGGAGATGCGTTCCTTACCTCTGCAATAAAGCAAACGTTGAGGGATCAGGCTCGTTATGTCGCTCAATATCGTGGCTATACTGGATTTCGCCATCATATAAGCATCGATGACGTAACCAACCTCGCTCAGCTAACTTCAGTAATAATGAGATGCCCCGAAGCCATCCATTTACGCCCTCCTTTAGAGGATTAATTACCACACTGCCGGATCTACGATTAGTAGGTTCGGTATTTTTTATACAGCTAAGTGTGCAACACTTAGTGATGCACAGTGATGCACAGAAAGCCAGAAAAGGCGTTTTGTGTGATTAACAATCACAATTATAAGAATATCTTTGCACTCTATTACAAGGATAGTATTTCTAGCAGCGAACTCCTAAGTTCGTTAGATCTAGAAGATTTCGATGAGATGGATAGGTTAATGAAATCAATGTGTCGTGAGGTGAGTGGTTTGACAGGGCAAAGCGAGGATAAGATATTTATATACTTAACATCCTTGCACGCTTTAAGCGATTTCTTCTGGAGTAAGATAAAATCCAAAAAATAGTTCTAAATTAATACTGCCGGGTCTGTAATTCTACAGGTCCGGCATTTTTAATACTTAACTCTGCGCAAAATCCCATTTACGGTTAACCGTAAATAGTTGACTACCAAGTGGAGTGAGCGATATACATGCTTGCATGTATATCCGAACGAAACGCCAGTAGGCAGATTGCTGAATCTGCTCACCAAACGTAGGGAGTAAAATAAAAGCTTGTATCTATTTTCGAGCGGAGTGCAGATAGACAAATGAATACGTCTTCTCTTAGGAGGATGCTAGAGAGCCGTCGGCTCTCTAAGCAGTTGCCTTTATTCATTTGACTTGAGGTCTCAAACGCGTATAATCATTGATGTGAATTGGACGATAAAAGCTAAGTTGAAAAAGCGGAGGTAAACATTGCTCTGGCGAGTAGATGTACCAGCCGCTTTCGAGCGGCTTTTTTCATGCCAATTGTTGTTCCTTCATAATAGAATAGATGTAGCCAAACCAACATTGAATCCCTGATTTATGTCTGTACCTTTTTTAAGGTTGGCAGATACTAAATCAAATAAGTTTGTTTCTGATCACTGCTTTTTATATTTTGCAAAGAAGTGGTCGGATTTCAGATTTATGTCTGATTTATTTCAGACAAAAATAATTTATTTTTGTGAACTGTGGTACACACAGTTCCTGCGGGAACGTTGTAAGGGCGTATGATGGATGCCTCGACTCTAAAGAGCGATGAAGGACGTGGCACGGCGACGATATGCTTCGGGTAGGTGCCTAGCAACCGATGATCCGAAGATTTCCGAATGGGGAAACCCAGCATGGCAAACCCATGTTACTGACCGTTTAGCGGTCAGAGTATACCCAGGGAAGTGAAACATCTCAGTACCTGGAGGAAAAGAAACCAAGCCCCAGTAGGGGAGTATTTCCGTAGTAGCGGCGAGCGAAATGGAAGCAGCTCAAACCAATCAGTTTACTGATTGGGGTTGTAGCGTAACATTGTCTTTACGAGGGAGATCATGGTGTTGATAGTTGAAGCTTCTGGAAAGAAGCACCCAAGACGGTGATAGTCCGGTAAACGAAATCAACCCAATCTCCTTGATGTTATTGCTGAGTATCGCGGGACACGAATACCCTGCGAGAAGCCGGCGGGACTAACCGCCAAAGCTAAATATCTTTAGAGATCGATATGGAAATAGTACCGTGAGGGAACGGTGAAAAGAACCCCGGAGAGGGGAGTGAAATAGACCTGAAATCATACGTCTACAAGCAGTAGAAGAGGTCCTAGACCTCGACTGCGTGCCTTTTGCAAAATGAGCCAACGAGTTTGTGTGCGCGGCGCATGCCTAAGTAGCTGAAACTACGGAGGCCAAGCGAAAGCGAGTGTGAATAGCGCGAATCGGGTTCGTCCCGGTGTCGTGTGCGCAAGACCCGAAACCAAGCGATCTACCCATGGACAGGGTGAACTCCGTCGAGAGATGGAGGGAGGCCCGAACCGATAAGAGTTTCAAATCTTTCGGATGATCCGTGGGTCGCAGTGAAAAGCTAATCGAGCTTGGTCATAGCTGGTTCTTTCCGAAATAGCTTTAGGGCTAGCGTTGGATGTTAGTAACGGGGGTAGAGCACTGGATGGTACCGATAGGCCGAAAGGCCACGGCACCAATCAAACTCCGAATACCGTTACCTATAATCTAGCAGTCAGACCGCGAGGGCTAAGCTTCGCCGGTCGAAAGGGAAACAGCCCAGACCTCAAGTTAAGGTCCCAAAATCTATACTAAGTGCAAGGAAGGAGGTGGAATTTCATTGACATCGAGGAGGTTGGCTTAGAAGCAGCCATTCCTTAAAAGATAGCGTAACAGCTCACTCGTCGAGAGATTCTGCGCCGAAGATGATCGGGGCTAAGTATAGTACCGAAACTGGGGATTTGTGGACTTCATTAAGGACGAAGAATGCATGTTCTTCTCTTTAGTGAAGTCCATAAGTGGTAGGAAAGCGTTCTACACCGCGCTGAAGCGGAAGGGGTAACCCACCGTGGAGTGTGTAGAAGTGATACTGTTGGCACAAGTAACCGCAATGGACGTGAGAACCGTCCACGCCGAAAGAGCAAGGGTTCCGATTCTATGATAATCAGAGTCGGGTTAGTCGGTCCTAAGGGGATCCCGAACGGGGCACCCGATGGACACACGGTCAATATTCCGTGACTTCCACTGGACAGATGGAGTGACGAAGTTGTGTATGGTAGGCAGACTATTGGATGTCTGTCGGTTTTGTGAGTGGGACACCTAGGTAAATCCGGGTGTCATTACTGCGAGCATTGCCGAGATTCTTACCTTCGGGTAAGAAAATCTACCGGAGCCAGCTTCCAAGAAAAGCTTCTATGGTTAATCCAGTTGGAAACCGTACCTAAAACCGACACAGGTGCTCAGGTCGAGTAGACCAACGGCGAACGAGTGATTGTTCCTCAAGGAACTCGGCAAAAAAGCAGCCGTACCTTCGGAATAAGGCTTCCCCCCACCATTTCGGTGGTGGGGGGCGCAGCGAAAGTTTCTCTAACAACTGTTTATCAAAAACACAGCTCCCTGCGAACTCGCAAGAGAAAGTATAGGGGGTGATGCCTGACCAATGCCAGAAGGTCACACATAGCGGGTCAATCTTTATGATTGGCTGTGCCGTGTAAGCCCTGGTGAATGTCGGCCGTAACTATAACGGTCCTAAGGTAGCGTAATTCCTTGTCGGGTAAGTTCCGACGTGCATGAATGGCGTAATGATTAGAGAACTGTCTCGAGGAACAGCTCGGTGAAAATGCGATGCCGGTCAAAACGCCGGCTACCCGCAGCAGGACGAAAAGACCCTGGGAGCTTTACTGCAGTTATCTATTGGGGCTGCGTCGTCTCGTATACAGCATAGGCGGGAGATTTTGACCTGGGGGCGCCAGCCCTCAGCGAGTCGCCAGTGGAATACCGCTTACGAGAGGCGTAGTCTCTAACCAGCGTGCGAACCACGTTGAGACAGTGGGTATCGGGCAGTTTTAGTGGGGCGCTATCCTCCTAAAAAGTAACGGAGGAGTCTACTAAGGTCAGCTAGGCGTGGATGGAAACCATGCCGATAGTGCAAAGGCATAAGCTGGCTTAACTGCAAGACGGACGAGTCGAGCAGACACGAAAGTGGAGCTTAGTGAACCTAACGCATCTTTAGATGATGCCTAAGACAACGGATAAAAGTTACCCCAGGGATAACAGGCTGGTTGCGCCTAAGCGTTCAGAGCGACGGCGCAGTTCGGCACCTCGATGTCGGCTCGGCTTATCCTGGGGCTGAAGCAGGTCCCAAGGGTTCGGCTGTTCGCCGATTAAAAAGCCACGCGAGCTGGGTTCAGACCGTTGAGTAGCGAAGCTACTCAACTAGTTGAAAGTTGAAGTAGAAAGTGAAAAGATGTTCGCTTTTCAACAGTCTGAATCATCTAGACATCAGTCTTTTTGTTCAATTGAAGTGATATATTAACCTGATTTACGGCGGTCCCCTGCCTTTTTGTAAAAGTGGGGAGAAAAAGCTGGTCATATCGGTAGAGGCTCTGTAGTTAGAAGTAACTACCTGAGTTAATACCGAGCCAAGCGCCTTGCGGCACTTGGTGTAGAGACTAAACACCAGCTCAGACACACAGGTGTCTGAAAGTTATAGTCCGATCCCGCCGGTGACGGTGGCGTTATAGACCTTACGTCTGTAGCTACAAATGCGTAAGACAGGTTGGTCTCTATCCGCTGTGGGCGTTGATTCTTGAAGGGCGTTCTCCCTAGTACGAGAGGACCGGGAGGAACTAGCCTCTGGTGTATCGGCTGTCGTGCCAACGGCAGTGCCGAGTAGCTATGCTGGGACTGGATAACCGCTGAAAGCATCTAAGTGGGAAGCCAACCCTAAGATTAGGAATCGTTAAGACCCGTAGGAGACGACTACGTTGATAGGCCTTCGGTGTAAGCACAGCAATGTGTTCAGCCATGAGGTACTAATTCGTCAGATGTTTCCCGTAGGAACTGTGTGGATCACAAATAATAAATTTTAAATCATGGATTTAACACCGCGTTTGGACGCATATGCTGAGGGTGAGGAGACTGTAGCTTCGGCTGCGTGCCCTCACCGCCAGTCTTCGGACTGACTTTCTCGGTATATGCCTCCAGGTGCGGTGGACTGCAAATATCTCATTTGCATTCAAATGTTGAAGGTTTCGTTCTGGTGACTTGGCGGGAGGGCCACACCTGATCCCATGTCGAACTCAGAAGTTAAGTCTCCCAGCGCCGATGGTAGTCCTTAGGGCAAGAGTAGGCCGTCGCCGGAACAAAGCTTTCAACATGTAATAAGACTCCCGAAAGGGAGTTTTTTTATGCAAAACACAATAGTGTCTGTTAATGTTATAAACTCGAAATCAAGAAGCTGGCTCTAGAACCAGAAAAATAAACTAAGCAGAAAAGCCCCAATTGCTATACCATACATGGTTCTTGTTGCCTGTTCATCACTAAGCCCATGTTTATTAAGGAACTTCGTAAAGCCACTTTTTTCGATTCATCGAATGGCCTTTGTGTTTGATTGTCGTTTTTGGAGCTTGTGCTCATATAACGCCATATTAACATCTTTCTCTTCAATACGGTCTTTTGTTGCTGTAAAATCTGATTGATTAAGCTATACTGCATGTAATGCGTTGGCGAACTAAACGAAAATTTATCTATACCAGTATTGCACTAGTACCGCTGGTTGTTATTGTGGGAGTAATTTATGCTGCCACTTTTTTTCCTACACCAACATGTTCAGATGGTATTAAGAACCAGGGAGAGGCAGGTGTTGACTGTGGAGATATCTGTAATCGTATCTGCCAGGCCCCAATTCCAGAAGTTGATGTTGTTTGGAGCCGTTCATTCCAGGTTTCAGATAACGTCTACAATGCTGCAGCATATATTGAGAACCCAAATGTAAACTTGATTGCTAAAGATGTTTCTTATAAATTTAGTGTTTATGACAGAGACAATATATTAATTACTGAACGGCGTGGGTCGCTAAACATACTGCCGCAACCAGTAGTGACAGCATTTGTACCTGGTGTAGTCACGCAAGGAAGAGAAGTAGGAAGGACGGCCTTTGAGCTTACTTCTACTCCATACTGGGAGACTCCATTGAGCAAAGAAGTTCGTTTTGAAATACAAAATCGCAATCTAGACGTGTCTGAAAATCCTAGACTCTCTCTTGATATAGTCAACGAAAATCCTCGGCCGGTTGCTAATATTGTCCTGGCAGCATTAATTTTTGATACAAGCGGCGAAGCTGTTCATGTATCACAAACAACCATCGATAGACTTGATCTTCAGGGTTCAGAATCTATTATATTCACTTGGAGACAGCCATTTCCGGGAGATAGTGAATCTTACCAAACAGAGATTATTCCGATATCTTATCAGTTGGATTAGTAATCTTTATGCATTGTGATTTCTCAAATACGTAGTCGCCTGGCACATATCGATTGGATTTTACTACTTGCTACCTTTCCGATAATGATTGGTGGTCTGGTAACCATGCGCTCGTTTACTGGTGGTACAGATTTTTATTCACAACAAATTGTCTGGATACTCCTATCCCTGCTGATTTTTTTTGTGGCGGCAATAAGTTCATATCGTTTTTTACGTCGCCGAGCTATTGTTGTTACGATATTTGCGCTGATAATCCTGTCTCTCGTACTTGTTGTTTTAACTGGAGTTGTCGCAGGTGGTGCCGAGCGCTGGTTTGATATTGGTCTATTTCGTGTACAG
>Ga0306867_1001376_pt1 | contig 11325 bp, 8 predicted proteins | sample AntRauTorckE6831_FD_190432 | JGI IMG/M metagenome (GOLD analysis project Ga0306867, IMG submission 190432) | Saline lake microbial communities from Rauer Islands, Antarctica - Metagenome Torckler E6 #831 (v2) (version 2) | ecosystem: Environmental > Aquatic > Non-marine Saline and Alkaline >... | reverse complement strand
AACTTCATAAACAGCTTGAGTTGGAATGAAAAAATGACCGGTTTATTCCAAATAAAACAAAACATCCCTTTTACTGCCAAATAATATGAATACTAATTTAACCAGCCGAGTAAAAATGGGACACCGAGCTCATGAATCGCTCAATTTAGATATTAATGATTTTTATAATTAGTATGTTTTTCTTATATAGTACATTTGGTCAAAGATGTGCTACTGTTTATAGTTCAGATAAGTATACAAATAGTAAAGTTGAAGAAATTAAAAGATTCTTAGGGACATCAACTAAAACTACGTTAATATCTGGTACTATCTATATCCCTACAGTGGTTCATATTGTATATAATTCGTCTTTACAAAACATATCGAATGATCAAATTAAATCACAAATTTGTATTTTAAATGAGGATTATTCTAGACAAAACTCTGATAGGAATTTAACGGCTGAAGAATTTTTGGACGAAGCTTCAAACCCTAATATACAATTTCTTCTGGCACAAACTGATCCCAATGGAAATCCTACCGATGGGATAACAAAAACTAATACTTCAAAGACCTCTTTTTCATCAAATGATGAGGTAAAGTTTTCTTCAACTGGTGGAAAAAACGCCTGGCCTCCTGATCAATACCTAAATATATGGGTCTGTAATCTTTCAGGTGGATTATTAGGGTATGCTCAATTCCCATGGGGTTATTCTACTAAACCAGAAACTGATGGAGTGGTTGTAGTTTATGAGGCATTTGGTAATCAAGGAACTGCTGAATCTCCCTTTGATTTGGGAAGAACTTGTACACATGAAATAGGCCATTGGTTAGGTTTAATACATATATGGGGAGATGATAATGGTTCTTGCGATGGTAATGATAATGTAGACGATACACCAAATCAAGCAGATCATTATGGTGGTCTTTCTTTGTCCCACTGCTGTTAAATCTTCTTGCAATAGCCATGATATGTATATGAATTACATGGACTATACCAATGATGCTTGCATGAATTTATTTACTGCTGGTCAGAAAAATGTAATGAGAAGAAATTTTAACTCTGGAGAATATAGAGAGAATTTTGATTTTTTTAATCCCCATATTTCTGGTTCTACACCTCTTTGCACCTCATCCAAAACCTATACTATCTATAATGTACCTCCGGGCAATTCCGTCACCTGGTCCGCTACCCCAGGCCAACTTTTTACCAGCACCAGTGATTCCGGCTCAACCTTCATCACCGCATGGGATGGTTCAGGTTTAGGCAACGGAACTATCACCGCTACACTTACCGGTAATTGCGGCTCGGTTACCATTTCCAAAAACATCTGGGCAGGCAGGCCCTAGTTTTCCATTACCGGAACCGACGAGCTTTACCCTAAAGCGCCGGGTTTTGCTGCTTTATGTGAATATGGAACCACCAATCCTATCATGGTCGGTAGCGACAATGACCCGGGCATTACAAATGTGCAATGGTCCTATTCCGGGCCGTTAGACTACATTACCGGCGAAACCGGCATTAACTACCGGGCAAAGTATGCCGCCGGGTTAACAAGCGGCCAGGGATTGATTTATGCAGATGCCACCAACGCCTGCGGCTCAGTCGAAAATAATATGTATTACACCGTTGAAGGCTGGTTACGCCTATTCCCCAACCCAACTGACGGAACTCTCTATGTTGAGTTAGACCAAACCCTATTCGATAAGCTATCGGATAATAGCCAATCCACCCTTACTATTTTTGATAAGCAAATGCACTTGCGCAAAACTAAACGCTTTACAGGGCATACCACCTCCGTTGATCTCAATCACCTGCCGCCCGATGTGTATATTGTCCGGGTAAAAGCCGGTGAAAAAACAATAGAAACGAAAATCATGGTGAAATAAAGGCGTGAAGCTTTGATAAATATCAAACAACCCGAAAGCCGGAGAGAATAAACCCTCCGGCTTTTTTAAACTGCAAATCAGCTACCGGTTTGGCTCAAAAAAGACAGGCCAATCCATACAGCGGGAAAAAGAGAGCATTGAGCAGATAAAGCGGAAGGGGTTTTAATACTTTCCTTGCCACTATCATAAACATCTTATCAGTATTCTTAGTGCTATTAATGACAAAATATTAATGCTTCATCGCAAACATTAGTGCAGTTTCTTTAGTTTTGTGTCGCAAATAATATCACAGATAATGAATACTACGGAAAAAAAAGATAGCGCAGAAATAATTACTCACCTTTCAACACTTACAGAATATTTCGAGGGCGACATTTATGCTGACGAAACCTGGCGCACCCTTTACGCTACCGACGCTTCTGCTTACCGCGAAATGCCTCAGGCCGTAGCACGTCCAAAAAATAAAAAGGATCTGAAAAAGCTTATCGCTTTTGCCAACAGGCACCACACTTCTTTAATTCCGCGCACAGCAGGAACATCGCTAGCCGGACAGGTTGTGGGCGGCGGCATTGTTGTGGATGTCTCTAAATACATGACCAGCATCATAGCCTTCAACGAACAAGAGCACTGGATAAAAGTGGAACCCGGCGTGGTGCTCGAAGAGATGAACAAGATGCTGCTGCAGAAAGGGTTGTTCTTTGGTCCCGAAACCTCTACCGCCAACCGATGCATGATGGGAGGAATGGTGGGAAACAACTCCTGCGGCCTTCACTCGCTGGTATATGGCAGCACGCGCGACCATACCCTCGCTGTTACCGCTTTGCTCAGCGACGGCTCCGAGGTCACATTTGGTCCGGTTACCCGCAAAGCCTTTGAAGAGAAATGCCGCCAACAAGATAAAGAAGGGGAAATATACCGCAAAATCGACGCGCTGCTTTCCGATAAAAAAAACCAACAAACAATCCGTGATCATTACCCCGATCCGGAGATCCATCGCCGCAATACCGGATATGCTCTGGATCTGCTGCTGGATAATCAAATCTTTGGCAATAACAATAAGCCACTAAACCTCAGCACTATCATTAACGGATCAGAGGGAACCCTGGCCTTTATCACAGCGATTAAGCTAAACCTGGTAGAAGCACCCCCCAGGCATAAGGCGCTGTTATGTATCCATTTCGATACACTCAAAGATGCTTTCAGGGGCAACCTGGTAGCCCTCAGCCATCACCCTTCTGCCGTGGAGCTGATGGACAAAAAAATCCTGGACCTTACCAAAGGAAACATCGAACAGCGTAAAAACCGCTTCTTTGTGGAGGGCGACCCTGAGGCTATCCTGATTGCAGAATTTACCGCCGAAACGGAATCCCTCCTCCGCCAAACTGTGGAGGAGACTATAGCCGATTTCAGAAAGCAAAAAATGGGCTATAGCTATCCGGTCATCACGGGAGCAGATATCCCCAAGGTGTGGAACCTCCGCAAGGCCGGCTTAGGAGTCCTCTCCAACCTTCCGGGCGATGCCAAGCCCGTGTCGGTGATTGAAGACACCTCTGTGAAGCCAGAGCTGCTGCCTGAATACATGGAAGAATTTATGCAGCTGATGAAGAAACATCGCCTGGAGTGTGTGTACCATGCCCACATAGCCACCGGCGAGCTACATCTGCGCCCCATCCTTAACCTGAAAGACCCTGATGATGTGGAGCTCTTCAGAACTATTGCACGCGAAACAGCGCTGCTGGTGAAAAAATACCGCGGATCGCTCAGCGGAGAGCATGGCGACGGCAGGCTGCGTGGCGAGTTTATCCCCCTGATGGTTGGCCGGGAAAATTACCAGATGATGAAAGCGGTGAAAAACGTTTTTGACCCCAACAACATCTTTAACCCCGGAAAAATCGTGGATACCCCGCCCATGAATACTTCGCTGCGTTACCAGCCGGGAAAAGCCACAAGGGAGATAGCGACGGTTTTTGACTTTTCCGCCGAAAAGGGCATCCTGCGGGCCGCCGAAAAATGCAACGGCTCCGGCGACTGCCGCAAAAGCGAGGTCATAGGCGGCACGATGTGTCCCAGCTACCAGGCCACACGCGATGAAAACACTACCACACGGGCCCGCGCCAATATTCTGCGCGAGTTTCTGACCAACTCCTCTAAAGAAAATCCCTTCGACCATGAAGAAATCTATGAAGTCCTGGACTTGTGCCTCTCCTGCAAAGGATGCAAGTCAGAATGCCCCAGCAATGTAGATATTGCCAAGCTAAAGGCCGAATTTCTCCAGCACTACTACGATGCTAACGGAATCCCATTGCGGACAAGGGCGATAGCTTACATCTCGCACATCAACAAACTGGGAGCAATGGTTCCCCGCATCACCAACTTCTTTATGAGCAACACCCTGACCTCCGCCACAATGAAGAAGGTCCTGGGCTTTGCACCCCGGCGCTCCATTCCACTCCTGTATAAAATAACGCTGAAGGCCTGGGCCAGAAAAAACCTGCCGGCACACAACCCGGACAACCCCATAAAAACCGTGCACCTCTTTAGTGATGAATTTACCCAGTATAACGATACGGAAATTGGCATAAAAACCATAAAACTGTTAACGGCACTGGGATATGCTGTAAAACTTCCCGATCATGATATCAGCGGCAGGACTTTTTTAAGCAAAGGCATGGTGCGAAAAGCAAAAAAAATAGCCAACAAAAACCTGGAAGCCCTCCAGAATATCGTTACGCCGGAAAGTCCTCTGATAGGGATAGAACCCTCCGGAATCCTTGCTTTCAGAGACGAATACCCTGATCTTGCCCTGCCGCAAAATAAGGAAGCGGCCAAAAATCTTGCGCAGTCTGCCCTTATGCTCGAGGAGTTTTTCGTTAAGGAAGTCGCACAGGGAAATATCACCGCGGAACAATTCACCCGGCGGCAGGCCAAAATTAAACTGCATGGCCACTGCCAGCAAAAAGCCGTAGCCTCCACGGCCCCCACCAAAACAATGCTCGCTTTTCCCTCAGGATACGAGGTAGAAGAAATTCCCTCAGGGTGCTGCGGCATGGCCGGCTCTTTCGGATATGAAAAAGAGCATTATGATGTGTCGATGAAGGTGGGTGAGCTGGTGCTGCTGCCGGCAGTAAGGGAAACACCCCCGGAGACCATCATAGCGGCTCCCGGCACCAGCTGCCGCCACCAGATAAAAGATGGGGCCGGCCGCAAAGCGTTGCATCCTGCCGAAATCATGTGGGAAGCACTGCAAGTGAACGAGTAGAAGCATTAATAGCTGCTGGGGTATGCTTATGCCTCTTTTTAAGATTGCCAAAGCATCTGCAAACGGAAAGTGTTTGCTGCAGATTGTTCAGAATCAAAGCATGTGTAAAGACAAGTGCGTGGGGTGCAGATAGAGAAAAAGTGCACGATAGCAAGGCATGGAAGGAGGCCCGCCCGAATGACTAATTTTTTTCAGTCGGGCGGGAATCTGGTTCTTAAGCTTTTTTCATCCATTGAAATATTTTGTTCTCTGAAGATTGACTTACTATATTCAATAAGTAACCAACTTTACACCTCCAAAAATTAATTTCAGCAGCAAAATGCTACCCTTCTAAGTAAGAACACGTACTTTTTATATGCAAAAAATGAATAAATTCGTAGCCGATAGATAAATAGCAAAATATTAACTAAAATTAGCCATTGTGAAGTACCTACTAATGCTGTTGTCAGGATTGATCGCCATCACTTCCTGCCAGACCAAAGCCAAAAATGAACAGTCTATGGACAACCCCCTTTTGGGCACATTTGACACGCCCTACCAGGCGCCGCCTTTCGAAAATATAGAAACAAAGCACTATATGCCGGCCTTTGAGCAGGGAATGAAAGAGCATAAAGCGGAGATTGAAGCTATCGTGAATACTGCGGAAGCACCTGCTTTCGAAAACACGATTGCCGCTAAAGCCCGCAGCGGCAAGCTCCTTAGCAGGATCTCCTCCATCTTTTACGGACTCAACAGCGCCAACACCAACGAGGAGATGCAGGCTATTGCCAAGGAGATATCGCCGAAGTTGTCGGCGCATTATGACGCCATAACCCTTAACCCGGACCTTTTTGCCCGCGTAAAGACCCTGTATGAGAAGCGCGACAATCTCGATCTGAATGAAGAACAAGCCTATATTCTTGAAAATGAATATAAAGGATTTATCCGCAGTGGGGCCAACCTCTCTGATGAGGATAAAGAAAAACTGAAAGAATACAACTCCAGGCTCTCCTCTCTGGCGCTGGAATTTGGCCAGAATGTCCTTGCCGAAACCAACAACTTTGAAGTGGTCATAGAGGACAAAGAGGACTTGGCAGGCCTCTCTGACGGTGTTATCCAAAGCGCTGCCGAAACGGCAAAAGAGCGCGGCCACGAAGGCAAATGGGTTTTCACAACCCAAAAGCCCAGCATGATTCCTTTCCTGCAGTCTGCTGAAAACAGGGAGCTGCGTAAAAAACTCTACATGGGGTACACCAACAGGGGCAACAATCCTAATGAATACAACAACAAAGAGATCCTTAAACAGATGGTAAACATTCGCGCTAAGCGGGCCAACCTGCTGGGCTATGATTCCCACGCGGCATACCGCCTGGAAACGCGCATGGCCAAGGAGCCTGAAAACGTCATGGATCTCCTGAACACCGTATGGGATGCCGCACTGCCCGTCGCTAAAAAAGAGCGCAAAGAGATGCAGCAGCTTATCAATAAAGAAGGACATGACTTTAAGCTGCAAAGCTGGGATTGGTGGTATTACGCCGAAAAAATCAGGAAAAACAAGTATGACCTCGACGACAGCGAGCTGCGTCCTTACTTTAAAATTGACAATGTGAGGGATGGCGCCTTTATGACGGCCAACAAGCTCTACGGAATCACTTTTGAACAAATCGAGGACATCCCTCTCCCTCACCCTGATGCACAAGCTTTTAAAGTGACAGGAGAAGACGGCTCCCATGTTGGCGTCCTCTTTATGGATTTCCACCCCAGGAGCAGCAAGCGTGGAGGCGCCTGGTGCGGCAGCTACCGCAGACACCAGGTCACCGCGCAGGGAAAAGAGGTCAGGCCGCTCTCTACTATCGTTTGTAACTTCACCAAACCTACGGCATCAGAACCTGCTTTAATAAGTCTGGATGAGGTGGAGACCTTGTTCCACGAATTTGGCCATGCCCTCGACGGACTTTTTGCTGAAAACACTTATCCAACCACCTTTGTGGCCAGGGATTTTGTGGAGCTCCCCTCGCAGGTGATGGAACACTGGGCTACCCATCCTGAAGTGATGAAAGCCTATGCCACACACTACAAAACCGGGGAAGTGATCCCTGATGAGCTTATCAGTAAAATAGAAAATAGTGCGCTGTTTAACCAGGGCTTTGTTAACGTGGAGTTTACGGCCGCAGCACTACTCGATATGGCATATCACACCATAGAAGAACCTAAAGATTTTGATGTGATGGAGTTTGAAGAGGAGTACCTCAGCAGCATCGGTCTGATTCCGGAGATATTTTCGCGCTACCGCAGCACCTATTTCCGACACATCACCGGAGGATACGATGCCGGATACTACAGCTATATGTGGTCGGCAGTCCTCGATAACGACGCTTTTGAGGCGTTTAAGGAGACAAGCCTCTATGACCGCGAAACGGCCAAAAGATTCAGGAAATATGTGTTAGAAAAGAATGGAATAGCGGATCCTGATGAACTATATAAAAAATTCAGAGGCCAGGAACCAAAAATTGAGCCACTCTTAAAGAACAGAGGATTAATGGGTTCATAGTATTTCCCGAACAGGAACTTATAGCGAGGGTGTCTGAAAAAACTTATTATAACGCTGCCTGCGTCACTTTAAAGACACCCTCGCTTTTTTGCTTCTCATGCGGCAGGCAAAATTTTATAAAAACGGCAAACCGAGCCATTTTCGCTCACCACCAGCCTCCCTTAACTTCATAGATAAAGAAAGTGTAATACCGCTCATCTTAACCAAAAACTTGCAGAGAGGATATTATCCGTGTTGCAGGAGTTTTATTTTTCAATTAAGTTTGCACAAATATTTTTACGATGATTAAACAATGGATTTTACTGGTTACCCTTGCCATAGTGATGGCAGGTTGCGATTCTGATGACGACAAAATAGATCCCGATAATATCTTTATCAGGATGCAGGTGCAATATGTCAGCGACATAGAGAACACCTACATAAGGGCTATTTTCCTGGAAGAAACAATAGCAGGAAGGAATATTCAATTAAAGGGAGGTGCTGACATCATGGCCGATGGTGTGAAGCTTACCAACTCTGACGGCGACCCTTACGGTTACACCGCTACCCTGCAAGGTTACCGCGACACCATTAATGTAGTTTACACAGACCGCGAAGGCAATATCTACGACAACCCTGTCGCCATGTCAGAAGTACCAGCTATCAGTTTTCCGGGAGGGTTTAATAATTTGGATATCCAGCAAGATCATGAAATGCACTGGAGCGGCTCCCCCATCACGCGCGATGCAGAAAAGGTGTCTCTGGAATATGGAAAGACAGGGATGCGATTTTTTACGGCTACAGCCGATGAAGTGGATGATAACAGTGTTACGCTGACCTCTAAAGACCTGATGACACTGGGCGCAGGAGAGTCGGAAATGATCCTCTATCGTGAGTTAAACAAAACCCTGCCTAATACCCCAAGAGCAGGCGGCGCCTTGTCGGTATCATTCAATACCGGCATTGTTCCGGTCAACCTGGTGTTTGACAACTAATTACGGAAGATGCATGAGCTAATGCATTTTTTGCGGTTAGCAAAAGAACTTCAGTGGCTATGCAGCCCCTTATCAGGCGGGAAGGTTCAGCAATAAAAGAAATGAGTTGCAGGCTATGTCAAAGATAGTTTATCTGTTAAGCGATAGTTGTTGATGTAAAAAAAATGACGCCGGCTGTTTTAGAAGGTAAGAACAACGCCCACCCCGCCGGGAGTCATCATGAATTGTAACTGTTTACTATCCATAATATCACTGATTTGTGATTGATTTACATAATAGAGCACCACGTCAAACAAAAACAAAAAAGCGCCCTGCATAATCACTGAGTTACCGTATCCTTTAAACAAATCGCGACGCTTAGGGCTGTTCCGGGCTTTCTCCTTCAAATAAAATCCCGCCATCACATAAGCAATATCCAGTCCGGCATTGAACAGCAGCAGGTTATTAAAACGGTGATATTCTGATAAGGTTTCCTTTAATGGGAGCGCATCACCGGCAGGAAGCGCACTAAAATAGCCCCCGGCAGCTATGCCCATATTTACCACATTCCAGAACACATTCATCTGATGAAAGCGATAGGTACTGCCCTTTGTGGAGCTCATTCCTATGCCGCTCACCAACATATTCCCTGCGGCCCATCCGCCCAGTGTCATCATGCCCGTTTGTTGAGTCGATATGCGCAGGTTATGGATTTGCTGAAGCGTGTAATTGCCTTCCTGCGCGGTGACCATTACAGCAAACAACAGCATGGCGAATAAAAGTAGTGTTTTTGCTTTCATACATAGCAAACACTATTGCTTACGATTGGTTTAATCCCCCTGCTATTTCTTAGCCTGTTAAAGCTGTATTACCTATTTTATCTTTAGGGATCTGAGCCTGTTGATAGCTGCTGCCAGCTCATACCTCCTGAACATGGCAAAATCGCCTCGCTTTTTCGGACTCAGCACATCCAGACCATTCTGTTGCAGTTGCTGCTCTGTCCAATCCAATATGCCGGGCATATCGGCTTCACCCATCTTCTTTTGTGCCAGCAACAAGGCATCGGCAATTGCATTCAGCTGACTGGCGGAAACTATCTGTTCCACCGCGGACAAGTCTATCCTGTGACGTCCTACCAGTAATCCCTTTGTGCCTTCCGCCTTCAGCTTAATCTTCTGCCCTTTTCTGGCATCGATCGAATCGTGCTGCGGGATGCGCCTGTGTATCTTTCCAAACATATCGCCACCCTCATTAACGCGCTCTTTCTCATCAGCCTCCGCTATCGCTTTAGCCTCGCTGGTTAAATCAAAAGGCTCATATTCTACCATACAAATCACGTGATCGGCCACATCAAAATAGCTGCCCGATCCACCTACTACAAGTATAGTAGATACCCCATGATCCTTGTGCAGCTGCTTTACTTTATCGATGTAAGGTGTAATAGGTTCACGGTTTTTAGGCACGAGGGTCTGCATGCGCTTATCGCGGATCATAAAATTGGTTGCCGAAGTGTCCTCATCAATCAATAAAAGCGTTGAGCCGGCTTCCAGTGCCTCAATAGTATTGGCTGCCTGCGAGGTGCTTCCGCTGGCATTCTCAGAGGTAAATTTTACGGTATCTTTTCCATAAGGCAGGGAATTGATAAATGGTGAGATATCTACCTTTTCGATATAACGGCCATCTTCCGCCCTAATTTTCATTGCACGGGCAGCTGCCACCACAAATTCTCTCCCGTCGCCGGGGATGTGGTTATACACTCCCCGCTCCATGCCATCGAGCAGCGTACTTTTTCCGTGATATCCGCCGCCCACAATCAGCGTAACCCCTTGCGGAACGGCCATCCCGGTAACCGTACGATGTGCCAGCTCAAAGCGCTGACGCATAGACTCCGGGGCTTTAAACTTAACGGCCTGCTGCAAAGGACGCTGGTCTATGCCGCTTGCACGCGGAAGGATGGCTTCATCAGCCACAAAAGCCACATATCCTGCCTGCGTTATCTTTTGGCGCAACAGATCCGCGTCTTCATTCACATAGAGGTGATCCTCCATCTCCAGTGCATCCACTGCCTCATAAAACAAGCTCTGCTTCACTATCAGCGTAAGCTCTTCGTTAATCATATCCCGTGCATGCCTTCCGGCCACTTTCCGTCCAAAGGCAGGCAGCCCCACCACAAAGCGCGCTTCAACAAAATCTTCTGTAACAATCACCGAAGTACGCTCCAGCACTTCCTGGCCGGGCTTTTCAATACCAATCATACCGCTTTTTCCGCTTCCGCGATTGCCTTTAGCCAACGAAAGCGTTTTATAGAAGAAACGGCGCGTCAGGAAATCACACAGTGCAATATTGCGGCTTTTGTTGTGCCAGGCCCACTCCGGAAAAGTGTTATCGACCCTCACACTAAAGCGGCTGGGAGCAGCAAAAGGATCGCCCTGGACATGATCCACATAAAGGTCGAGAACCTCGCCGCCATAGCTCCCCTCAATGTCTTTATAGGCCTTGTACCCTTTACCGTCTATGCGGTCTAACGTTCGAAAAAGTTGCTCAAATGGTTGCATGGCTGCAAAGTAAAAGGATATCTCAAAAAATAACAAAAAATGGGGTATGTAATCATGACCCGTGATTTTGATTGACAATTTCTTTATAGGAAACAGGGGTTTTATTTACTGCCTGCTCAACTAACCTCAAAAATAAAAGCCCTCTACTTCTTGATGTTC
>Ga0306867_1001368_pt1 | contig 11360 bp, 9 predicted proteins | sample AntRauTorckE6831_FD_190432 | JGI IMG/M metagenome (GOLD analysis project Ga0306867, IMG submission 190432) | Saline lake microbial communities from Rauer Islands, Antarctica - Metagenome Torckler E6 #831 (v2) (version 2) | ecosystem: Environmental > Aquatic > Non-marine Saline and Alkaline >... | reverse complement strand
TGAATTAGAATAATGAATAATCCCAAACGCCCGCTTAGAATGATTCATCATCCTCTCCCGGCCACTTGGTTCACCACCAAGCGTAAAGCATTTAAAAAATTTTGCAAGGGGTATTTTAATGTGCGTGTGTTTCTCCCATCACAAGCATAACTCCAATCATCAGCAGAACCCCCAACAGAAACCAGATAATATGCTCTATATACTCGTTATTTTTCTTTGATTCGCGTACAGAATGCGGTATAAGATCATGCCCAACCACCACCAAAAAGGAACCAGCAGTAATGCCTAACAGTATTGGCGTAATGGTTTCTGACATCTCAGCACCGATAAGTCCAAGCACAATACCAACTATGATAGTGGTAGAGACCGCAAAGTTCATTAACAGTGCTTTTTTTGTTGAGAATCCTCCCTGCTTGAGAACAAAGAATTCTGAAATCTCCTGAACAAGCTCATGAAAGAAGATACCTACTGCGGCCATGATGCCGGTGGTTGTCGAAACGCTAAATGAAATAAACAGAAGGAGTCCGTCGCCGATATTATGTAGTGAATCAGCAAAAAGAATCCGCCGGACATCCAGACTCTTATGTGTGTGCTCAGATTCTTTTGGATGATGATGGTGGTGGAAGAGGGGTACAAAACGAAATACACCCAGGATAAAAATGACACCAAGTAGAATGTACCCACCAGCAGCCCAGATACTAGAAGAGATCTCTACTGTATTGAGTACAAGCTGAAATGAAACGACCAGAAATATTCCGGCCGCAAAGCTGGTTAGCATTCCAAGGTTCTCCTCCACCCAATGACCAAAACCGGTCCAGATAACAATTACACCTGCCAGGGAGGCGAGTGTAATTGCAGCTACAGCTATAAGTAACGGTACTGTCATTTTAGTTTACAGTCCCACAGAATTTAACCACGGAGTACTCAGTGTCAGAAGCATTATAAGCGCACCAATAAGTGCTATGTTCTTAGTAAAGTTGATCATCTCCATCTGTTTTTCCTGTCCTTCTGCATTCCAGAAGTCATGCATTACTACTGTTGTTGGAAGAAGGAATAAAATCAGAAGTAAAATGGCTAGCTGTGGAAAGGCTCCAAGCACAATTCCAAGTCCTCCAAGCGCCATAAGTGCTCCGGTTCCGAGCACGGCTATTTTCGGCATTGGTACATTTTTTGATTCAGCATATTCAGTCATTGTCTCGCTGTCCATAAAGTGGTTGATGGCACTAGAAATAAAGTATCCACCAAACAGGATTCTTCCAATCAAGAAAACAGTTTCCATATATCTATATTATTTTATCTACTAGTAGTGACTCTATACTACGGTAAATTGACCCGATTTTCCAGTTTAGTGTTGTGTGCTATATAATAATGAACATATACACGATGAATAAAACATATACAATCAAGGACTTTTATCCGCTCATGTATGCGGTCTCCTTAGTACTGCTTGCCAGTGCTATCTTTATTCAGTTGGTTCCGTCAGCCACAAACACCATCTTTACCGCAGCACGGGTTTTCATGGGCTTCTTCTTTCTGACCTTTGGTGCGATGAAGGCCTGGAGTATAAAAGGGTTTGCTAAGGCTTTTTCGATGTATGATCCGCTCGCTAAGCGGAGTGCTGTGTATGCAAAATCTTATCCGTTTATAGAGATACTTCTTGGCCTGCTATTTCTTACAGGCCTATATCTGGTGACAGCTAATATCGTGACTCTCTTTATAATGCTGATAGGAGCCTACGGTGTCAGGCAGAAACTGCAAGAAAAAGAGAAAATCTCCTGCGCCTGTATGGGAGCAGTATTTAAAATTCCGATGACCTGGGTGACGCTTGGCGAAGATCTCTTGATGGCGGCAATGGCAACATTCATGCTCATCCAGCTTTTATAGAGCGAATAGTTGCTTGCAAATATTCTTACAGGCGCTGACTAAGAAAAAGGTGGCGAGTTATCATTGACTTCATATCTCTTATGCGTATAATAGGGAACGCCCTAGAGGGGGCATTTTTTGTCTGACGAGTGCGTCAGCCAATCTGCTCTTTCACAACCTAATAGATTCAAGATCATTCATACTGTCTCATTAGATAAGAGGCAGTTTGGTGAGAAACAGAACTTATCTAGATCAAGATTGAAACGAGGTGATGATTGTCATTTACTTCGTTTCGTCCAACCGAGATTTTTGTAGAGTTTGATCCTAGCTCAGGATGAACGCTGGCGACGTGGATAAGGCATGCAAGTCGAGCGGGTTTAGACCCGCGGCAGAATGGGTAGTAACGCGTAGGAACATACCTCAGAGACGGGAATAACCGTAGGAAACTACGGACAATACCCGATAGTCCCGCAAGGGTAAAATTTTATTGCTCTGAGAGTGTCCTGCGTCGCATCAGCTTGTTGGTAAGGTAAAGGCTTACCAAGGCTACGACGCGTAGGGGGGCTGAGAGGCTGATCCCCACCAATGGAACTGAAACACGGTCCATACTCCTACGGGAGGCTGCAGTCGAGAATCGTCCGCAATGCTCGAAAGAGTGACGGCGCGACGTCGCGTGGTGGATGAAGCACTTCGGTGTGTAAACACCTTTTCTGAAGGAGGAAGTTTATTGACGTTACTTCAGGTAATAAGGGGTTCCTAAATTCGTGCCAGCAGGAGCGGTAACACGAATACCCCAAGCGTTATCCGGAATTACTGGGCGTAAAGGGTCCGCAGGCGGCTCTGTTAGTCCGATGTTAAATCACGAGGCTTAACCTCGTGGCCGCGTCGGAAACGGCAGAGCTAGAGGATGTGAGAGGTGAGTGGAACCGACGGTGTAGGGGTGAAATCCGTTGATATCGTCGGGAACACCAAAAGCGAAGGCAACTCACTGGCACATTTCTGACGCTCATGGACGAAAGCTAAGGTAGCGAACGGGATTAGATACCCCGGTAGTCTTAGCCGTAAACGCTGTTCACTAGCTTTGGGGGGCATCGACCCTCTCCGAGGCGAAGGTAACCCGTTAAGTGAACCGCCTGGGTACTACGATCGCAAGATTAAAACTCAAAGGAATAGACGGGGGCTCGCACAAGCGGTGGAGCATGTGGTTTAATTCGACGATAAGCGAAGAACCTCACCGAGGCTTGACATCTATCTGACCGGCCGGAGAAACCTGGCCTTTCCTTCGGGACAGATAGACAGGTGATGCATGGCCGTCGTCAGTTCGTGGTTTGAACTGTTCCCTTAAGTGGGGAAACGAACGTAACCCTCACCGTATGTTATATGTATCATGCGGCACTGCCTACCACTGAGCGCTGGAATTTTTTCAAGCGTTTTGTGGTGGGAGGAAGGAGGGGATGACGCCAGGTCAGCATGTCCCTCTGATGCCTCGGGCTACACACGTGCTACAATGGTACCTACAATGGGCAGCGACCTCGCGAGAGTGAGCTAATCCTGTAAAAGGTATCTCAGTCCGGATTGCAGTCTGCAACTCGACTGCATGAAGATGGAATCGCTAGTAATCGTGGGTCAGCAATACCACGGTGAATTCGTTCTCGAGCCTTGTACTCACCGCCCGTCAACTCAAGGAAGCTAGGAGCGCCCGAAATCCCACCTCGCGTGGGCTGAAGGCGAGCTTGGTAACAGGGAGTAAGTCGTAACAAGGTACGGCTATCGGAAGGTGGCCGTGGAATGTATCCTAATCTGTCCTCATCTAACGATGAAGATTGACAAGGTCGACTGCACTTATTTGAGTGTACAATTTCACATATGTATATCAGTGCATTTAAAAAACTGATCGGTTCCCGGAATACCGTTACCGGCGGATGGACGAAACGAAGTAGTGGATAATCTACCCTATTTTGTTTTGATTTAGATAATTAAAAGGCCCCCGCAAGGGGGCTTTTTTATTACCCACATATTTTTGTTATATAACACCTGCTGCCTTAAAAGCCGCGAAACATTGCCTGCACCTGCTTCTTTTGGTAATCTTACTACTGTGTAACTTGCGGCTATAGCTCAGCCTGGTTAGAGCGCGTCACTGATAATGACGAGGTCCTTGGTTCAACTCCAAGTAGCCGCACAGCGAACAACGAGAGCGGGTAGCTAAAAATGTGCATTTTTTTGCACGTTGAATATATTCATCCTGATATGTTTACCAAGCTAAACAAACTCAAGCAGTATGTGCCGGCATCTAAGGTTGGTCGATGGATGATGTCTTTTATTCCTGGTTTCATTCTTGCTATACCTTTAGACATATTTTATATGGCAATTGCTAGACCGTACATATCTCAAGGTAGCAGTAACCCTTTTCCAACTACCGACCTCTGGCTTAAGGGAGTTCTGCCTTCAGTGTTCCTGGCTTTAGCATCTGTAACTTACATCAGTTTACTGCTAAAAAGGTGGGAGAAAGGTGTGTTTTCATCTAAGAGCGCCAAATATTTTTGTATACTTATGACTCCACTCCTGTGGCTTCCTGTCATTCTTTTTTTGCTCGCAACAATATTTCCTCGGCTATAAGTATATTTGAATCTCAGCCAATTACCATTGAGCCGACGACAAGATAAATTTTAGGCAATGACAGTAATACTGTGGAAAACCTGTCTTGTATTTAAATCACACAAACAAAATGACGTGTTATTATAATACAAGAAGAAAAAAGTTCGTGATTTTTATATGATCAATCAACAACTACTTACATATATTTCAAATCAGCAGGATTCTGGTATTGATGACGAAATTATCAAAGACAACCTTTTGTCCGCCGGTTGGCGTGAAGAGGATGTTGATGAGGGTTTTCAGGCCGTGAATAGTAATCTTGATAGCGAAAATTCACCAGCAGCACATCAGCAGGTGCGCAAGGAAGCGGTCACGAAAAGTCATGGTGAGCAAGGTGTATCGTCAACCGATGAATCGTTTGATGCTTCGTCCGATGATCTATACCGAGAACCAATAGAAGAAGAGGACGCGACTGGTCCAGCCGCAAAGGATAATATGGATGCATCAATGAATAAGGGCAAAGGAGTAGAGGCGGATGCAGATGATGCATCTGCAGCATCTGACACACAGATGAATGAAGACGACACCGAGGAGCCTAATACTAGAGAGACTTCAGATTCTGAAAGCTCTCCAGCTGAAGCTGCTGGAGAATCAGATGAGGTTGATCAGGTATCTGCAGATGAAGAGTTGGATGACATTGGAAAAAGAGAAAATCCGCTGGATTCACATGAGGAGATGAAAAAGCTAGCAGATGATGAGGAAGGAGATTCTGGTGATAGCGGTCCGATGGCTATCCGCACCTTTCACAAGGATAGAGAGCAGGCTGGCGGTAAAGCTCAGGATAAAAACCAGACAGATTCTCCCGCAAAGCAGGCTCGTTCTGTAAAAAGTTCAGACGGAGTCAGAGTAAAGCGATCTCAGCCTCAATCTGGTCAAATAAAGGATGAAGATTTAGATAAGGCCGTGCAGAGTGTTGCCGCAACACAGGGCACAAAAGAAGATATCGAGAAGAGCCAGATTGACAGCCCTCGAAATCAAATGGAGTCAGTGCGAAAAGATACTAGCGGCAAACAAGAGGGTATGACTAAGCCTGATCAGTCTGGGCCTCAAAGCACAGCTGATGGTAAGCGACGTTTCTCGGCCGAGAAGAAGTCAGGGCAAAAGACTATGCGAGGTGGTAAAAGGAAAAGCAAGAAAGAAAAAGGCTCTGGGTCTAAATTTGTTTCAATACTAATATTCATACTCATCCTGGCTGTTGTGGGTGGTGGCGCTGCGTATGCCTACATTACGTACTTTCAGACATCGGCTCCAGAAGTAACGTCAGAACAAATGATGAACTCACTTTCTGATGCAGAAACTTTTGATTTTCGTATTATGATCGAATCTGCCGAGAGTGGGCAATCTGATCCCAGCAGACTGACAATTGAAGGTGTTATGGATCTCAACACTGATACAGAGACACAGAGTTACTATATTATTTCTGATTCTGCTGGAGACTTCTCTCCGATTAGGGCTGTGCTTCCAGAAGTAGAAAATATTGCTAGTGTTCCGGCTATACAACGAGAAACTATTAGGAATGTTCTTCTTACTCCCGAGTTCTTTACGCTGGGTGAGTTTCAGACATCAGAACAGCTTGGGCAGAGCGGAACTGGATTTTCGACTAATCGATACGGTATAACAGTTAATCCTGGTCAGTTGGTTTCCGAGTATGCTGTCTTGTATCAGGCATTATTTGATAGCGCTGTATCGCAGGACGTAATGACAGGTTTGCAAGCAACTGTTGCTGCATTTGAGCCGGTTCAAGGGCAGGCCTGGCTGGATCAAGAAAGTAATGTTCCGTATCAGATAACCCTTATCGGTAAAGGTGCAGAAGGGCAGGATATGCAGATTAACTTTCAGTTTAAAAATCATGGCTACACACCAGAAACAACTCCTACTTACGAGCCACGATCAACACAGCAAGCATTAAGCGCTATATTTGCCCCGGAACAAAATACGGTTGCTCAGGGCGGCCAGAACACACCTGATGAACAGGTTGATGATGAACAGGTTGAGATAGATGATGAGAATGATACAGATACAAACACAAACGATGATGACATCGCCACAAGCAGTGACAATTCTACCAACCAACCGGACACTACAGAACCACAGATGTCCCAGGCAGACATGCGTCGATACGATCGGCTTCGCATAAACGATATTCAGCAACTTGAAGTGGCACTGCAGATATACGCAAACCAAAATGAGTCTTTCCCATCTAGTCTGAGTCGTCTCGTCGGTAGTCAGAGCTCAATACTAAGCAGTATTCCACGAGATCCACTAACAAGCGCAGTCTACCCATACAGTATTTCAGGTGAGTCAGATCGGTACCATGTCGGTGCTACACTGCAACTTCTACTTCGTACAGATGCACCAAATGATGCTAACTTCAACTCCGCAAGTCAGGGATATCTCAATGGATTCAATGGTGCTGGAACCAGTTGTGGATCTACCTCACTACCATCAATGTCAACCTGCTACGATGTGACTGCAAGTTCCCAGTAATATGCCTCATTCGTCCAGCATCTGCGTCTGATATACTTATAAAGTAATGGAGACCGTAGATGACATAGAAAAAAAGCTTGAGGAGCTTCGTGATCAGATGAATCAACCAGATTTCTGGCAGGACAAGGAATCAGCCAAGGAGGTTGTGGCAACCTACGAAAAGTTAAAGAAAAAGAAAAAGTATGTAGGCTCCTTCGATGATCGCAATGCTGTGCTGTCAGTGATATCCGGTGCTGGCGGTCTGGATGCAGATGATTTTGCTCGGATGCTGCTTGAGATGTACGGATCGTATGCCAGTCTTTCTGGCTGGAAACTACGACTGGTGCACAAGACCGAGAATGATCATGGTGGTATAAAGCATGTTGCGGTTGATGTTGTCGGTGATGGGGTCTATGGAAAGCTGCAGCATGAGTCAGGAGTACACCGACTGGTTCGAAAATCTCCCTTTAATTCAGATGGCAAGCGTCATACATCATTTGCCCTGGTAGAAGTTGTGCCAGAAATGGCTGATATGGATGATGTGGATATTGCTGATGATGATCTTGATATCAGCTTTACTCGATCAGGAGGAGCTGGGGGCCAAAACGTTAATCGTCGCGAAACCGCTGTGAGAATTACACACAAACCGACCGGAATTGCTGTTCGGGCTGACAGCCAACGAACACAGCAGGCTAATCGTCAAAAAGCATTGGAAATTTTGCGCGGAAAACTGTATCATAAGAGGGAAGCTGAAAAGAAGGCACGGCAGCAGGAATTTACACCAACGACGTCAGCCGACAATGAGTGGGGAAACCAAATGCGCAGTTATGTTCTGGATCCGTACACACTTGTTAAAGACCACCGTACCGATCACGAGGAGAGCGACGTAGCTGCCGTTCTGGAAGATGGTCATATTGATGGCTTTATAACTGCTGCAGAATCACAGGGCGATAAAGAGGAGTAATTTTAAATATCAATGAATAGAGAAAATAATAAATCATCTCGTTCAGGTCTGATTCATTTTGATAATGTATCCAAGATATATCTTGGCAACTCTGTTGCTGTTGAGGATATAAATTTTACGATTGAGCCGTCTGAGTTTATCTCAATCGTTGGTCATTCCGGTGCTGGAAAAACCACACTGCTGAAATTACTACTAGCCGAGGAGCGTCCGTCTAGCGGGAACGTGTTATTTGAATCAACGATTGTTCATGATCTTCAGAAGCATGAGCGCACAAAGTTACGTCGCCGTATTGGGATGGTATTTCAGGATTTTAGATTACTAAGTCACAAGACAGCGTATGAAAATATTTCCTTTGCCATGGAGGCTGCTGGTCGTGGTGATGATGAGATCGAGGTTGATGTGCCGTACGTTCTTGATCTGGTTGGGCTTCATGACAAGTTGTGGCATTTCCCGGCTGAACTATCAGGTGGTGAGAAGCAACGGTTGGCAATTGCTCGCGCTATTGTGAATCAGCCAGATGTGGTGATTGCTGATGAGCCAACCGGAAATCTAGATCCGGTAAATACCTATGATGTTATGCAGATCCTTAAAAAAATAAACAACCTTGGTACGACTGTAATTCTCTCTACTCACAACAAGGGAGTTGTTGATATACTAGAGAACAGAGTCCTGACCTTGAAGGATGGTCGCATTGTGCGCGATGATGAATCTGGCTCTTACCACTTATAAAAAATCTATGTCTTTTATTGAAAATTCACAACGTATTGTTCGGGCCGGTTTCACCAGTTTTTGGCGTAACAAGTTCGTAACCGTCTCGGCTATTCTTATAATGACAGTAACGCTGTTTATTATGGGAAGCCTTCTATTCATCGGCGCTATGCTTGATACGTCACTGGATCAGATATCTGAAAAAGTTGATATTAATGTTTACTTTACAACCGATGCGAATGAGTCAGACATACTAGCACTGCAAAGTGCACTTGAGTCACGAGATGATGTGGCCGCTGTCGAGTATATTTCTCAGCAGGAGGCCCTAGACACCTTCCGCAGCGCCAATCGTGATGATGATCTCATCATTCAGGCCCTTGAGGAACTTGAGGATAATCCGCTCGGAGCCTATTTCAATGTGCAGGCGACTGACTCACAATACTACGAGGACATTGCAAATTATCTAGAAAGCGATGCTCCGGTTGTGGCTGGCAGCCAGGACATTATCGACCGCGTGAACTTTCAGCAGAATCGCGAGGCCATCGATCGTTTAACCAGTATTATTCAGTCGCTGGATACATTTAGTTTTCTTATCATTATTGTTTTTGCACTAATTGCTGCGCTAATCGTATTCAATACAATCCGTCTAGCGATCTTCTCATCTCGTGATGAAATATCTGTCATGGAGCTTATGGGGGCATCTCGATCATATGTACGTGGCCCGTTTGTTCTGGAGGGTGTCATGTACGGCATTGTCGCAGCACTTTTGACCTTGATCTTGTTCTATCCAATATCACTCTGGGGAGAAGACTTCACCAGTACCTTCTTTGGTGGAACTGGGTCATTCACCTACTTTATCAATAACTTTGGTGAGTTGTTTATTATCCTCACCGTAACCGGAATAATTCTTGGTGGTATCTCCAGCTACATTGCAGTTCGTAAGTATCTCGATGTTTAATTTCTATAAACGTATCTCATGCAAATAGAAACCAACGGCACAAAATATATTTTTGTTGTCGGTGGGGTGATGAGTGGTGTTGGAAAAGGTATCGCCACCGCCTCAATCGCAACGATGCTTGAATCTGCTGGATACTCCGTAAACCCCATAAAGGTCGATCCGTATCTTAATGTTGATGCCGGAACCATGAATCCTACAGAGCATGGCGAGGTATTTGTGCTTGATTCAGGACTGGAAACTGATCAGGATATGGGAAATTACGAACGATTCCTCGATCGATCACTTCCGGCTGGAAATTACATGACAAACGGAATGGTCTTCCAGTACGTTATAAATAAAGAACGAGCTCTTGAGTATGACGGAAAGTGTGTCGAGCCAACCTATCACATAACTGAAGAGATTTTACGTCGTATTACTGCTTCATCAAAAGAGACGGAAGCCGATATCACTATCATCGAGATCGGTGGGACAGTTGGGGAGTACCAGAACGCAATCTTCATCGAGGCAGGACGTCGCCTGAAGCGAGCACATCCAAAGGATGTGATGTTTACAATGGTGTCGTATCTTCCGACCCCTCCTTCAATTGGCGAGATGAAGACGAAGCCAACACAGAATGCAGTGCGTCAGCTTAATTCATACGGCGTAGCTCCGGATATCATTATCGGTCGAGCCGAGACCGCTCTTGACGAAAAACGAAAGGAGAAGATTGCCAACATGTGTGGTGTGACCAAAGAGAATGTGATTTCAGCCCCGGATGTAGAGAACATTTATGATATTCCTTCTAATTTTGCGGCTGATAATCTTGATTCTCGTATTCTTGATTTCTTTTCACTCCCGGATAAATCGGCCGAGTTATCTGACTGGCAGGCCTTTACCCAGGCACAGAAGGATGCGGAAGAGCTGGTTCGTATTGCAGTGGTTGGCAAGTACTTCGCAACTGGTGACTTTCAGCTTTCAGATGCCTACATATCAGTCATCGAAGCCATAAAAATTGCCGCAGCCTACGGCGATGTAAAGCCTGAGGTGGACTGGATTAATGCTGATGAGTTTGAAGATTCTCCAGATCAGCTCTCGGTCTTGTCTGATTATGACGGTGTAATTGTTCCGGGTGGATTTGGGAGCACCGGTATTGATGGCAAGCTGGCAGCCATTCAGCATGCTCGTGAATATAAAATTCCGTTCCTCGGACTCTGTTACGGTATGCAACTAGCAGTAATTGAGTTTGCTCGGAATGTTGCTGGTTTAGATAATGCGCATACAGTTGAAATAGATCCTGATTCTCCACATCCAGTTATTAGTGTGATGGCAGAGCAGGAGACAAAGTTGGCGGATGGTGATTACGGCGGCACAATGCGACTTGGTGTGTATCCGGCCTTATTATCTACGGGCAGTATCGCTCATGCTGCCTACGAGACTTCCGAAGTGTCGGAAAGGCACAGACACCGATTTGAGGTGAATAAGGACTATATAGAGCAACTAGAGGCGGCTGGACTGGTATTTTCCGGACAGTCACCCGATGGTAGATTGATGGAGATTGCTGAGCTTCCCACGTCCGAGCATCCATTCTTTTTAGGGACGCAGTTTCATCCTGAATTTACTGCTCGTGTTCTCTCTTCTCAGTCACTTTTCGATGCCTTTATCAGAGCAGTTAAGGAAAATAGGTAAGTATGTCAACGAATGATAAACATATAAATATCGGTGCCCACAAATCAGCTTCCGGAGGCTACGTAAATGGGGTGGAGCGTG
>Ga0306867_1001363_pt1 | contig 11386 bp, 12 predicted proteins | sample AntRauTorckE6831_FD_190432 | JGI IMG/M metagenome (GOLD analysis project Ga0306867, IMG submission 190432) | Saline lake microbial communities from Rauer Islands, Antarctica - Metagenome Torckler E6 #831 (v2) (version 2) | ecosystem: Environmental > Aquatic > Non-marine Saline and Alkaline >... | reverse complement strand
TACTCGCTTAGTGAGATCTCGATGGGACTGCCCAGTTTGAAGCGAAGGACATCAAGCATAGTGACTAGGCGCGGGCTCATGTCGTCGGACCACTCGCGGAATTCTTCGGCGTCAAAATGCTGTGCGTAGATCATGCGTTATGCTCCCGGCCACACAAAGCTTGGCAACTCTGCAAGCAACTCATCGACTGTCGGAATAGCCCGCGCTCCACTCTCAACATCGGCAAGAATGCTGTAGCCTTTGGCCCAGACTTCATCACGCCACGATACGCCAGCCTGACCTTCAGCGGCGAACTTTGCGGCGGTTGATGTGGCATAGGTGCATAGGCTCAAGATGCTGTCGTAGCCTCTCTCCTTGGCCGTCTCGTCAAGCATGGACTGAATTGCTGAGGTAAGCCGAGACTTCGTGGATGCTAAGAACTCTTCCTGAATTACGACTGCTGATTTAACATTGATTGACCCCATTACACAGCCCCTTGTCGAGTAATTACTTTAGGTGTGCCACTGAATGTTTTCTCTTGATTTAGCTTCACGTACACGGCATCCGGGTTATAGCTTGCGCTGTCCACTACGTCAGAGGTTTCCCAATGACCTGAGCCCACGCCTTGACATAGAGTTACATGTAGCTCCCCAGATTCATCACGATACGCTTCACGGATAACCTGGCTTGGTGACGTATCCAGTGTGTCTACAGAAACAGATTGGAACTCTGCACTTGCGACAAGTGAAGACAAGTCGAAGTCTTCTTGCTCACCTTTGCAGAATGCGGTAATAGTCTCACCACTGAAAGCGTAATGAGTTACGGGTGTGCCTGTCGGTATTACTGTAATTTTCATAGTTTGTTCCTTTTATTGCCAGCGGCCAATTGCGTGGGTGCTAACATTTCTAATTGCAGAAGCAGATGAAACCGTTGAAAGTAAAACGTATTTAAATTGAGTTAATTCATCTGCCCAGGATGGGTCTGCAAGTATACTACCTCCAGAATAACCGTCCCCCCTAGATGATACCCCTGAAACTCCATAAGTATCCGCGCTAAAAGCCACAGGAAATGTCCAAGTTTGCGTAGATGATCTGTACATAGACCCCAGGCTAGTAGTGACAGCGGATGATGTTTTTACTTGTCTTGCATGACAAGCCTGAGTCCCATCACTCCACCGCGTCCACTCCCCATCAGCATTACTTCCACTCTCAACAATAGGATCGCCGCCGACTTGTGGCATGGTTGTGAAGTTAGCATCAGCACCACCTGTTACTTCAGCGTACCTTGTATCAGCTTCTGCTTTACTCCACGTATCCGCTACCTGAAACGCACCAAGGCCGATCAGGGTGACTTCCGTGCCGGCGGATACTCCGGCGTTAAGGACCACTTCGGTGCCGCTGGATGCGTCGTAGTCGCCGGGGGGTAGTAGTAACCCGTTAGTCAGCACCTGCACAAAAGGCGCGTCGTACTGAGCCGCGAACGTGGTCTGCCCTTCTGTCGCAACGTAATTCTGTCGCTGGTACAGCGCGTCCACGGTCGAACCGGCGTTCTTGAACTGCCCAAGGGTGCTGTCGTAGACCTTCATCCGTTTGTCGGTCGTGTCGAAATACAACACGCCGTCGGTCAGTGGATCACCGTCGTTGTCTGTGGCCGGGGCTGAGGCTTTTGGACCAAGGTAGCGGTCGTCAAAGTCATCGTAGCTGGCAGCGGCGGACACGGCAGACGCAGCGGAATCGTCTGCAAAGCCGGAAGATGCGACTGCGCTAGATTCCGAATTGATCCGCGACACTTCGCTGGCATTCGCGCTGGTTTCAGACGCCGATGCAGACGCATCTGATTCATCAGATGATTGGCTTGCAGCGCTGGCCGCGTTCTGCGCCAAGGCTTTGGCAGCCTCTACTTCTGAAACATCGATGGAAAGAGACACAAGGCCGCTGGCGATATTGTTTGCAAGAACAGTGGACGTATGAAAAATCTGGACCAGATAGAGGTTCTTGCTGACCGAATCGCGGAACACGTCGTTAACCAGATAGTCGGTACCGGTCGCCCAGTCACCCCGCCATGCAAAGCCACCTTTCACGGCTACGTTGCCTTTATCGTCAAAGCCCAGCACTTTGTTGCGCCTCTGCAGAGCGGTTACCAAAAACTCCTGGCTGGCCATGCCCGGCTCGAAAGGAAACTTCAGAGCCCGGCGGGTGTCCTGCTCGGCCTCAGAAAGCCCGGTCGCTACCTGGTCGAACTTTTCGTCAACGGCTTCAGCTTCAGCGATCGTCGCGCTCTGAAAGCGCTGTCCTTCGTCGGAATTGTCGTAATAAACCTTTTCAGCCACGGCGATTTCTCCGAATGTCAAAATAAAGATCGTAACCAAGGATCTCGTGAGGCTCGCTTGAGTCTTCAGAGAAAATGGCAAAATTGATGCTGGTACCGCTGCCGGTTATATCGATGGCTTCCTCGCCCATAACAGGAACAGACCATCGAAAGTCGTTCCAGTAATCGGCGCCCCAAAAACCACCGCCCAGCTTGTAATCGATCGGAGCGCGCCTCGGCATGGACGTTTCTATGCTGCCGTAATCGAAATCAGGTTGGACCCATATCCGCGCCTGGCTGCCGCTTCGCACGTCAAAGAAGGCTCGCCGGAAGCGCTTGCGGGTGGCAGAGCTCTTGAGATCGGTAAACGCGCTTGTCAAAAACGCCTTGATGGGCGATCCGTTGAACGTGTTGCCAAAGTCCATCCGGAAGACGCAACCTTGTGTGTCGCCCATTAGCAGCACTTCCTCACCTGTCGATAATTCGTTTGAGCTTGCAACGCTTGCCTGGTGATCAATGACTGCCTGCGTAATGCCGCCAGGGCTGACCAGAAGAATCGTGCCGTTGTCGAAGAACACGCGATACTGCGCTTTTCTGCGCGAAATGCTCGAGCATACGACCCGATCTGCCAGGCCATCGCGGGAAAACAGCGGTTCCACGAATCGACCTGGTTGCATGGGTGTGAAGTCGCCGTACTGCTGTGAAGCCTGCAGCGTGGTGATCCCTCGCTCGGTCACGAAGTATGGCGTCATTTGTGATTGGGCAGAAAAGGGCCGAACCCCTACACCTGGAACGGTTGTCTCTAGTGCGAAGTTGGCGCTGCTGGTGCCCCTAAGCGTCTGTATGCTGTCCCGAGTGCCAATGTGAAGAACTCCGCCGATACCCTTAACCAGGCCGGTGAGCGTCTGGCCTACGCCAATCTCTCCGGCGCCTCCGGTTGCGGCATCCCAGCCCGCCGGATCGCCAATGTTGGAATGCTGCAGGCTTCCGGCTCGGATCCCCAGGAACAGGTGATTTTGATGCAGCGCAATCATGGTCGCACCGGTTGGCGCATTGGCCAGCACGGTCAAGGTTCCATCCTGCTGCAACTCAAAGGGCTTACCTCCGCCCACGCCGTAAAGTGCGGTACCGGCATCCGTAGCGTAGGGGTTGCCCTCGTCAAATTCATGGCGACCTGCGTTCAGCTCGGATCCAGAGCCCATTAACTCCCACGTCGTTTCATCGACGCTCAGCCGGTACAGCGTAGCGGTGGTCCCGGCCAGGTCTTCGCGGATCGCGTAAGTGCGGTCGTAGAACGTGTACACACCCAGGACCGGGCCAGTCCCTGGCACTTGCGGCCCTATCTGTGCATAGCCCTGGACGCGACGATAACCGCCGGTTACCGGGCATTCATAGTTGACCGCAGTGAACAGGGTGCCTGGCCCCATCTGACGTTCTGGTGTCACCAGGTCCAGGCCTCCACCAAACTTGATATAAGCGGATTTGCTCATGCCAGCGGCCCCGCGAATTCGGCAATAGGCAACTGGGTCTGAGTCATATCCCGGTGCAATCCGGCCTCACCGGATCGTGCAGCCTGCACCATTTCAGGCGCGTTCTCATAAAGCCCGTAAAACAGCATGGCCCGGTAGACGATCACCAGGTGGTACTGATCTGGAAGCCTCGGCACGTCTGCGCCCAACGCCAGAACTTGCGGCGTTCGCCAATACTCAAAGGCAATCTCTCCGGAAGTCTCGGGCGTAGTGTCCAGCACCAGGACGCCGTCAGGCCTTTGAGCGACGAAACTGGGACTTACCTGTTCGCTGTCCTGAGCAAATCGGCCACGAAACTCCGGCCAGGTCAGTACCTTCAGCGGCAGACCATTGCACCGGATCGTGCCCTCGTCCCACACTCGCAGATCTGACGGCGGAGAATAGGTACGAAAATCAGGCTCCACGTTGATGCTGGCCTCGGCCCAGGCAAAGAGCCATCGCTCGCGGCTTAGCTGAATTTCCCGCCAGGCCTGCTGAATCCAGCTGACAAGACGGGCGTATTCACCATGCTGGGCTTGAACGCTGGCCGGGCCAGATCCGGCTGCGCCCACTTCTTGTCTTAAGCTCTGGCACAGCTCCAAGAAGGTCATGGATTACCCCTTGTCAGTGGCTTCACGAATGACTTGGAACGGGTAGCTCTGGATGCTCTGGCGGTTCATTTCTGCGTCGTAGACGAACTGCTCGGCGTGTTCCATAATCTCTTTCACGGCCTGGGTGACAATCACCTTCTTGCCGCGCTGGATCACGATGCTGCGACCATTCAGACCCAGCTGAACCGGCTGCTTGTCCTGGTCGTGAGTGGCGATCAGGATCTCAAACTTGCGCTCTTCATCGGCAGGCGCTGCACCGTCGGCGGTAATAACTTTCGGATCCTTTGTCGCTGTGTCGCCGTCGCCATCGTTTTTGACCGTGCCGCCCAGGGCTGCATCGATCTTGGCGCTTAGCTTGTCGTCGGAAATGTTGTGGGGATAGGTAACGCCAAGATCGGAAGCCGTGGATTCCAATTCTTCACGGTTCATGCTGCTGGTATTAACTTCATTCATTGCGGTTCTCCCGAACGGCTTGATATTCATAAAAAGCCCCGGCACAAGGCCAGGGCTTTTGAGTTACGGCTAGATAATCCGGTTTACAGCGCTGACGCTGCGGTTTCGATTCGGGCCATCCAGCCCTCGTTGAGGATCTTGCAGACGTAATAAGCCTTCCAGCCTACAGAGCCACGCTGACCCAGGGGATCGCCGCCACGCGGAGTATCAGGGTTCAACACCTTGGGCGTGATAGCGCCTGCGCCTTTCAGCGGGATCAGGCCGTAGGACTCTTTGCCCACAATAACGATGGGATAAACGTCTGCACTGGTACCGCTGGTGGATACCACGCCATTGGTGGCCGCTGTGCCGCCTGCATCCGCGAAACTATCCAGCACAGGGGAGAGGATATAGCGCACGTCCTCAACCTTGCCGATCTCATACGGCAGCGCTTTCATGCTTCCGTACTTCTCGCACGGCGTGAAGTTGGGCATATCGCGAATGTCCGCCTCCAGGTCCGTGTGCGCGAAGCCAATGAACGCAGCGTCCACTTGCTCGGTGCCGTAGTTAGTGGTGCTGGCGACCATGCTGGTCACTTTCTTGGCCCGGTTAGCCTTGAGCGAGCGGGTAACAGCGCGCTGCTTGGCCAGGGTGTAAACGCTGTCCACGCCTCCCCGGGTTGCGCCGTTGGCGTAAAACACGTTGGTACCGGCACGGATAGCGCCCCAGGTCTGATACTCCACAGTCTCTGCCGCTTGCTCGCCGCACAGCATGGACGCATCGGCCAGGACGGGATCCTCGGACAGGTCGTTGACGTAATCGGTAATCTCGGTCCAGGCGCCCCACTGCTTGATCTGAACGGACACGTCTTCGTAAGCCATCTGCTGACTGGACGGCGTGACGCCCTCAGAAAGCGGGACAGTGATGTTCGCGAACGGTACCGGACGACGGAACTTTACCGTGTCGGCTTTGTTCTTGGGCAGCGGCTTAGACTGACCGAACTTGGACAGAACCAGGATCGGCTCTGCGTGATCCAGCATTTCGTTTGCGGCCCAGCCAGCAGTACGCTGGCCGATGTCACCGTAAGAGGTAATAGGCATGGTTTACTCCAATCAAAGGTTTAGCAAAAGGTGGTATTAGCGTCGCCGGGATTTTTTATCGGCGTAATAATCAAAGGCCGCCTCAAAATCGTCAGGCGCTGCGCCCCGGGTCGCCGTTCCTCGGCGGCTTACGGTTTGAGCATTGGCCAGACGGTTCTGACGCTTATCGCGCTCTTTGGCGCGTCCGTCTCCAGATCCCGCACTTGGTCCACCCTTGTAGAAGTCCAGTAACGCGGATGCATCATCGGCGTTTTCGGATTCTGCGAGGCCTTGGATCGATGGGTTCTGAGACTGCAGCCATTCCTGAAACTCGGGCGCATTGACCACTTCTCGCCAATCGTCATGCCGGCTTTCAAGGCGGGCATACTCTGACTGAAGTTGTTGCTGATGGGCCTGTTCTTGGATGGGTTGCACGGTCGACCGTATTTCTGCGATCTCCCGCTCTAACTGCGCTTGCTTGGCCTGGTCTGCTTTCAGACGAGACTCAAAGGCTCGCGCCATATCCGGGAAGTCTTCCTTAAACTCGTCCCAGTCCTCCATTCCCATGGATTCCGCCATTCCCTGGCGCTGCTGGTCGTCGTCTTGGGGCTTCCCGGTGTTTTCGTCGGTGGGTTTCGCCGACTGTTGCTCTTGGGCTTTGCGCTGAAGGTCGTTGATCTGTCGCTGATAGGCGCCCAGACGCCCGCGCTGTGAAGCATCGGAGTGCCGTAGCTTCTCGTTTTCGGCCTCTAGGGTTTTCAACTTTTCGGAAATGTCGTCCGTATCACGATCGCCAGGCTCTGTGCCGCTTTCCAGATCGCCTTCCTGGTCTTCGCGGATCTGCTCTCTGTCTATGTGATACTCGTCGCGATCCTCCTCCACGCCTGCGGATTTTCCTGAGAACTCTTTGAAAGCATCCTCAAATTCGCTGTCGTCTTGATCGCTGGTGATGGCATCACCATCCTGCGGCTTCTTAAGCGGCTGGTCTGTCATTTAGCGGTTCTCCCGAACGGCTGGGTTGTGCCCAGATGGGCAGGTCGGGGGATTAGCCCCGGCTGATGGCTTCTTTCTCACTCAGAACCTGGCGTAGCAAATAGCCTTCCAGCTGCCAGATCTTGTTGCGGGCGTTGTCGTAAGCGATCTTGCGCCCCATATCTTCATTGAAGTTGGCCGGGTCCGCACAGGCTGACTCGCCAATGACCGTAAAGCCGTTTCGCAGCTGCAGGCAGGCCACGGTCACGGTGGTACCGGGGAATACGTGGTAATCGCTTCCTACGATGGTGTTATCGATGGCGTCCGGTGTCAGGCGAGGCGCATTCAGCCCCTTGTCCTGTATTTCCTGTTCTACTTCGGCTTCTTTGCGATCCATGATGGTCTTCCTCTGCGGGCTCATGGCGGGTTGTCAGTAATCGGTGTTCGGCAATTTGTCCGGCTCCGGGCTTATCTCAGTCTCCGGTTCTTCTTTGGAGTAAGCGATAAGGTCGTCAACCAGCTCGATCTTCCCTCGCAACTTGTCGTCGTTGCGTGTTCCGTTGATCAGGGAAGACAGGCAATCGCTGCGGATAACTTGCAATCGCAGCTCAATGGCGCGCCAGGTGTCGGAGTGTCGATCGATCTTATCCATAGCTGTCAAATCCCTGGCTCATGTTCTCGCGTCGCGCGGCTCGCTCGTTCTGGCTGTCGGTAAGCTCCGCAGCCTTGGCGTCTCGCTGGGTGGCCAGGCTGGCAGCGGTTTCCTGCATCTTGGCCTCCAGGCTCTGCGAGTGCATTCCGATCTTGGCCTCAAGCTGTGCCATGGTGATCCCTTCCTTGTAGGCCAACTCCATCCGGTCCTTTTCCTGGCGGGTCTGCAGCTCGGCGGCCTTGTACTGCTGCTCCCACTGCTGCTGCTGGGCCTTCATCTTCAGCTCTTGCTCTCGCAGCTGCAGCTCCTTCATCTTGACCTGGACCTCTGGCGGCGGCCCTTCCTGCTCGTTCTCGGACTTCTGTTCAAGCTCGTCGTCGGTGTAGGCCACGCTTTCGACGGGAATCTGAAGGGTGCGCAAGATCTCTCGGTACAGGCCGTTCCACTTGGTCATCTTGGCGAATAACGGGTTGTTGGCGGCGACCTGGGACAGCATCATCAGCTTTTCCTGCTGCTCCTCGCGGGCAACCAGGACCGACGTACCTTTCGCTACGATATCGAAATCACCCTTAATTTCCGGGCGCTCGGTATACATCATGTGGTAGTCGTAGAAGCGCTTTACCGTGGGAGTGGTCACGCCGTCGTCAAAGTTCTTGGTCGCGGATCGCAGCACGATGTTTGAGTTGTTCATCAGCATCTGCATGCCGCCAAAAGTCTTGGATCCGGCGCCCTGGCTCAGGCCCTCGCCCTGCAGAAGGATCGGCAAGTTCGTCTCTGTGTCGGCCAGCTTCTGCGCAGACTCAAAGATAGCGAACAGATCCCGCTGGTTGTTGTTGATCTGATACACCTGGAATGCGCTGCCTACTGGCTCGTCTCCGGTATCCCACCAGATCTTGTTGGGCCTAAGCGTCCAGTCGCCGTCCTGGGGCTCAACACCACGCTTTTTCATCACGATCTGCGGTCCAGCAGATACGCCGGCGTTGTCCATGATCATGCGCCATGAAGCGTTGACAACTTTTTGAGGCTGGCGCATCAGATACGGGATGCCGAAACCAAATATGCTGCTGTCGTCCGATTCCCAGTTGAAAACGCTGTACGGAAGATCTCCGGTTTCTAGCGGGTTTAGCGCGGCTTTGATAACGTAACCGCCGACCATGAGCACACAGCCGGTGTATTCCACCAGCGGATCTTCGTCTATGTCTTCGCAGCCACAGGCCTTTAGTTCTTCCTTGTCCAGCGGGCCCCAGTATTCCCACAACTCGTACTTCTTATCTTTGGTCACGGTGTCCACGCCGGTGATGGCGCGCAGCTCTGAGCGACGGTCCTCGGCAATTTGCCTGCCTTCGTTGTTTTCCAGGGACTTGCGCAGCTGGTTCAGCATGACGCCAGGTAGATCGGCCAGCTCTCGCATCTGCTTGCGGTTAAGCAGCTTGCGCTCAAACCAAAATTCAGCCTCGGCGGCGTTGGCCGCTGACATATCCGGGAAGATATCCCACGGATCCACACGCTCAAGACCAGCGCGCAGCTCCTGCTTCACTTCCATGGTGCTCTGGCCCGTCTGAGGATCAGTGATCCACGCTCGTCGGGTGCGGTTTACAACGGTCGGGCCCTTGAGCACACCGGTGCCCAGCTTGCAGGCGTCTTCTATTACGTCCCGGGTATGCGCGTTATAGCCTGCTTCAGCAAAATCATCCTCGATCTGCTGCTGCATGGCCCGGGCAGCGTCGTCGGCCTGCTCTTTTGCCTGGTCCTGGGGATCTTTCGGCGCGGGCTGGTCAGGGTCAGGCGCCATGCTCTGCCCCATGCCTTGCATCATGCCCTGCTGAATGTCGGCCTGCATCGGGTCGCCATCGGTGGCGCTCATAGCCGGGATCGGCGTCGACTTAACGCCAAAGTTCGTATCATCGTTGGGCAGCAGCATATCGCTCATGCGAGCAATTCCGGCCCGGGTCTTGTTCCTGGTGATGTTGACGAATACTTGAGATGAACTCTTAGCGACCATCCTGCTAATTTCATCCACGTTGTACTCGCCTTGGTACTGTCGCAAGTCAGCCAGCCAGCGGGTTTCGATCTGCGCTCTAGCTGACACCTGCTCCTGGGCCAGGCGATCCAGCTTAGTGCCCAAGGAGTTCAAGTCTTCCTCGCGTCGACTCTGAGCTGACTCCATTTCCTCCGGCGTCATTTCCTCGGCCTCGTCGGGTATCTGCTGGTCTCTCATATCAATATCCTGCCGTCAGGTCGCCGGGTTGGTTGCTGGCTGCAGCTCGCTGCATGGGCTTCGTGCTGGCCAGCTCAAGGCGCATAACCGCGTATCTCAGTGCGTCCATAAGATGGTCGTTTTCTTTCACAATCCGGCCCTTCTCGTCCCGCCGGTATAAGCGGATCTCGCCAAGTGTGTTTTGCAGGGTGTTGAATATCTTCAGACGGCCCGTTGATAGGCGGTCCAGAACTTCCATAAGCCCCGCTTCGACGGCCTTATTGGCCTTGTTCAGGATCAGCCGTTCTGCTAAGTACAGCTTCCAGAGCGTTTTGCCATCGACCTGGGAGCGGCCCCGGGCAGCTGTGTCGATAACTCCGGGAATCCATTCGCCCCGTAGACGGATACCTTTGGCATGAATCGGCGCTTCAGCCTGTCCTCGGTAGTGCTCGGAGTAGGCATAGGCAATGTCCGTATCTCGATCCACGGCCAGCCAGATCGCGGCGGTCTTTTTCCAGCCAACGTCCAGCCCATAGATCCGGTGGTACCAGCCTGGAATCTGGAAAGGCTCACAAAGAAAATCATCTTCCGGGATCGGATAGATCGCGCCAGCGCCCAGGCTCGGCTTGCCATACCGGCGGGCATCGAGCTGGTGAGGGCTTAGCGACTTCGACATATCATCTATATCCTGCTGAGAAATGTGCGGGACGTTTGCCCAGCCCGCCTGCACGACGTATCGGCTCATTCAACAACGGTGAGCGTTGCCGGGCCTACGGTCATTAGCTGGCCTGGCCGTGCCTTCGGATAAAGCTGCCGGGCAATCTTCTTGCTGATGGTCCCTCTTAGGATCCCTTTCTCGGTCAGCTGCCTCACCAGGTTGTCGCGCACCACTGGGTTACAGGTTTTCGTCGAGGCGTTGATCTGCGTAATAGTTCTGCTCACATTGGTACCTGCTCGCTCCTGACTTTTAAGAAATCGACGACCAAAGGCGTCAGTCCTGACAGGGGTGTAAAGGTCATAGCGACCAGGCCCCGGGTTGTCATGGTTCGTATCAGGGCTTCGTCGTAAACGGCCTTCGGCACTTCTTCATCGAGCCAGACGTAATCCTGTTCGGTGCCCTGGAAGATCTTTCGGCCTTGCTCGTAGCTGCGAAGCATCAGATGACTGGTGCCGCCGCTGCAGTGTTTTACCGTGATCTCCTCGTAAAGATTGGCTACGCCTCGCGCCGGTATGGGCTTGCCGAGAAGATCGCCAGGCAAAAGTCCGGTACCAAACTCCGGCGTTCCCCACAGCCCACCAAGCAGCTTGTTCTGGATAATGTCGCGGGTGGTGGTGCTGGTGTCGCCTGCCGCAAGGCACTGAACCGGACGATAGAATCGGTGCCCCTCCCACCAGGGCGGATACTCGCCCGTCATGTGGTAGGTCAGTTCGGAGCCTCCGGCTACGGTCTTACCCACGCGGTTTGCGGCCATAAACAAGCGCTCGCGGTGCAGGGATCCCGCACGGAAAAACTCCATGTGCTTCGGGTAGAGCTCGCGCCGGTAGGGCCCAGTCTCCGGAAACAGCCGCTTGATCAGGTTGTAGCGCTTTCGCCTGGCCTGCTCTTTTAACCTCCGGTGTAGCTCCAGCTTCGCTGCTGCGTTATCACT
>Ga0306867_1001360_pt1 | contig 11402 bp, 13 predicted proteins | sample AntRauTorckE6831_FD_190432 | JGI IMG/M metagenome (GOLD analysis project Ga0306867, IMG submission 190432) | Saline lake microbial communities from Rauer Islands, Antarctica - Metagenome Torckler E6 #831 (v2) (version 2) | ecosystem: Environmental > Aquatic > Non-marine Saline and Alkaline >... | reverse complement strand
AAAATGATATCGATTCAACAGACATTACTGTAGTCAATAAGTTTGATGTGCGCCCATACCCTCCGGCCAAACGTCATGATATGGTCTTTGAAGCCTTCGACGAATTGAAGCCGGGAGAAGCGTTTGTTTTCATTAACGATCACGATCCCAAACCACTCTACTACCAGATGGAGGCAGAGAATGATCAGCCCTTCAAATGGGAGTACCTGATGACGATGCCGCATGAGTGGAAGGTGAAGGTGATGAAGCTTGAAGGGGAAAGATAGGTATTTCAGACATGCCGAAAGGCATAGAGACTCTTGAAATTGTAATGGATAGCTTTTATTCATTCCATTTTAAAAATGAGTTCGTAAACTTGCATTATCTTTTACCTGAGAATTCCAAAAAATGGGTGTTTCACTAATCTACACAGCCAAAAAGAGATCCTGTCTGTTTGATAACTCAATGGAACCTGTAAGAATGAGTGGATCATCATTGAACGTTATCTATACAGAAATATCCGGATAAGGTTGATGCGATAGCTTTGTCCCTGGACTTAGTTGAAAAGAATAACATCAAAAGACATTAAAAAAATAGTTTATGATTTTTATCGACAACGAAGGGATAACCGATCCCCGAATTAATCTTGCACTCGAAGAGTATGCCCTCCGAAATTTTGGCAGCGATGATGATTACCTGCTTTTCTACATCAACGAACCCTCGATTATCATTGGCCGAAACCAGAATACAGTGGAGGAGATTAATGATGAATATGTGAGGAAAAATGGTATCCACGTGGTGCGCCGGATTTCGGGCGGTGGAGCCGTTTATCACGATCTTGGCAATCTGAATTTCAGCTTTATCACAGAGCATAAAAAAGAGAATCTGAATAATTTTCTGAAGTTCAATGAGCCGGTTCTACAGATTTTGAGTGAAATGGGCGTTCCTGCTGAAATGAGCGGACGTAACGATATTTTGGCAAATGGACGTAAAATATCCGGCAATGCGCAGTTTTCAACAGGTAAGCGGATGTTCAGCCATGGCACACTTCTATACTGCAGTGATCTGGACGAGGTGACGAATGCCCTGAATGTGAAAATGAGTAAGATACAATCGAAGGGGCACAAATCAGTGCGCAGCCGTGTTGCCAATATCATCGAATTTATCGAAAACAAATCGATGCCGGTTTCGGAATTTCGTCGGCGAATTCTCGACGGACTCTACCAACAGAGAGAAACTTTTGAGACCTATACCCTGAGTGAAGAGGAATGGAGTTCCGTTTATGAGCTCAGAGACAATAAATATGGCAGCTGGGACTGGAATTTTGGAGAATCGCCCAAATTCAACATTCAACGAACCCGAAGATTTCCTGCCGGTGAAGTTGACTTACGGCTCGATGTTCAAAAAGGGCACATCGAGAACCTGACCATTTTTGGAGATTTCTTTGGTCAACAGCCGGTAAAAGAGCTCGAGGAGCTGCTGAAAGGTGTTCGGTACGATCCGGAAGATCTTCGTGCTTCACTTCAATCCGTAAAAACAAAAGAGTACTTCGGTGAGATTGAGAAAGAGGACATCCTCTCGCTCATTTACGGCGACGACGAATGACTGAGTCCCATATTTTTATAGCCGCCAGCGACTATTCATTAAGTCATCGTTTAAATAGTCTTAAAGCGCTTAAATTTTGGGTTAACAAATATTTCAAATATTAAGATGGTGGATTTTTACAGCTACTTTGCTGGTGTAATTGTACTCGCCGGGAAACTGAGCCCGGGACAGGTAAAAAAATTGTAGAGGGAATTGAAGAGAGAAACATCACCGGGTCCTCGGGAAATCTTGTGCAGATCGAAATTTTGCTCACGGTGCGCTTTGCATGGCCGTTTCCGGCAAGTTCTATCTCAGCCTCCAAACCTAAAACTCATCGGCCAACCGTGATGCATGCAAACAAAACTGTCGACACGCTTATAAAGTAACAAAAGATGGATTGAGCTGATGGTTGATAATGAGACCATCATTCACGTCACCAAAAAAGCCGAAAATGATATTGATGCAACAGACATTACTGTAGTCAATAGGTTTGATGTGCGCCCATACCCTCCGGCCAAACGTCATGATATGGTTTTCGAGGCTTTTGATGATCTGAAGCCGTGAGAAGCATTTATATTCATCAACGATCACGATCCTAAACCACTTTACTATCAGATGGAGGCGGAAAATTCAGAGCCCTTCAAATGGGAGTACCTGATGACGATGCCGCAGGAGTGGAAGGTGAAGGTGATGAAGCTGGAGGAATATATCCCGATTTGTCCGTAATCCTCGTTTCACCGCTCTGTCGCGGTATCGGCAACCGGCAAGGAGTGCCTGCTGTTTCTTTTCAAAGTTGGCCGATTGCGTTCATTTTTGTATCTATTCCCGGATGAAACGAACTATCTTTCTTACAAGTAAATCGGCCTTGTTTATTCTGGTGCTGAGCATTATCGCGTGGGCTTTGGGCGCTCCCTTTATCTTTCCAAGTCTTGGCCCCACCGCCTACATCCTGGCCTTCGATCAGAAACGGTCTCACTCTGCAAGAGTTGTGATCGGTGGGCATGCGTGTGGAATTCTTGGGGGGCTGGTGAGTTATTACCTGGTTGTGGATCCCTATAGCCTGCTCTTGCTTTCTGAAGCCGTATCCACACCTGGCATATTCTTGGGATTGGGAGCTGTTCTTTCCATAGCCATCACAACATTTTTAATGCTTATGTTTCAGGTAAGCCACCCGCCTGCCTGTGCGACTACGCTCATCATTTCCCTGGGGATTTTGCCCTATTGGTACGACGGGCTTGTCATTCTGATTGCGGTTGTGATTTTGTATTATGTTTATTGGGTCTATCAAAAGATAACTTCGGATTTAGGTTTACCAGAATAACATTATGTCTCAAAAACGATCTACACCGCTGGAAGCTTCGTCCATTGAGAAACATCATTGCACTGTGGATGTACGTATGGAAAAACTGGGGATGGTTCCGTTTTTTCAGGGACTTGACAGGGAAGCCATGCAGCAAATCAATAAAAAATTCAATGCCTCACATTTTGGAGCCGGCCAACCGATCTTTTTCGAGGGAGAAAAGGCAACCTTGCTAAGGGTTGTGGTCTACGGAGCTTTGAAGCTGATCCGGCATGCCGAAGATGGTAAAGAGGTTTTAGTGGATATGCTGAAACCGGGGGAGTATTTCGGAAGTTTGAATGAATTGGGTGAAAACAGCTATTCTGAAACCGCTATTACACAAAGTGATGCCTGCATCCTGTCGATAGGCAATCGGGAATTTCGATCTGTACTAAATGCGCATCCTTCCGTTACCGTCGATGTTCTTGATATTACTATGGAGAGGCTAAACTCTGCGAGGCAACAGATCCATCATCTTGCCACGCTTTCCGTTGAAAAACGGATCGCCCATATCCTGGTGAAATTATGTGAAAAGTTTGGTGAGGAGAGCAGGGTCGGCATTCTTTTACAACTGCCTCTTTCACGAAAAGAGCTGGCCGATATGGCGGGAACCTCCACCGAAACCGCAAGCCGGATCATGAGCCGGTTTCAGCAGGATGGTTTGATAACTTCCGGAAGACAATGGGTTGCAATTAACGATATGGATGCCCTGTCAGCAGTGGTCTCAAACAAATAAACCTTCCCGGATAGAATATTTCTCTTTTTTTGCACTTCTTTGTTCCAGCTCATTTTAGTGCCACTCGTTCTCCATTATGTTGGGTATAAATCAACAAGAACAAATGGAGACCACAATGTATTCAACAACTTTAAAATTCTCATTTCTAATTTCAGTAATTCTCTTTACAGGTTTAATACTGCCCAAAACCACTAAAGCCCATTGCGATAGGGTCAACGGTCCGGTGGCTGTTGCCGCTAAAAAAGCATTGGCAACAGCAAATGTGGATAAGGTGCACATCTGGGTGACCCAGGAGCAGGAGGGTGAACTCGAAGCCACCTACCGGCAGGCCATGAAGGTCTACGGGCAGGGCGGCGATTCCAAAGAGCTGGCCGAACGCTACTTCATGGAAAATGCCGTACGCCTGCACCGTCTGGCCGAGGGCATGCCCTATACCGGATTAAAACCAGCCCAGCCCGAACCCCAGGCGATCCAAACGGCAGAGCAAGCGCTGGAAACCGGAGACCTCAAGCCTGCGACTGACCTGCTGATCAGTGAAATGAAGGAAAAAGCTTCTCATCTTTTTGAGCAGGCGGTAGAGGCCCAAAAGAATAAAGATGCCAGCGTGACCGCCGGGCGAAAATGGACGGATGCCTACGTAAAATACGTCATTTACATTCAGGGACTGTACACGACCATTCAGGCCGGTCCGGCTCACGGCGTGGGAGAGTAATTCCATTCCCTAAATAATATTCTAATATGCTAACAGCCCTGTCAGATTTTCGAAACCTGACAGGGTTTTATTTTGAACCCATTTACATGTAACAATGGATAAAAGTGCTCTATTTCTTTGTTCTGCAGAGATTTTTGCATCGGAATAGGAAAGGAGTCGGGGGTGAGTCTAAAAAAATTCCGTTTTTCTGTCCTTCTTTGATCCAGCTCATTTTAGTGCTGATGGGCCTGTATTATATTGGCTCATAGATACAAACAAGCAAAATAAATAATCACAACCTAATAATTAAGAGGTAACTATTATGGAAACAATGACCAAAACAATCCTTCGAAGTGACGAGCTCAACTGCCCGTCATGTGTAAACAAGATCGAATCAAACCTAAACAATCTGGAAGGCGTAGCAAAGGCGGCCGTACACTTCAGCACCGGACGTATAGAAGTTAAACACGATACCGATCTGGTTACCGAACAGGATCTGATCGAAGCCGTACAACAGTCGGGTTACGAATCCCACGTTTCCGAATTCTAACGATGTAATTAATGAGATCAATCTTGTCAGGTCTCAAATACCTGGCAGGGTTCTATTAAAACCGAGGTAACTGCCATGAATTCACTAGCTCACTATTTCAAAAAAATCATCCGTCCATCTAACCGAAAAACGGTTCTGATGATTGCGGCGGGCACATTAATCATAGTTGGATGGGCAGCCGTTTGGCTTGCTGATTTCCCCCTTGTCTTCAACGGACTGATGATTACAGCTACGCTGCTGGCCGGCATCGAGATCGGCCAGCGGGCCTGGCAGGGACTGATGAATAAACAGACGAACATCGATCTGCTGGTAAGCATTGCAGCCATCGGCGGACTGGCCATCGGCGTTTATTGGGAGTCAGCTGCCGTTACCTTTCTGTTTCTGCTGGGTGGATGGCTGGAGGCCCGAACCCTCAGTAAAACCCGAAGCACGCTTAAAGAACTCATTAACCTTGCTCCTGATACCGCCTTGCTGATTGAAAATGAAGAGCAGCGGGAAATCCCGGCCCGTCAGGTTGAACAAGGTTCGCTGGTTCTGGTCAAACCGGGCGGAAAAGTGCCCGTGGACGGGACGGTTGAGACAGGAAAAACGACGGTGGACGAAAGTGCCGTCACCGGAGAGCCCTTCCCCGCTGAAAAGCAAAAAGATTCGCAGGTGTATGCCGGAACCATCAACCAGAACGGCCGTATCTATGTGCGCGCGGACAAAGCCGGTGGTGATACGACTCTGGCCAAAATTATCCGCCGCGTGGAAGAAGCCCAGGAAGAAAAGGCGCCTACTCAGCGTTTTATCGAACGGTTTGCCCGCTGGTACACCCCCGGCATTGTAGTCCTTAGTATCGCGTCTTATGCGGTTACCCAAAATCTGGAACTGGCGCTAACCCTGCTGGTCATCGGCTGCCCCGGAGCGCTGGTTATTTCCACGCCCATCTCCATCATTACCGGCATCGGGCGGGCGGCTAAAAAAGGTATGCTGATTAAAGGAGGCGAATACCTGGAGGACGCCGGCAAGATTACAGCTATCGCGATGGATAAAACCGGCACGCTCACCGAGGGCAAACCCCGGGTTACCGACCTGTTTAGCCTGCTGCCTGCTGCCGTTCCGGCCGAAGAACAACCGGCAGATGAGTCCGGGACACAAGAGATCTTCTATCAAGAATTATCAGGGAATCATGAAAATCTCTCTCTGGATGAACCGATGCGCGATCTGCTCTACTGGACAGGCATTGCCGAATCCGCCTCCGAGCATCCGCTGGCCCAGGCCGTGCTAATTGAATCTGAAAAAATTGGACCCATTCCCAAAGCCGATGATTTTCAAGCACACACGGGACTGGGTGTAGAAGCAACCTACGAAGCGAATCAGATAGTGGTAGGCAGTCCTGATTTTATCAAACGGCAAAATATAGCTATACCGGATAAAGCGGAATCAAAAATTAAAGAACTTGCCAAAAACGGCCGCACAATGGTTTTGACAGCATTGAATGGACATCTTATAGGCGGCATTGGCATTGCAGATCGCATACGTCCCGAAGCGGCTGATATGGTGCGGCAATTAAGGGAGAACGGCATCAAAGAAATTGTAATGCTTACCGGCGACAGCAAAGAAACGGCCCATGCTATCGCAAAAGAAGCGGGCATTACCAGTGTTCATGCGCGTATGCTGCCTGAGGACAAAGCAGCCATCATCCAAAAACTGCAGGCTCAGGGACATAAAGTGGCCATGGTGGGTGACGGCATTAACGATGCCCCGGCCTTGGCTACCGCCGATATTGGCATTGCCATGGGCGCGGCCGGTACCGATGTAGCTATCGAAACGGCCGATATTGCGCTGATGGCAGATGAACTGATGAAAATTCCCGAAGCGCTGCGCCTGTCGAAGAGAACCTTGATCAACATCCGCCAGAATGTGGTGATAGCCTTGATTACGGTTACCGCTCTGCTATCAGGTGTGTTTGCCGGCTCAGTACACATGGCGGGCGGCATGCTCATTCATGAACTGTCGGTGATGATCGTAATCCTCAACGGTATGCGGCTGCGTTGGGCTTAATACCTCAATCTGACCCGAAAAATCTGGGTTAGCGGCCTGCTGTTTACGGGCTTGTATTTCATCTATTTTTCCAGTCTGAATAGGGTGTTTCCTGACTACGCAGAACATGTTTGGACGCTTAATAATCTCTCTGGCATGGTGATTGTCGGTATCCCGCTGGAGGAATACCCTTTTGCCTTTACCTTTGACACGTACTGGTCCAGCTTGTACGAACATCTCACATGGCATAAGCAAAAAAATATGCCTGACAAATTGAAGCTTAATATAGTTTTTAAAAAATAATTACAAGATCGCCTTCCGGTTTAAGCTTTATTTCAGCAATGACCTTGTATGTTGAATGCAGAACTTGAACTATCAATAAACCGACACACTTTAGTATGGAAATGCTGAAAAGCCTGCTTAACAATCTCGCTAATAAACTTGACCAACTACTGGAGAATTCTCAGCTACAGGAGATTCCGGTTAGAGCACGAAATCAACCGTCCGAACGCTAGCAACATTAAAAAGTAGAAAACAAAAAGCGTGACAGCCTTAAACAATAATCCGCTTTTTCTAAATATATAACCCCCAATTGGAAGAACACAACTTTGAAAGGGTCACTTTATATAGGGAAACCGGCAGGCATTAAAGTCTTTATTCACTGGACCTTCATCCTGCTGGTGATCTGGCTCTCCTGGAAGCACCTGCAGCAGGGGCACGGGCTTTTTGAAATCATAATGGGCTTAATTTTTTTGACTGCCCTGTTTGCTTGCGTCACGCTCCACGAATTCGGCCACGCGCTGGCCGCCCGTCACTACGGCCACTACACTACAGTATTTACAATTTGAACGGGTTGATGAAGCTGGCACTTAATGGCAAAGAACTCAGCGTAGATTTTAAAGATGCTGATGGCTGGCTTGGCGGCAGTCTTGAAGATGCATACCGTTACCTGGTGAATCAAATGGAGGGGACAGCTCCGGCACAACTGGTGCACCCTGAAGACCCAACTGATACCGCTAATCTCTACAATGAGTTGACCGAGTACGCACAGGTGTTGTTTGGCAATGAAACACGGTCCCCTATCCGAAATTGATTTCCCCTACTAATGCACATATGGGTTGCTACAATGATGGCAAAAACTTATTTTAAGATAAATTACTCTTTTATATTTAAATCGATGCTTCAAAAAGTCACTTCCGGATTACGATCTGTTCCAAAGCAGACCTGGTTTGGTATCGGGATTACCCTTTTCCTATGGTGGATCTTTATGAACTATACCAGATGGCCGGCCGTACAGCAGAAATCTGAGATTTTAACGGTCCTGGCATCGGGCGCCCCCAATACGTTTACTGAGATCATGTCTCGCGAGGGCTGGCCCTACTGGCTATCTTGGATTCCCACCGGGGTGAATATGACCGACAACAATGCCATCGGGATGGCTTTTGCATTTTTAATTGGCGGAGCGGTAAGCAGCCTGGTACTGCCCCGGGGAATGATTCGCAAACTTCTGCACTCCAGTGGTACCAAAGGATCAGCATATGGTGGCTTGCTGGGTGCACCTCTCATGATGTGCAGTGCCTGTTCCGTCCCTGTTGCACTGGGATGGAAAAAGCGCGGTGCGAACATCGAAACCACACTGGGTGTAGTGATGGGAGCCGCCATGCTAAACATCATGGGCCTGACTACCATTTTTGTACTCTTTCCGGGCCCAACAGCCTGGGGGCGCATTCTGGCGTCCGTTGTGCTGGTTGTGATGCTTACACCTCTCATTGTCAACCTCCTGGTGCGCTGGAATAGTGGGCAGCGACTCTCATCCACTTACCTGGAAGAGCAGGCAAAGAGATCCGAAGCCGATAGCTGTCCTGTTTACAATACTGCAGCGGAAGATCCGGGCTGGGCTGAGGCCGGGCGTTTGGCTATCAGTAATTGGTGGAGCAGCAGCGTAGCAATCGCCTACCGCCTCTTTATTCCTATGACCGGGGCGATGTTTCTTGCAGCTTTCATCCGGTTGATGCTTCCCCCGGGAGTTGTAGAAACTTTCATGGGCGGCGGTTTTTGGGCGATTGTTTTGATATCTGCATTTGGAACACTCATCGCCATCCCAACGCTCTTTGAAATTCCACTTGTACTCGGTTTTCTTTTCATCGGGATGGGATTGGGCCCGGCATCCGCCCTGATTGTAACGGCACCCTCAGTAAGCATCGTCAGCTATTTCATGCTGAAAAAAGATGTGGGCCACGCCGCCCCACTGCTTTTGATGGCAGCGACATTTGTTGTCGGTGTATGTACCGGCCTAACTGTTGAATACCTGGCAGAGCTCTATGGATGAATCATTGAAACAGAACAGCCACTTGTCTACAAAAGTTAAAATCATCGGAACCCTGTTTTTGATGTCGCAGCTTCTTCTCGCGGCTAACAACTACGGCCCGCATAACATACCGGGGCTAAACCTGCTGTTTGATGAACCGTGGATCCCTGTGGAGGAGGTATCTCTCCAACAGGCAATGTATGGAAATACCGCAAACTTCACGTTCGAGGATATTACAAATTCATCCGGACTCAACACCTTTCATCGCGCTAAAATAAACATCAATAATCCCTCCTATCTCGAGGTCATGAGTGGCGGCCTTGCTGTTGGAGATGTGGATGGGGATGGCCTGGAAGACATTCTGCTCATCAGTATTCCCTCTTTTGAGAACCACCCCGATAAAGAAGCCTCACCAACCAGCCTGTATAGAAATAACGGGGATGGAACATTTCTTGATATTACAAACAACTCCGGCCTTGGGGATATTAGAGGATATCCGCAGGGTGCACTCTTTTTTGATCATAACAACGATGGCCGGCAGGATCTCTACATTGCTGCCTATAACGGTGGACAGCTTTTCCGGAATGACGGCGGTACCTTCACCGATGTCACAGAAGAATCGGGACTGAACATGGATGGTTTGTGCGGTGATTCACCGTGCTTTGGATCAGCGGCTACGGCTGCCGACTATAACCGCGACGGTCACCTGGATCTCTATATCGTCAATAATGTGGACTGGGATATCAACGATCCGTCACAGTATGGCGAGCGGAATCTCTTCCCTGCATTTTTTGACGCTCAGCCTTCGTTTCTGTTTGAAAATAACAGGGACGGCACCTACACGAATCTCACTAATATATCCGGGGCAACAAACGAAGGCGGCAAGGGCTTGTCGGCTGTCTGGTTCGATTTCAACAACGACAATTGGCCCGATCTCTATATTGCCAACGATTTAACGCGCAACAAACTCTACCTGAACCGTGGAGACGGTACTTTTACCGATATTGCAACTTCTGCCAGGGTAAATGAAGTGAAAAGCAGTATGGGAGTAACAGCCGCAGATTTCGAAGGCAGCGGTAAGCCGGGGTTGTTAGTTTCAAACCTCGAGGGTTCTCACCTTTCGCTGTTCCGAAACAATGGAGATTTGCGGTTTGATTACGCCACGCACTACTCCGGGCTGAATCCCAGCCGACGGTCGTCGGGATGGGGCCTTGAATTTGCTGATCTCGATTTGGATGGCGATTTAGACCTGGTTATGGCGGCAGGCCCGGTTTGGGATACAAACCCAACAGATGCCGAAAATCTTTTCTTTAAAAATAACGGTACTGGCACCTTCGAAGATCAGACTCTTCTGGCCGGGGATTTCCCCAACAGCGATGTATCACGCGGCCTTGCCGTAATCGATATTAGGAATAACGGCCGCCCAGACCTGGTGATCAACAACATTGATGGCGGAACGCCCCAGTTGCTGATGAACACCACAGACAACGGTAATAACTGGCTCAAACTCACCCTTGAAGGAACCGAATCAAACCGGGACGCAATCGGGGCAAAAGTAACGGTTAAACGGACAGACGACAACACTATCTCCCAGGTGGTGAAGGCCGGAGGATCGTACCAAAGCGCCGGTTCAAAATCACTTTTTTTTGGACTTGATAAATCATCCGTTGATCAGCTTATTATTGATTGGCCTTCGGGACATAGCCAGGTGCTGACTGACATTACCATCAACATCTCACTACACGTGGTGGAGCCCCAAAAAGAAGTCTCGGGATTAAATTCACCATAAACAGGATTCTACAGGATGGATAGTGAGTCACTCAATGTAAGGGTACAATATTTTCGTAAGTCTATCGAAACATGGTTAAACAATTCTTAGTAACCCTCCAGGGGTTTCGAACTCTTGGAGGTTAATATTCGGGGTCAAATGCATATATCCTAATAGTAAACCCGGAGGCTTTCCAACAATGAAAGAATAATGCACTCTTTCAGGATTCCGCCATTTGAGTTTCAAACAGAATAGTAAGCCGTAAACGCTGCTCTTCAACCGTTTCCCGCAAAGAAACAAGATTTTCATCAGCATATGGTTCGTACGTTGAAATTTCCAGGCAAAGATCCATCCCCTTCTCAAGATTATTTCTCATCTTCCCAAGTTTTCTCCACTGCTGTTTATCTTCCGATTCGATCTGC
>Ga0306867_1001349_pt1 | contig 11463 bp, 10 predicted proteins | sample AntRauTorckE6831_FD_190432 | JGI IMG/M metagenome (GOLD analysis project Ga0306867, IMG submission 190432) | Saline lake microbial communities from Rauer Islands, Antarctica - Metagenome Torckler E6 #831 (v2) (version 2) | ecosystem: Environmental > Aquatic > Non-marine Saline and Alkaline >... | reverse complement strand
AGAGATTAATTTTAACTCAGCTTTTGAACAGACATACCATGTTTTTATTCACGACTCCAACAAATGAATTTTCTTTCTCAGAATATCTTCTTCAATGTTTCTCTCATGAAACTTTATGAAATTCTTTTTTCCTGAAAAGAGGTCTAATACTTTGCTTCTCAGTAACTTTGTTGGCTTATCGGAAAGTAAGATCTGAAATGAGCTCCATGGATATCCCTGATAATCTGCTGTTAAAAAATGGTGAAGAGGATTTCGATGAATATAATACAACGTCCAGATTAGCTGTTCATCACTTTCAATGACGACTCTTTTCAGATGTTTATTGAATAAGGTTCCTTGTCTTTTCTGTTCTCTGTTATATGCTTTAGCATAAGAAATGAAGAGCTTTCGCATTTGTTCGGATATCTCATCATTGCCTACAGAATCATCTATCTCTATCAGAAAATGGAAGTGATTATTTACCAAACAAAAAGAATAGACTGTTAAAAAATTTCGCGTGTAAAAGTGAAATCTGTCAAGGAAATATCGGTAATTATCAGTTGTTGAAAACAACTTTTCATTGCCAACAGCACTATTATAAACATGATAAAACTCTCCCGGTTCAAATGGCATTCCGTATTTGGGAAAATCACCCATCTTAATCTCTTTGTTTTCAATGTCAGGTATCGTATTCAGTAATTACAGAATTTATACCATATGAAGCAAGTGGTAGACATAGACATGGTATGTCTGTCTATCACAAAACCGCGCTCTATTTCGTAATCAATTAAGAGATAGTTTCTCATTCGGCTGTTGAACAGACATACCATGTCTTAACTTAGCTTAGGAGCAGCTTTTGAAACATGGTATGTCTGTCTCTCACAGAACCACGATCTGTTTCGTAATCACTTGAGAGATTAATTTCTAACCCGGCTGTTGAACAGACATACCATGTCTGGTCTTAGCTTAGGGAAACTTTTGAAACATGGTATGTCTGTCTCTCACAAAACTACGATCTGTTTCGTAATCACTTGAGAGATAGTTTCTCATTCGGCCGCTAAACAGACATACCATGTTTGGACTTAGCTTAGGGCAACTTTTGAAACATGGTATGTCTGTCTCTCACAAAACTACGATCTGTTTCGTAATCACTTGAGAGATTAATTTCTAACCCGGCTGTTGAACAGACATACCATGTTTGGTCTTAGCTTAGGGCAGCTTTTGAAACATGGTATGTCTGTCTCTCACAGAACCACGATCTGTTTCGTAATCACTTGAGAGATAGATTCTCATTCGGCAGTTGAACAGACATACCATGTTTAGTTCAACCCCCCCCACCAAAATAAAAAACCCTGCCCCGGAGCCATGTCCGAAGCAGGGTTTTTAAATTTTTCAGCTCAAGGCTGAATGGGTCTCACGGTTGGTTATGTGAGGTGAATGATGGGTTTACATCATTCCACCCATTCCTCCCATGCCGCCCATTCCGCCTGGCATTCCGCCGCCCGGCATTCCGCCACCACTGTCGTCATCATCATTCTTTGATGGTTTTTCAACAACAACAGCTTCTGTTGTCAGCATCAGGCTGGCAACTGAGGCCGCATTTTCAAGTGCGGAGCGTGTTACTTTGGTCGGGTCGATTACGCCTGCTTTGATCAGGTCTTCGTAGACGCCAGTTCTGGCATTGTAGCCATATCCGCCTTTGCCTTCGAGTACCTTCTGCACAACGATCGATCCTTCAACGCCTGCATTGTTAGAGAGCGCACGAAGTGGGGATTCAAGTGCTCGTCGCACGATATTGAAACCTACTTCTTCGTCCGGAGTTTCTGCCTTCAGGCTGTCAAACACTTTCAATGTTCGCAGGTAGGCTACACCACCACCGGGAACAATACCCTCTTCAACTGCAGCGCGTGTTGCATTCAATGCATCTTCCACACGGGCTTTCTTCTCTTTCATTTCAACTTCAGAAGCTGCGCCGATGTAAAGCACGGCAACACCGCCACTTAGTTTCGCAAGACGCTCTTGGAGCTTCTCACGATCGTAATCTGACTCAGTGTTTTCAATCTGAGATTTAATCTGATTGATTCGGGCTTTAATATTATCATTATCACCCTTTCCGCCAACGAGCGTCGTGTCGTCTTTGGTGATGCTCAGACGGTCAGTTTGACCGAGAAAATCAAGCGTTGCATTTTCAAGCTTGTATCCGCGCTCTTCACTGATTACGGTACCGCCTGTTAGAAATGCGATATCTTCAAGCATCGCTTTTCGTCGGTCGCCGAAGCCAGGAGCTTTCACGGCTGCTACTTTCAACGATCCGCGCAGTTTATTTACTACGAGAGTTGCAAGAGCTTCGCCTTCAATATCTTCTGCAATAATCAGAAGCGGCTTGCCTGTTTGGATTACTTTTTCAAGAATAGGAAGCAGATCTTTCATGCTCGTGATCTTCTTATCGAAAATCAGGATATATGGATCTTCCATCTCGGTAGTCATCGTTTCGCTGTCAGTTACGAAGTATGGTGACAGATAACCGCGATCGAACTGCATACCTTCAACTGTTTCAAGGTAAGTTTCGGTACCTTTGGCTTCTTCAACAGTGATTACACCATCTTTACCCACTTTTTCCATCGCCTGGGCAATGAAAGAGCCAATCTCTTCGTCGCCGTTAGCGGAAATCGTACCTACCTGCTTGATGCTGTCCAGGCTATCACCTACGGGCTTGCTCAGTTTTTGAAGTTCTTTAACAACTTCAATTACTGCCTTATCAATGCCTCTTTTCAGATCCATTGGGTTGGCGCCGGCTGTAACGTTTTTCAGGCCGGTTTGAATAATTGACTGTGCAAGTACGGTTGCGGTTGTCGTACCATCACCTGCATTGTCATTTGTTTTAGACGCAACTTCACGCACCATTTGCGCGCCCATGTTTTCAACTCTGTCGGAGAGTTCGATCTCTTTTGCTACTGTAACACCATCTTTGGTTACAGTTGGCGCACCAAATGATTTTTCAATCACAACATTGCGTCCGCGAGGGCCCAATGTGACTTTTACAGCGTTTGCAAGCTTATCAACACCGCGTTTCAACGCGTCGCGTGCATCCGAATCATAATGAATTAATTTCGACATAATTATCAAGTATTTGAGTTAGTATTTATATTTTTTGAAAAGTGGTTACGATACGATTCCAAGGATATCAGATTCTCTCATAATCAGAAATTCTTCTCCTTCGAGCGTAACTTCAGTACCGGAATATTTGCCATAAAGGATCTCATCACCTTTTTTGACAGAAATATCAATTTTATTTCCATTCTCAACTTTTCCGGGTCCCGCGGCAATTACAGTTCCTCTTTGTGGTTTCTCTTTTGCCGTATCTGGTATAATGATACCGGTACTTGTTTTTTCTTCAGCTTCTATCGGGCGTACCAGTACTCGATCGCTTAAAGGCTTAATCTTAGCCATTGTATGACTCCTAATTATTTAATTAATGGTTGTTTTTAAAATCATGTGCGCCTTTTTCAGTCAGCGCCTGCTTAGAGGTGTAGTGTTACAACATCCATACCAAAGTGGTTTATCGTGGCAAAGAGTCGATCAAAACTCTTATTGTTGCTGCCTGAATGGTAAAACCAGCCTAAATGTATGCCAAAGACTACCCGAAGGTGCCAAGTTGTTCAAGACGGGCTGTCAACTTTTCATACATGGCAGGTTCGAGTGCTTCTGCTCTCAGGTCGAAGTTAAATTCATCCGCGGGTAAATCTGCTCCAAGTGGTTTCAGAGAATTGCTCAGTTTTTTTCGCCGCTGATTAAATGCCGTTCGAACAACCGTTTTCAGATGAGCGTCCGTGCAGTCCAGCTGCGGCTTGTCGAACCGGAGCTGTATAACCGAGCTCATCACTTTAGGCGGCGGTGAAAAGACTTGCGGGGGAACATCAAACAGTATCTCCGGTGAGCTCATCAGCTGCGTTTGAACACTGAGAATTCCGTACGCCTTAGTCCGTGGCACAGCCACAATCCGTTCAGCAACCTCTTTTTGCATCATCAATGTTGCAGATTTCAGCAGCTGCCGGCTTTCCAGAAGTGAAAACAGAATCTGACTTGTGATAAAATAGGGGAGATTACCAATCACATGAATAGGCCCGCCTGCATCAGACAACTCTTGCCAGTCTGTTTTAAGGATATCCTGTTTAATTACATGCAGATCTGGCAGAGATTCTTTCAGGTGACTCACCATGACCGGATCAATCTCTATCGCAGAGAAATTTTTATAGTGATTATAAAGTACGTCGGTCAGCGCACCGTCGCCCGGCCCAATCTCAACAACACGCTCACCCTCTTCTGCCGGCATCGATCCGGCAATCTTCTGAATCATGTGATAATCGCGTAAAAAGTGCTGTCCTAAGCTTTTTTTCTTTCGTGGGCGTTGGGTCATAAGGCGTTTTGAATTACGGGTAATAGTTAGATTCGCTTACCGGACGATGCAAATTCTGCAATTTTTAAAATAATCGAAGCACGAATGGTTAATAGTTAGCGCTTAAACCCCTATTTTGAAGTCTGAATTTGCAGATCAGTCCATTTTATGTAGATTTACTAAGAACTTTCCTCAACGTATTCTAAATCAGACGTTTAACTTTAACACTCTATGGAACTCAACCCACTCGACACAGAACAGATCGGGATTCAAACGCTTGAAAAAAGCCTGATGAAAACGTCATCAAGCCGTTCTCTTAAGATAGGGCTTCCTAAAGAGATATCGAATGATGAACGGCGTGTTTCTTTAACGCCCGAAGGAGTGTCCACGCTGGTCGCTAACGGTCATGAAGTCTCCATCGAAAAAAATGCAGGGATTGACGGACATTTTTCGAATCAGGAGTATGCCGATGCCGGGGCCGAAATCTCCTACAGTGCTGAAGAGCTTTTCAACCAGTCTGAACTGATCGTTAAAGTTGCACCGCCCACATACAATGAACAGGAGTGGATGCAGCCCAATCAAATACTTGTGTCGGCTCTGCACCTGGGGCACACCAAATACGAATTTTTGAAAACGCTGATAGAAAAAGGAGTCTGTGCCATTGGCTATGAATTTATAAAAGGGCAGGACGGCGAATTTCCCATCGTACGGATGATGCATGAAATTACCGGCTCAATGGCTGTGCAAATTGCCACGCACTACCTGGAAAACAGCAGCGACGGACAGGGAATCATGCTGGGCGGAATTTCCGGTGTGCCGCCGGCCACTGTTGTGATCTTAGGAGCAGGAATTACCGGGGAATATGCTGCCAGAACGGCCCTTGGCTATGGCGCGCAGGTTTTTGTGATGGATAACAACCTGGCCGCGCTTCGGCGGCTCGAAAACGCACTTGATCGCAGAATTGTCACCGCTACGGCCAACCATCACTACCTGGCTAAGGCGATGGGCTTTGCCGATGTTGTTATCGGAGCGGCGTTAATTGAAGGTGAACGTGCTCCGTGCTGGGTCACGGAAGAGATGGTGCAGATAATGAAACCCGGAAGCGTCATTGTTGATGCCGTTATTGATCAGGGTGGTTGTGTTGACACCAGTGAAGCTACCACCCACTCCAATCCCGTTTTTACCAAACACGATGTGGTTCATTACTGCGTGCCCAACATTCCATCGAATGTTGCGCGGACCGCGACTCATGCACTTAACAACGTCCTGGTTCCCTACCTGCTTGAACTGGGTGATGCCTCAACCATTCAGGAGTGCCTATGGGGAAATTCAGCCCTTCGAAACGGCACATACATCTACAAAAAACACCTCACAAAAAAATCCCTTGCCAGCCTGTTTGATATTCCCTACCGCGAGATTGAGATGCTGATTGCGTCGCAGATCTGAGATTTCAAGGACCTGAAAGCATAGCGCCGGAGTCGATTCCTGTAAGCGTCCCGATTTAAATTACAGATAAAAGGGTATGGGGTGGGTTTCCGGACGCTGACACTTCTCCGAAAGACAAGACTGAATGCTCCGATGGACTACTTTGTGGCAGTCGTATTCCGTCCAATTAAAAACTTATTTCAGAATTCGGAATATCCGTCGGACGAAAACTGCAATCGTCGGACGAGGTAATTCCCGGACGCTTGCAGGACCCCGGAAAAGTACCGGTGACGCTGCCAGGTCCTCGCTACTTGATTTTCTCCAGCAGTTTCCCCAGGAACTTGCCTCCGTAAATCCGATCCACGTGATTCATATCTGCGATGACCACAAGCTCCTTTTTGCTTCTTGAAAATGCCACGTTGAGCAGGCGGGGAACGCTCAAGCCATTCTTCTCTTCATCAAGCGGACGAACGGAATAGTGACGTATTGAGCCGCGCTGCTTCTCGCCGCTCATAACTGTATCAAATATGATATAATCTTTTTCCCGCCCCTGAAATGTATGGATGGTTCCTACCTCAACATCACGAATACCCGCATCATACAGCCGGTTTCGCAGATCGTATACCGCACTCCGGAACGGCACAATTATTCCAATTTGCTGCATCAACACGCCGCGCCCGGCCAGTTTTTGAATAAGCCGCTCCACCACTTCCTGGTGCACCAGATTTACGGGTTTGAAGCCGCGTTCCCCTGATTTCTGTTCCAGGTATGGATTATATTTTGAGGTGTCAACCAGATGAAAAGCGCGATTTTTGCCGTTGACCCCAAGGTTTTCGGAAGGCTTATCAGTCTTCAGGCGTCCTTCGTAAAATACCGTGCTAATGACATCTGCAAGCGACTCTTCAAGGCGGTATTGAGTATCAAAAAAAGCAGTGTACGAGGGATGTTTATCGTGCCAGGCAAACAGGTCGCCGGTTGTTTCCGCACCGGAAACGGTCGTAAAAATATCTTTCTCAAGGAATTCGCGGGCTTCCCGATCCGTGGTAATTGAAATAGGAGGCAGCTGCATGGGATCGCCCACAACTACCATATGCCATTTACTGAGCGATGCCAGAACCATCAGGTAAGGGAGCGAGGCCATCGAGCCTTCGTCAACAATGACGGCATCAAATTCCAGGTCGAAAAACAGATCTGAGGTACATACTTTTGCCAGCGTCGTGGCCACCAGCTGTTTTTTCCGCAACTCTGACCGCTCATTAACCGAGGACTGCGCCTCAATTTTCGCTTCCAGCTCATCACGCCCGCCCAGGTCTTCGATCTTTTGATCGATCAGCTTCAGTTCCAGCTCCTGCTTGTTAGTTGGCTGCTTGCCGTCGCGCAATCTTTTTTCAACGTTCCGGAGGGCTGCTTCCCGACGCTCCAGCAGATCCACCCACTCGCCGGCGGTCTCCTTTTTATGTTGAATAACCTGCTCCATCTGATGGTCGAATACATATTCCTCCAGCGCAGAATCAGACAGGGCAACATCTCCAAACCGCGTCATTTTGTTTTGAGGCGTGTTGCGCCCCACGGTCTTGAGAGCGTGAAGTGTGCTCAGCAAGCCTACGTCTACCGCCCGGTTCGTGTTAGAAGCGAACAACACAGACTTACCCTGATCCAGATAGTTGGCAATAATATATCCCAGCGTGGCCGTTTTCCCCGTTCCCGGCGGCCCCCAAATAAATACGGTGCGGTTGGTCAGTGCTTTTTGAATGGCATCTTTTTGAGCCTCATTTCGATAACCATCTTCGGCAATTGAATCACCTGTGGGAAGAGATCCCTCCGGCGGATTGAACAGGTCTTCAACCCGCTTGCGTATGGCCTCATCCTCAGAGTCTATTCGATCCAGTTCTTCCAGGGTCTTTTTCAGAATAAAATCATTTTCCCACTCCACATGGCATTCCGAAATTGTTGCTCCCTGATCGTCGGGAAATCTCAGAATCAGCTCTTGGTTTTCGTATGAGATGGGATGGATCGTAAGCTCTTTTTCATCAATCAAGGCTCGAATCTCCTCCGCAAAGCGTATCGACTGCTGATGGGACTCAAACTGATAGTCCACGCCCTCTTCGGGCTGAGTTTTACTCTTCACCCCGTTGAAGAGCACATCACTGGACGGTTTTTCGCGCACCGCCTTTATTTCGGCGTCCAGCGCGCGGCAGGCTTTATCAATCAGTTTTTGAATATTTTGCATAGGTACGAAGTCTAATCTCTCCTGAAAATTTCAAGAGTTTGCATAAAAGATGGCATCATCCAAAACTAAGAGATTGCCGAAGCACTGTCGACCTTTCATTCTAAAAACATTTACTCACGCAAATTCGTCGAGTCCTTTACTTTGGTTTGCTCCTTTCAAAATGTCGTGCGACTCATCATGGGCCTCATCCGGCTCCAGGTGAATGGTTACAACCGCGTCTGTTTTTAGCGCGTCGATCAGTTTTCGTTCAAGCCGGGTGGTATGATCGTGTGCTGCTTTCAGGCTGATATCATCCTCAAATACAAGATGAAGTTCAACCCACGTCGTGCCGCCGGATGTGCGGTGCCTCAGGTGATGCCACCCTTTTATTTGTTCTGATCGTTCACTCCTCAACACTTTTTTCAGTGCTCTGTCCACATCCGGGTTCCGTGTATCCATCAAACCGCGAACAGAATAGCGAAGCAGCGTGTAGGCCTCGCGAATGATATAGCCCGCAATAAGCAGACTCACAGCAACATCGATAAACAGCCAGCCCGTTAATTCGATGAGCCCAAGCGCAAGAATAACCCCGCCACTGGTCCATACATCCGTCAGCGTATGTTTGCCGTTGCTTACTGCAATCATACTGTTTTCACGACGGCCAACCTTTTTAACATACGTTCCAACCCCGAGATTGATCAGGGCAGCTGCTCCCATCAACATCATACCGGTTCCGATATTAACAATGTCGACCCCAAAGATTGCGTCTTTAATTGCAGTGTAGATAATCGTGATCCCGGCAATCACAATGATGGCGCCCTCAGCCCCAATGGAGAAAAACTCAACGCGTTCGTGCCCATAATGGTGATCTTCATCTGCCGGCTTTCGGCTGAGATAGTACCCGTATACCACAAACAGAACCGCAAAAAGGTGGATCACCGATTCTGCCGCATCAGAAAAAGCCGCAGTAGAACTTGTTAAAGAGAATGCAGCCGTTTTCAGTGCCAAAGAGATGCAGGACGCCATCAGGCTAACTAATAGCGCTGTCCGAACCGGGGAGTGATCAATTGAACGACTCTGTTTTTTCATCACCGGAAGATAAACCGCATCCTTCCAATGATACAACTAAGAATGCCCGTAAAAAGAAATATCATGGTCGATAGATTTGAAATACGGGAATTTTTAAAATATCCATCAATTAAATTGTACTCTGTGCAACATTTGTAAGATCTTACGAACAATCAAATTTCCGTCTGCAGTCCACGTTTGTCTACCAATCGGTAACTGTAGTTCAATAATTATATAAATGACAGATAGTATGAGATTAAGTGCAGCCGCTCTCGGCAAGGTTTTATTAGTTTTTTCATCTGTAATTGCAGCCAGTTTTGGAGTATTCAGCCATACCGCCCAAGCTCAGCAAATGGTAGTAGATGACGCTACGGTTCTTATAGACAAACAGATGCAGCTTGAAGCCTGGTACGGAACTGAGCAGTCGTGGATACAACCGTCACTATCGCTGAACCATTTATGGGATGTTACCCCCGGAGTTGTATTTAATACGAGTGATGACGGCAGTGTCTCTCAGCTTTTTGGTGAATTAAAATATATCCCAACCGATCTCGATTTCGACGGTTACTCCTATGGATGGACTGGTGCTATATTTTTTGATACCAAGGGGCGCGTTGACAGAGTGTATACCTACATCCCCTTCACGAAATATATTCTCGACAGAACCTCACAGGTTCACTTGAACATTGGGTTTGATGGCCGCGATAACATCGCCGGTGATTTTGAATATGGTTTTACTACCGGCTTCCGGGCTGATCTGGGCCTCACTGAACGGTTGACTATACTTTCCGAGGTGTTCACCACCGACTTTGAAACTCCGTCATTTCAGGCGGGCGTTCGGTTTGATCTTGTTCCCGACCTGTTAAATATTGATGTTACGTATGGCGAAAGTTTTAAAAGCGATATCTCCTATCCCGGTTTAAATGTTGGGATTGCATTCAAACCGAATCGGGTCTGGTAACGGAACTTTCGCCGGTTGCACAGATAACCCCGCCGGATCAACTCTTTTTGTATGGCTGATGCTTCATCAGCCTGAACATGATTATATTGTATGCCACTGCGCAAAATCGAAATTATTGTCCCTGACGAAAAGGAATCCACCTGCCGGGATCTTCTCGATGATGAGACTGTAATCCATTACTGGCGGGATCATTCAGAGCAGTCAGGCCACATTTTAAAAGTCCTCGTCGATGCCGTAGATACCGAGAGTTTTCTGGATAAGGCCGAAAAACAGTTCAACAACAGTGAGGGATTTCGGCTTGTTATGGTCACTGTAGACGCAACTCTGCCACGTATTGAGAAAGATGAAAACGAGGAAGAAGAGCAAGACGGGAGCACTAAATCTGAAGAAGATGAGGATGAGCAGATCCAGGTCAGGGTGAGCCGGGAAGAGCTCTATACTGAAATTTCGGACGCGGTGAACCTGAACCGGGTATACATGTCGCTGGTTGTGCTCTCCACAATTGTAGCGGCCCTGGGTATTTTGCGCGATAACACAGCCGTTGTAATTGGGGCTATGGTGATTGCCCCGCTTCTTGGCCCGAATGTAGGCCTTGCCCTCTCCACAACTCTGGCCGATTGGGAGCTTGGTCTAATATCTATTAAGACCAATATTGCCGGACTGTTAGCTGCCCTGGCAATCTCAGTGGGGTTCGGAATTGTAATGACTGTAGATTCAAATCTCTACCATATTGCCAGCCGAACGGAAGTGCACCTGTCGGATATAGCGTTGGCGCTGGCTTCAGGTGCAGCCGGGGTCTTGGCGTATACGGTGGGTATGTCTACCGCAGTCATCGGTGTGATGGTTGCTGTCGCTCTGCTGCCGCCTCTTGTTGTTGCAGGCTTGTTGCTTGGGGATATGCAGTGGGAACTTGCGTACTTCTCGATACTGCTCCTCTTCACTAATGTCATCTGCGTCAATCTTGCCGGTATCGCCACGTTCATTTTGCAGGGTGTTCGGCCCAGAACCTGGTATGAATCTCAAAAAGCAAAAAAATACAACAAGATTGCACTCGCTATCTGGCTAACACTGGTCGTTCTGCTGGCATTAACCATCTACTTTTCCTGAATGTAACAGCGCCGGTTGAGAGCCTTACCTTTTTAAGTTTCATTATTGAAAGCCGGATCGGTGGGAAATTTAAAAGCGTAAGGAAAGACAGCTGAGTCCCCCGTCCACTTTGCGAAACTCTGACATCTCAAGAGTAACCGTTTCATAGCCTTCATCCCTTATTTTTTGGAGAGTTTGGGGATATCCTTCAGGGACCAGTACGGTTCCATTTATCCACACGCAGTTGGCGGCATAGCTTTCCTCTTCCGGAATTTGAATGATATGATATTGCTGAAATTGAGGATGGTTGGCAATCACGGCAATTGCAATCATGATATC
>Ga0306867_1001342_pt1 | contig 11503 bp, 9 predicted proteins | sample AntRauTorckE6831_FD_190432 | JGI IMG/M metagenome (GOLD analysis project Ga0306867, IMG submission 190432) | Saline lake microbial communities from Rauer Islands, Antarctica - Metagenome Torckler E6 #831 (v2) (version 2) | ecosystem: Environmental > Aquatic > Non-marine Saline and Alkaline >... | reverse complement strand
TTTCTTTTGCCCGAAGCGGGGCGGCTTATACCAAACATCCACCCCCTTTTTATATTCAGCAGTATCAAAAAAAGGTAAGGTGGCACAATCGGTGTTATCCAGAGAAGGTTCTGCATCAGCCTCGTCGGAAAGGTAAGCTTGGTATGAACGATTAAGCGATGGTAAGTAGGAATTTGTAATATTAGTATCGTACACCGAAAGCGTGATTACGGTTTGCAAAAAAGAAGAAAGGCGGCTGTAGGTTTGGGCCGCCAGGCTGTCTGCAAGCTGTTTTTCGGTGGTGTCCGCCTGCTCCAGCAGTGATGAAAGCCGTCCGGTGTTAATGTGGGAGAGATGCAAATTTTGGGGTGATGCCAAAACATAGTTGGTGTAAGGATTCAAAGCCTTAATCATAGCAGGAGTTCCGTTATCACAGGTAGAAAGCACGGTTAAATCAAAGGGCGTTTCTCCTTGTTGAAGAAATAATTGAATACCCTGAGCAAAAAGAGGAGTATCAAAGGGTACTTTAGGACGGGAGGCATGATAGGGATTGCGGGTACTTTCCGGAATTTCGTGACCAAAGTACAGCAAAACTTTTCTGTGCCCGGCGGTATCTTCAGTTACCTTATGATATCGGTTATAAAGTTGTGCCTCGGTTACAAAAGATTGCTCATCAGAGTGCGGCGAATAGCGTTTATCACTAATCAAATTCCCATTTTTATAATATAAAAATCGCCGATCCTTTTTAGGGAATAGCCAAATAAATTTTTGTTCCGGCCTTTGATGAAATATAAAAACCTCGCTGTTTGTGGCATTTTCAGCAACTTTTTTTGATTCTTTTAAAACTTGTTCATCAGCTTGCAGGGGATAACCATTGGCATTGTGATACAGATAGTTGGCATCGCCGTGGATAATATAAATGATAGTATTTGTCGGAGGGCTAAAAGCGCTGATTGATTCAGTCTCAAGAATTTTAGTTGAACGGCAACCAACTGCAAATAAAACAAGGACGGTTAATAAAAAATAAAAACGACGCATAAATATTTTTGGCAATAAAAAAAGCGCAGCTATAATACTGCGCTTTTAAAAGTGAAGAACGTTGCTATCAGGCCAGAAGTATGATAACAATAACGATGAGCAGAAGTACCGTAACACTAAGGGTTACAGTGCTGTCAGCCTGTTCAAGGTCCTGCTGAACAAAATTTGCAAAATTATTGAGCTGATTATCCGGAATGCGATTGAATCCGTTTAAGCCGTTTAACTCATTCTTCTTTTCGGTGATATTATTTTTGAGGCTGTTAAGGGCGGCTTGGTCTGTTTCTGAAAGTACGTTCATATTTTCCACTCGCTCAAATGAGGTGAGAAATTTATTAAGCGATGAGTTTAGGAATGCCCGCTTTTTCTTTGGAGTTTCCGCTTCTTTAACCTTTTGAACAACAAAATTTACTTGTTCTTTAAACCGATCAACGGGATCGTTGTTTTGTGCAACACTTATATGTGCTGCGGTAAAAAAAATTATTGCAAATAATAGTCCGCCTGTTATAATCCTCTTCATAAATATTCACCTTTTTTTATTTGTTAGTAAGTGGTTAGTAAGTAATAAAAAAAATCATCTAAATGAAAGAAAATGCTTGCTGAAAAATAAAAATTATATTCAGTGACCAATATAATGACATCAACTCCAGGATTCTCCATCAGGGATGCCCATGACAGAACTTGGAACTGCCTGACCCTAACCCATACCGCAAAGCTGCTATAAGCTTTAAGATAGCCGTTGAGCCATACTATAATAAATTATGGTACCTACTTTCTAATTTTATCCCACCCGTACCCCTCCAGGGTTATAAAACAAATTTTACTTATTCCCGTTAAATCAATATTGTGCCTATTGATACTTAATGAGAAAAAGTTATGGCCAAGAACAAAAAACATACCAATTCCTCTTCTGAGACTAAAAACATCGGTATAGACCGTAAGGCAGCCAAAGCCTACCCCACTAAAAAGAAGTTTAAGGATATTGCTGATATTACGTTTAAGAGGCATGAGAAATCTTTGGAAAAGTTAGCGGAATAATCAGTCTGCATGGATGATATTCGCTTTCTAAGCCTTGAAGAAGTCCTCTTTTTACATGAAAAGTAGATTCAAGAGAAAGGCGCCGCGCCGGAAATCCTTTCTAAAGACAAGCTAAAAGGTGCTATAGGGCAACCCAAACAAACCTTTGACGGGGAATATTTGCATGATGATTTATTTGAAATGGCTACGGCGTATCTAACATCTATCGCTACCAATCACCCTTTTATGGATGGGAACAAACGAACGGCCACCCATGCGGCCATTGCTTTCCTGTATCTGAATGGCTATCAAATCAAAGAGTTTCACGAAAAGGAATTGGCTCAGCTGGTTTTAGATTATTTGGCCAAGGGAAAGACGAAAGAGGATATTGCCAGCTTCTTAGCAGACAGAGCAAGCTTAGTAGATAAAAAATAATCTTCACTCCGCACCAAATCCCAACTGATTGAGAGGGTAACTTTACAAGGGTCGCGGTTTAAATCTTTGTACCATTCTTGTACCAGAATGAAAAGGCACGAAAAATAGTGGGCAAAATAAAAGCCTTTGAACAGCTGTAAATAATTGCTATTCAAAGGCTTATAAAAAGTACACCCGACAAGATTCGAACTTGTAACCGCCTGATTCGTAGTCAGGTACTCTATCCAGTTGAGCTACGGGTGCATGGGGAAATATTTCTAAATATCAAGATTCCAAAGATAAGCACCTTTCCTTGCCAAGGCAACCATGATTTGCTACTTAATTGTAAGGCATTTCGGGTTTACAATTGGCACGAAGCATGTCAAGTACATGATCAAAATCGGGCGGAAGGTTGGAGTCGAACTCCACATATTCCCCCGTTCGTGGATGCTCAAACCCCAGCGTTTTAGCATGTAGGCACTGCCGTTGCATAGAAGCAAACAGATTGTTAAACATCTGTCTCCGGCTTCCGGTGTTAGGCCCGAACCGCACTGAATCCCCGCCGTATTTGCGGTCGCCCAACAGCCAGTGATTCTCGCTGGCAAAATGTACCCGAATCTGATGGGTACGGCCCGTTTCGAGTTTTGCCTCAACCAAGGTCAAATGATCAAAGTATTCGAGTACCTTGTAGTGCGTAGTTGCATGTTTTCCCTTTCCATCCGGGACAACACTCATCAGTTTTCGATCGCGTGGGTTTCGCCCGATGTTGCCGGTAATGGTGCCATGTTTTTTGTCCGGGGTGCCCCAGACAATAGCCCAATAGGTTCGTTCAATATCTTTAGTCTGGAAATATTTGCTGAGGGTGCGATGGGCCTCATCATTTTTGGCTACCACTAAAATACCGCTGGTATCTTTATCCAGTCGATGCACAATACCCGGCCGCAAGGTTTCCTCATCTTCTTTAGAAAGCTGATCGGTGTGCCACATCAACCCGTTTACCAGCGTACCGGTCCAGTTCCCATAAGCAGGATGAACGACCCGGTTGCCCGACTTATTAACAATAATCAGGTCTTCATCTTCATATAAAATATCCAGATCCATTTCCTCGGCTTTGGCCTCGGGAGGAGGTGGAATAGGTAGCTTGATGTCGATCACGTCGCCCGGATTCATATTATAGGATGATTTTTCGACTGAACCGCTAACCGTAACATAGCCGTCTTCGATGGCTTTTTGCACTTTGGTTCGCGAAGCATTTTGCACAAAACCGGCAATATATTTATCAAGGCGTACCCCGGAGTGATGCCCTTCAGGTACCTCAAAATGGTATTCAGTAAACTTTTTTGGAGGTTGTTCTTTACTCATTGGAAGAATATTTGAAGCTTATTTACCGGTTAAGGTAAAAAAATAAAAAAAATTGTGTAAGGAATAGTCATTTCGGTTGTCTTACACACAGGCTATTGATTAAGATGGATGTTTACGGGGGCAACAAATAAAAAGCTTTCGCCGCAGGGCGGGAGCTTTTTTTATGAAATAAACATTTGAAGCTTTAATTTTAGATTGTAATGGCCTCTTTTAATATACTATCTTAATGGCTCGCAAGACAAACCGGGCTAAAATAAATGGATGGCTTATGATAAAATCCTTATACATAAAAAACTTTGCGCTTATTGATGAGCTGGAAGTCAGCTTTGAAAGTGGATTGAATATACTGACAGGCCAAACCGGGGCTGGAAAATCAATTATTCTTGGAGCCCTAAATATGATTTTAGGCGAACGCGCCGATACCGATGTCATCCGACAGGGGACGGATAAAGCTATTGCTGAGGGAATAATTTCTGCCAATGACAATGTGGAGATAAAGCGGATTCTTAACGAAAATGCCGTTGACTATAATGATGAGCTTATTTTACGGCGCGAAATTCGGGATGTCGGCAGTCGAGCTTTCATCAACGATACGCCCGTAACTATTACAGTGCTTAAAAAAGTGGGTGATTATCTGGTTGATTTGCACGGTCAGCACGATCATCAGTTACTGCTCAGGGAAGAAAACCATCGGGGTATGATTGATGGGTTTGGAGACATCACCCCATATTTATCTGCTTACCGGGAATGTTATCACTCGATGAAAAAACTGCGCAGGGAACTGAAGGTTTTAAAACAGAATGAGCAGGAGCTAAAAGAAAAGCTGGAACTGTATCGCTTTCAGGTGCAAGAACTGGATGAGGCGGAGTTAAAGGTGGGAGAAGAGCAAGAGTTGGAAGCGGAGATGAATCTGTTGGATAACGCCGAGGAGCTGGATCAAAAAGCAGCCGAAATTGTGGAATTTGGCAGCGCGGATGAAAGCAGTGTTATGGCATTGCTCAACACTATTAAGCTGCATTTGGAAGATATGGCACGCATTGAGCCGGAGTTTAAAAATTACCTGGAAGAGCTTTCCACGGCCCGCATCAGCATTCAGGAAATGATTAACTTTACCGAACGCTACCGGTCAGATATTGAGTTTAATCCCCGTCGGCTTGAGACGCTGCGGCAACGGCTGAACGAGCTGAACCGCCTGCGGAAAAAATACAATCGAACTATTCCCGAACTGCTCCAATATCTGGATAGCATTCGGGATGAAGTTGAAGTGGCTGAAAATTTTGATTTAAAGATTCAGAAACTTGATGAGAAGATTGAAAAGCAAGCCGGGCTATTGGCGGAAGCGACTATAGCTCTGCACACAAAAAGGGAGCAGGTGGGAGCGGAGCTTTCGCAGTCTATTGTTGATGAGTTAAGCCGCTTGGGTATTCCTCATGCGCACTTTGAGGTGCGTGTTGACTGGATGTATGCCGAGAGCGGGTGGATTAAAATTGATGGCCGTCCGGTTAATTGTACGGAGCAGGGAAGTGATGATGTGCGGTTTTATATATCAACAAATAAAGGTGAAGAGCCTAAACCACTGGCTAAGATTGCCTCGGGCGGTGAAATAAGCCGTGTAATGCTGGCGCTCAAATCAACCCTTGCTAAAGAGCAAAGCCTGCCGGTTATGATTTTTGACGAAATTGATTCGGGCATCAGCGGCGAGATATCGGAAAAGGTTGGACGTACTATGCGTCGGCTTTCGGGGCACTGCCAGATCATTGCTATTACGCACCAGCCGCAGATTGCAAGTCAGGCGCATAAGCACTACAAAGTGCAGAAAATAGAAGAAGCAGACCGAACGGTAACGCGCATTATTCCATTATCAAGTCACGAGCACATACAGGAAGTTGCCAGCCTGATGAGCGGCGAAGACATTACCGATGCGGCGCTCAAAAGTGCCGAGCAGTTGATTCAAAAAAATACTTTTTCTAATTAGCCACAGATTTAGACGGATAATAGTGTGGACTTTACAAACAAAAGTCTGTTCTTATCAGTGCAAATCCGTGGCCTAAAAATTAAGACTATGACAAAATCGCACTCCGATCGATTCGTAACACTTGTAGATGATGCTGTCACGCGTGTTGATGAGATCTCTGCTGATGAGGTGAAAGAGAAGTTGGATAGTGGCGATGATTTTAAACTGATTGATGTCCGTGAGCAAGATGAATGGAATAAATCACATATTTCAGGTGCAGACTATATAGGTAAAGGTGTAATTGAACGCGACATTGAAGGAGAAGTGCACGATCAGGATCAGGAACTGGTGTTGTATTGCGGTGGCGGATACCGTTCCGCTCTGGCTGCCGATAACCTGCAGAAAATGGGTTATCGCAATGTCAAGTCGCTTAAAGGCGGTTTCAGCACATGGACCGAAGCCGGTCTGCTTATTGCGAAAGAAGACGATTAGGCCACAGATCTAGACAGATAAAAACTGATAAAGGCAGCATTCAACTGCTCGGAAATATTCTCTTTCTAAGCTCAACCAAAGCAGATTTTTAGTTGAAGATCTATTAACATTTTGTTTTCTCAGTGTTTCTCAGTGTTTCTCTGTGCCTGCTCTGTGTAACTCTGTGGTTAACTTTCATAGATTAATCGTCAATCTTAAACTGTTCTTTTCTAATTTGAACGGCTTTTGTCGAATATATAACCAGGTACAGCAGGGCTGCAATCAAAAGCAGAGCACCTATAAACATAATGATTAAGGTAGCAGTTGTTGATGAGTCCGCTGATTGATACCAATTGGTAATACCACCAATTACACTGGCTATCACAAAGAAAAAAGCAGATGCATATTGCAGTATAAGAGCAAGGTTCAGCCTCCTGAGCTGATTTATCTTTTGCATTATTATTGATTCAGCATAGTTTGACGCGTTACGCTCCATGCGTTCGATTTCTTCCGAAACACTTATCCAGAGTCGGGAAGTCGAAAAAATAATCATAGCAACCCCCGATAAAATGGTGATGGGAATGTACCATTCCATATTTAAAGTGGTTAAGTTTTAATATTATCAGATGGCAGATGCTTTAAAAGTGCTTGGTATCTGTATAATCTACCGGTGCTCGGGATTTGGATGGTCAAAACGGCAGCCGGCTTCCCATTCCGACCGCTGATTGCCATGTGCAGGGATGCCGCCGGCATCTTTAAGCATGCGAGCCAAGTGCATAAGGTTCCATGTCATAAAAGTAGTGTTGCGCTGTGTGAACTCATTATCGTAGCCCGCGGGTCCGTCCTCGCCCTCATCTCCGTAGCTTAGCCCCGGTCCGGCTTCGCCAATCCAGCCGGCATCAGCCTGGGGCGGAATAACGTACCCCAAATGTTGAAGACTGTACAAAATACTCATGGAACAATGTTTGATACCGTCCTCATTGCCGGTAATAATACATCCGCCGGCGCGACCATAATAGGCATATTGCCCTTCATCATTAAGTTTAGCTGAGTAGCCATAGAGTCGTTCAATTACCCGCGTGCAAACGGATGATTTTTCGCCCAGCCAAATGGGGGTGCCAATGATTAAGATGTCGGCATCCATCACCTTTTGCTGGATTTTCGGCCAGTCGTCGGTTTCAAATCCTTCTTCGGTCATATCCGGATAGACGCCGGGAGCAATATCGTAATCAACCGGCCGCAGCATTTCAGTTTTTACATTATTTCTTTCCAATATGGCTTTGGAAACATTCATCAAATCGCTGGTATGTGAATCATTGGGTGATGGTTTGAGCGTACAGTTTAAAAACAGGGCGCTTAAATCTGAAAAATCCCATTCGCTGGAATCGCACATTTCCTGCTGCTGTTTATTTAATGGCATGACGGTGACTTTTAAAGTTATAATTGACTCTCTACCTTGACTGATTCTCAACAGTATTTCTTACGGTTTATCAAAATAATTGATTTATCTTCTGCCCAAGCCAAGTAAAGCAGAGCTTTACAGTCGATATTTCGAAGCAGGAGCTTTGGATTGAGATGTAATTCTTACTGTTACATTATAAGAATAGATTTAGGTTATCCTTGGATAAAAGGTTTATGAAATTAAACATATTTATATGTAATCTGAATCAAAAGAATATTCATCACAACAACATAAATTATCATTGTTATGGAAGAGATTACTGGAGCGATACAAATTTATTGGCAGCAGTTTTTAGAATTCATTCCTACTATTGGATTAGGATTATTAGTCCTCATTATTACCTTCTTCATAGCTTCCTGGCTAAGTAATGTCCTCAAGCGCAATCTTAATAGTCGCATGGATGATCCATTGCTGGTTCTTTTTCTTGTAAGGGTGGCCAAAATAGCACTGATTGTTCTGGGTTTATTGCTCGCGCTTCAAGTGATGGATATGGGGGGTGTTGCAGCAGGCTTGCTGGCAGGCGCCGGACTTTCAGCCTTTGTGCTGGGTTTTGCGTTAAAAGACATTGTCGAAAATTTTTTGGCGGGAATTATTCTTTCATTCGACCGGCCATTTGACCTGAAAGATACCATCACCATCGACGGTTACACCGGTCAGGTTATTTCGCTCGATTTTCGCACCTCACAAATTAAAACATTCGACGGCAAAGATGTTTACATCCCCAATGCAATCATTTTAAAAGAACCGCTTACAAACTATACCCGCGACGGGTTGATACGCCTCGAATTTGTGGCAGGTATCGACTATGGCGATGACATCAAGGACGCGATAAAAGTGATTACCGACACCTTGCTGGGAATTGATGAGGTACTAAAAGATGAGCCGCCCTATGCAGTAGTCGATCAATTGGCTACCAGCACTGTAAATTTGCGCATGTATTTTTGGGCTGACACCACCGACTATAAGAAAGGAATCAACATTTTGAAAGGAAAGGTTGTAGGGGCTGTTAAGGAAGCGCTGTTGACGGAAGGTTTTGGCCTGCCTGCGGATATTCAGGAGCTTAAGATATATAGATCCGAAGATCCCTTTCCCATTTCACTCACCCGGGCATCCGGCAAACAGAAGTCTCTTACCGAAGGCTCATCGCAATAAGTTCGGCGGAATGATAGGATTTTGACCCGGTGCCGTCAGCAATTTGATGGCGGCATGAAAACCCGGGGGCGCAGATGAGCGTTTCCTCATCCATGCTGTTAATCGAAGGGAAGAGCACCAAATTTCCGATATCCATTGACACCTTATAATGATCGGCCTCGTATCCGAAACTGCCCGCCATACCGCAGCAGCCGGTCTCCATTTCTTTGGGTTGATATCCCGCTGCAGAAAGAGCATCAGTGGTCGGTGCGTTGCCAACCAGCGCTTTTGTGTGGCAATGCCCGTGCAGATGTACAGTCTTATTTTTCCCATCAAAACGTTTTTTCATTTTGGGGTGATGGGATAGGGACTGCACAAAAAATTCCTCAAATAGGAAACTATTTTCGGCAATCGTTTGAGCTTTTTGCAGTTGTTCATCGCTGCATAAATCTAAATATTCATCCCTAAGCGTTAATATTTCGGAGGGCTCTAATCCAATAATGGGAATGCTTCGTTTTACCAAAGAATGCAATTCGGAAATATTTTTACGGGCCAGTTTTTTGGTTTTTTTTACCATTCCTTTCGAAAGCTGCGGCCGCCCGGTTTCTGTAATGTCCGGTACCAGAATTTCGTATCCGAGCGCTTCCAAAACCTGCAGCGCTGCTTTACCAATATCCGGTTCGTGGTAATTCGTGAATGGGTCAACCAATAGAGCCACGGTTCGTCCGGCGTCTGAATTTGACGTCGGGCGAATAACTTTAGGCTGTTGGGTTTCACTCGTCTGACCGCGAGCCCAGCGGTCTGACGAGGTACTTCGATTTTCAAACCAGTCTCGAAACGTCTGATCGGCAAAGCGGGGCAGGGTCCGCTTTTTGGAAATTCCGAATAGCTGAAACAGCAGCTCTTTCCCCACCGGGCTTTGAATCATCCGGTTGGACAGGGCCGGCCACTTACTTGCCAGCGGATACAGTTTGGCAGCTTCACCGAAAAAACGTTCGCCCAGTGAAATGCCGTTTCTCTCGTGTCGGCCCTGCATAAATTCCGCTTTCATCCGCGCCATATCCACATTGGCCGGACACTCGCTTTTGCAGGCCTTACAGCTAATGCAGAGGTCGAGCGCATCTTTGAGCTCTTCTGATTCAAATGCTTCCGGGCCTTTGCCCGCAAAGAGTTGCCGAAACAGATTGGCGCGTCCGCGGGTACTGTCTTTTTCATTTTGTGTTGCCATATATGAGGGACACATCGTTCCCCCGCTTTCAGCCAGCTTGCGGCAAACGCCCGCTCCGTTGCATAAATCCAACGCTTCGGTAAAGCTGCCTTCCTTTCTCCAGTTGAATTGCGTATTTATCTCCATATTGCTGAGCGAAAAAGAGGAGATGCGCAGGTCTTTGTCCATTGGTTTAGGGTGAATAATTTTTCCCGGATTAAAAATATAATTCGGGTCCCAAATTTCTTTCACCTTTTGTAACAGAGGCATCATTTCTTTACCCAGCACTTTTTGGATGTAGGGAGCACGGGCGCGGCCGTCGCCGTGTTCGCCTGAAAGCGAGCCATTGAATTGATGTACAAGTTCTGCGATTTCATCCGCCATATTTTTCATCTTTTGCCGGCCTTGATGCGTGGAAATATCAATCACCGGACGCAGGTGCAATTCGCCCACGGAGGCATGCGCATAAAACACGCATCGGGTTTCATAGGTATCGAGTAGTTTTTGAAACGCTTCCACATAATCGGGTAAATCCTGCACACGCACAGCGGTATCCTCGCAAAAAGAAGGGGAACGTTTATCGGAGCCGAGCCCCATCAGCAGTCCCAAGCCGGCTTTACGCAGCGCCCATACCCGGTTTATCTGATCGGGTTTAGTGATGAGAGGAGTGGTATCGGTGTGTCCATCTTTCCGGAAAATTTCTTGCAGCTTTTCCGCCTTATTCTTCAGGGCAGCCAAATCATCTCCATCAAACTGAATGATTAAAATGCACTTTGGTTCACCCTGTAAAAAGAACCGGTTTTTACGCTGCTCAATATTGCCCTTGGTGGCATTCAGGATAATATCATCAACCAATTCTACGGCGGCGGGATTATGCTTAACGGCTTCCACAGTAGCTTTCATAGCGGCGTGAACAGAATCAAAATGAGGTGCCATCACCACACAATGCCTGTCTTTTTTAACCAGTTTTACTTTGGCCGAAGCGGTCATCGCCAGCGTACCTTCACTGCCGCAAAGCAATTCTGCCATGTTAAACCTCCGGCCACCCGATTCAAAAGGTTGCATGCTACACAGCTTATCGAGGGCATAACCGGTGTTTCGCCGGATGATATCGGGATGGGGATAGGCTTTCAGAATTTGCTGCCGGTTGTCCTCAATCAGCTTGATTATGCTCCGATAAATATGGCCTTCAAGATTATGGAGCTGTTTCTTTTGCTCAAGTTCTTCGGGGGTAATTGGTTTGAATATAGCGGTTGAGCCGTCGCTTAGAACAGCCTCAATTTCCAGAATATGCTCCCTCGTGGTTTTATGTTTGATGGAGAAGGAGCCGCATGAATTGTTGCCGATCATACCCCCCAGCATGCAGCGGTTGGTGGTAGCTGTATCGGGACCAAAAAGAAGCTGATGTTTGTCGGCCTCTCTGTTAAGCGTATCGCGAATCACTCCGGGTTGAACGCGTGCATAGTACCCG
>Ga0306867_1001333_pt1 | contig 11540 bp, 14 predicted proteins | sample AntRauTorckE6831_FD_190432 | JGI IMG/M metagenome (GOLD analysis project Ga0306867, IMG submission 190432) | Saline lake microbial communities from Rauer Islands, Antarctica - Metagenome Torckler E6 #831 (v2) (version 2) | ecosystem: Environmental > Aquatic > Non-marine Saline and Alkaline >... | reverse complement strand
CGAACAAACGTGCCAGCTCTGCAATGCCACGGCCCTCTTGGTCGCGCATACGCGCAACTTCTGCGCGGCGCTCTGATGACAGGGCGGAAGGTCTGCCCCCAATGCGCCCCCGCTTGCGAGCGGCGGTAAGACCTTCTTTGGTCCTCTCGGATATTCGCTCGCGCTCGAACTGGGCGATGGAAGCGAACACATGAAAGACCAGTCGTCCTGCTGGTGTCGTGGTGTCGATATCCTCAGCCAAGGACCGGAACCCCGCGCCCTTTGCGCCTACCGCTTCAACGATGCTCAGGAGGTCCTGCAATGATCGGCTCAGTCGGTCATACTTGGTCACAACAACCACGTCGCCGTCCCGCAACTGCTCGATCATGCGGTCCAGCTCAGGGCGGGATTTTTTGGTGCCGGAAATTTTTTCCGCAAAGATGCGGTCAGCGCCAATCGCCTCAAGGGCGGCAGTCTGGGCATCAAGGTGCTGATCTTCTGTAGAGACACGCGCGTAACCAATGATCACTGATATGACCCTTTCAAAAACGTTCAACAACTAATTGAGTTTTGAACGGGGTTTTTGGCGGCGTCAATTAGGGTGTTTTGAGAATGTGCCACAAAGGAGCGTTTTCGGAGCGCTCCCGAATGGTCTTGTGCAGGGCAAAGCCGACACATGGACAGCAGCTTTTCCAGGCGCTTGATCCAGAGCATTGCGCTAAGTCTCTCGGCGAGATTATATCATAGATTAAGCTCAGCTATTCCTTGCATCTACGTGGAAATTTTCCAATGATATCAGCATGCACATCGCAGTTAGTAAAGTTCGCTGTCGATTACTCTCGGAAAGCTGTCTGATCGTCATTGAAATATCTGGCAAAGGTTTCGTTTGCCAGCGATCCGTTTCCACCGCCAGAAGACCAAAAGCTGCTCTAAATGAAAGGTCATGAATTATGGCGGACAAAGGTGAGATTTGGGCCCTTGAAGAACGGTTCTGGACGGAAGGTGCGGAAAGCGCGCGGAACATGAGCGCGAAAGGTGCCGTTTTTGTTTTCCCGTATCCAGTTGGAATCCTTCAAGGAGATTCTCTTTGGCGAGATAGTATGATGGCGCAGAGATGGCGGTCCGCCGTCTTTACGGAGCGCAGCTTCAATCAAGAAAAAGACGTTGCTGTTCTAGCCTATCACGTCTCCGCAGAGCGCGATGATATACCGATATACAAAGCCTTCTGCACATCCACATACCTTCAAGATGACGGTAAATGGTTGCGGATGGCGCATCAGCAAACCCCTGTACTCTAACATTTCAACGTTTGCTGCACAGGACATCGGGACTGTAGCGACGTAGCCGAGCAACGCGATGGCCGCGAAGGGCTCCTAACTAGACTTTCGCTGCCACTGCGCAACCCTAAAACCGGTGTATTTGACCATGGCAGTGGCTGGTAGAGGGACTTTGATTTAGCGTTTCAAACGATTGCCTCTAGGGGTAAATCAAAAATTCGATATCGTAAATTGTCTTCGCCCAGGTGAGCGATGGTGTAATTTAATCACCTGAGGCGGCGAGTTAGATCAATCTTGATCGCTCTGCCTCCATCTGCGCCTCGGCCTCTCGAACGAACAGCTCAGCAGGCATCCCAGGGAGGATCGGAGGCAAATACGAAACGGTAATTGTCCCACCGCGTTTGCTTGATCCGCTAGGCCCCCAGAATTTGCCCGAGTTCACTAGGACGGGCAGCACGGGTGTCCCCAGCTTTGCATACAGCAGCTCCACCCCCCGTTTGAACCTGATAGGTTCCGACTCCTTCATACGTGTCCCCTCTGGGAAAATGAGGACCGAGCGACCGTCGGCGAGCGCTTCACGACTCTCGTTCAGCATAGCCATCAATGCCTTGGATCCGCTCTCCCGATCGATGATGATCATCGGTGATTTTCGCAGGTACCAACCGATGATCGGAATCCGCAGCAGTTCCTGCTTCGCGACAATCGCTACGTCAGGGAAGAGAACTATAAACGCGAGCGTTTCCCAGGTGGATTGATGATTGCAGACGATGAGACAGGGTTCTGCCGGAATCAGATCGCGACCCGCCTCGACATAATCCAGCCCTACGACATGCTTCAGCCCGAACAGCACCCCGCGCACCCACAGACGGGTTGCAGCCCTGATTGCCTTTCGCGGCGACCCAATTAACCAGAAGATCGGCACTCCCAAAGCGAACCAAGCGGTCCAGCCGACAAGGAATGCGTCGAACAGGCGCGACTGCAGTTTGATTTGATGCATAGGACTCATTCCTGCTGTTCGCTACATCTGCGTATTTAGCCCTAAAACCACCGTTTTTAAACGTTCTTGAAGGTCTGCTGTGCCGGAATCAGCCGTTCCAGAAACAAGCAATACTGGTGAAAAACTCGAACTTTGAAGCAACATGAATTTTCGCGAATTAGCCATCAACCGCGAAACCAGCAACTGAATGCACGACAGGCCCTGTGGGCTCGCCCACAAGCGGATTCGTCTAAAACTGGCAGATCCTCCGGCCAAACCTAGCAAAACCGCCTGAGTGGCTAAAAATATTCTTCGAAATCACCGATAGTGGAGTTTTTCACCAGTATTGAGCGTTTTTGATCGGACCTGAATAACGGATAGGGCCATCTAGCATTCAGGTTGCAGAGTCGTTAGTCATCTTTCGTATCAAGAGAGAGAAATTTATGTGTTGGAGCGGTGAAGCGTCAACTGCATTGGCAGTTGTCGGTTTAGGGACAACTGCTTACGCAGCTTACAAGAAGGAACCAGCGCCGTTATGGATCGCCTTGGGTTATTTCTCGTTAATGGAGCTTTTGCAGGCCTTTACATACTCGGTGATTGATCAATGCTCACTGCCTTCCAATCAGATTGCCACCCTCCTAAGTTATCTGCATATCGCGTTCCAACCCTTCTTCATCAACCTTCTGTCTATGTACTTCATACCGAGCGCCGTGCGTCAGAAGATACAATGGCCAGTTTATACGGTGTGTTTCTTCTCGACAGTTATCATGCTCTTACAGCTTTATCCGTTTGAATGGGCGGGGTCATGTCAGCTGGGGCGCGGACTATGTGGTGAGCAACTATGCTCAGTATCGGGAGACTGGCATATTGCGTGGGACGTGCCGACAAACGGTATGCTGAACTTTATAACTGTCGATTCATGGGCCTCTTTCCTGAGCCTGTATCCCACATATTTCATCGCTGGAATTTTGTTGCCCTTTATTTATGGCTCTTGGAAATTTACTGTGTATCACTTCGTGATTGGACCACAATTGTCCATGCTCCTGACCAGCAACCCTAATGAAGTAGCCGCAATCTGGTGCCTGCTATCAATAGGAATACTGCTCCTGGTCGTTAAAACACCGATAAGACAGTTCATGTTTGTGAAGTCTTGGTGGCTATGGCCAAAACGAATGGTCTGAAACCCGACCGCACCCCTTGCGAAGCCTCTTGCAGCTGATCCGCTGGCGGAACAACATGTCAACATAGCCTTTTCAGAACTCAAAACGGGGATGGCGGATGATCCTGAAGACGACCAAAAATCAGCCCGATCTGCCTAGGTATTTTTCCCGCGTCATGGCAATCCTGCAGGATGTGCAGTGCGGACGACTGGATATCAAACTGCGCGATGGCCGAGTCTTTCGCGCCGAAGGTGCCGGTCCGGGGCCCGTTGCTGAAGTGCATGTGCATAACTGCGACTTGTTTGCGCGTCTGATCCGCGATGGCGATCTGGGCTTTTGCGAAGCCTATCTGGATCAGTGGTGGAGTTCGCCGGATCTTCAAGCTTTCATGGATTTCCTGTATAAAGCGGGCGATGGGGTCTATGACGGTTTTCCCGGAATAGGGCTGGTACGCGCTTATGAGAGGCTGCGGTTCTGGCTGCACCGCAATAATCGCGCACAAGCGCGGCGCAACATCTCTTATCACTATGATCTGGGCAATGAGTTTTACGCTCTGTGGCTGGACGAAACGATGACCTATTCCAGCGCTATGTTCGAAACCGGACAGGAAAGCCTCGAAGCCGCGCAGATCCGCAAATATGCCAGCATGGTCGATAAGATGGGCGTAAAGCCCGGAGATCACATTCTGGAAATCGGTTGCGGGTGGGGCGGGTTCGCGGAATACGCGGCGGGGCAACGTGGCCTGCGCGTGACCGGCCTGACGATCAGTCAGGAACAGTTAAGCTATGCGCAAGAACGCATTGGCAAGGCAGGCCTCTCCGATCACGTCGACTTGCGGCTTCAGGATTATCGGGATGAGCGCGGTCAATATGACGGCATCGCCAGTATCGAGATGCTGGAAGCCGTGGGCGAAAAATACTGGCCAGTCTATTTCAATACGCTGCACGAGCGGCTGAAACCAGGCGCGAATGCAACGCTACAGGTGATAACCGTGACCGATCAGCGCTGGAGGACCTATCGCCGAAGCGTCGATTTCATTCAGAAACACATTTTCCCCGGCGGCATGTTGCTGACCCCGACAATACTGCGTGATCAGGCGGAAAAGGCCGGGTTGAGCATGATCGGGTCGGTCGAGTTCGGGCCAAGCTATGGTTTGACCCTGCGCCGCTGGCACGAGACGTTCAACCACAGATGGGATCAGGTCGCCGACTTGGGCTTTGATGAACGATTTCGCCGGATGTGGAACTTCTATCTGACGGCTTGCGCGGCGGCCTTTGACAGCGGAAAGGTGGACGTAACACAGGTGACGGTCACACGTCCCGCTCTCTGAATGGAAGGCGGGGAGGGCGCGGGCGATAAAGGAGACCGGGAATGGACACCGCCGATCGACTCGACTCGACCCGATCAGTGAGTTTGTTTGCCGCCCCCCGTGGATTTTGCTGCAGTGCAGCATTACCTGTTGGTTAGCTTCGACCGCAAAACCCGTCTTTCGCGCTTTAGTGCCTTCGTCAACGACGAGTTCATTAAAAAACGCCGATAGCACTATAAAGGATAAAGTATGTCAATTTTTTCAAATACTCCTGATCGTCTGACTGCCCTGAACGAATTCGGAACTGACCCCGGGTCGCTCAGCGCGGACATCTATATTCCCGAGAACTTTCCGAAGAACGGCCCGCTTGTCGTCGTGCTGCATGGCAGCTCCCAGTCTGCTGAGAGCTATGATCTGGGATCAGGCTGGTCTACTCTCGCGGACGAATGCGGGATAGCGCTCCTGTTTCCGGGGCAAAGACTGACCAACAACCTTCTTGGCAGCTTTAACTGGTTTGAGACCGGCGACAGCCACCGTGGCGGCGGCGAACCGCTCTCTATTCGTCATATGATCAAGCAAGTCGTCGATGACCACGCTGTGGACCCGTCGCGTGTCTTTATCACGGGATTGTCCTCGGGCGGTGCCATGACGTCTGTGATGCTGGCGACTTATCCGGAAGTTTTCGCGGGAGGCGCGATCATCGCAGGGTTGGCCTACCGCAGCGCGGACAACATGATGGAGGCGATCGCTAGCATGAACGGATTTGGTAGCCATTCGGACAGCAAGCTTGACGAATTTGTGCGCGGAGCCTCAAAATTCGAAGGCCCTTGGCCGACAATTTCAGTCTGGCATGGCGGCAGCGATACGACCGTCAACAGTTCCAACGCCGATTCAATCGTCGGGCAGTGGCAGAAGATTCACAAGGTCGAAGGATCGCCGACACGTGAGGAGACGGTTGACGGCTTTCCCCGAAAGGTTTGGTGCGACGCGGAAGGTCAGGTTGTAATCGAGGAATACATCATCGGGAATATGGGCCACGGCACGCCGATCAGTGCCGGGGGAGCCCAGGGCCTTGGGGAAGAAAGCGAATATATGCTGGAGGTCGGAATTTCCTCGACCCGCCACATAGCCGACTTCTGGGGCCTTACGCAGTAGGGCAACTTTGCATGGGCCCTGCGCAGTGTGAGGCGAGCGGCTCTGGTTCCGTCCAAACGGAGCCAGAAGCGCGGTGATGGCGTTTTAAACCGAAGAATTCCGACGTTTGCTGATCAAGTCGCAGGCTTCGCAGTATGCCTTGATATTTCTAACTGTATGCGCTGCGTTCGTGGCCTTGAAGCTGGCCGAGCAGGTTCTCGCGCTGATTGTGCTGGGCCTAGTGATTGGCGTCGTGCTCGCCCCGTTTTCGGATCTTCTGGAACGAATGAAGCTGCCGCAGGCGGTTTCTGGGCTCGTCACGATTCTCATCGGTGAACGACGACCGTTTGCTGAAAACACCCCTACCGCTCGATCCCATGCCCTCGGTCGCGATGGGCTTCCCGCTCGATCTCCTGCTGGCGCTCCAGCTCTTTCACCCGTTCCTGTTCTTGCGCGGCCTCCTGTGCGGTGTGCCGTTCCTCGGCCTCACGGCCCTCGCGCAACGCGGCTGCGCGATCCGCCAAAGCGTCCGGGTCGATCCCCGCTGCCGCCTCGCGCAGACGTGCCGCCAAATCCTGCGGGGCTTGCAAAGCCTGCGATGCCTCCCGTTCCGGCACATCGACACCCTGTTCCTTTTCACGGCCCTGCCGCGCCTCCCACGCCTGCCGCAACCGCGTGGCAAAGTCGGGTTCTTCCTCGCGGCCGTCACGCCCATCCGCAAGCACCAGCTCAGACTGCCCCGGTCCCAGACGATCCATGACGCGTTCCGCCGCACGGTCCAGCCAGTCACGGACCTGTCCGGTCAGCTCCTGCACCACCTGTCTGACCTCGGCGGCACGGTCCTTGACCTCGTGCCAGACACGCACGGCGGCGACCTCGATGCCGCGCTCCTTGAGCTGCCACGCACCAAGGGAAAGCTGGGGTAGAGGCGGGCGGTCCAGTGACATGGCCCGCACGGTCTCATGCAGCTCCGCGCCCTCGTCGCCGCGCTCCCGCGCCGCCGAGGCCAGCTCAAGCGCCTCGTCGCGCTGTGCCACCAACGTCCGGTGATCCACGCGGTCTTCGATGCCGGCCCGCTCCAAGGCGGCGTTGCTGTCACGCGCCCACGCCTCGCGCCAGCCCTCAAGAACATCGACCTTGTTCCAGTCGCGGTTTTTGGTGGTGAAGCCTGCTGCATCCACCTCACGGGTGGTCAGCAGGATATGGGCGTGATGGTTGCGTTCATCCCCCTCGCGCCCCGGCGCGTGCAGGGCGATGTCAACCACCATGCCACGGTCAACGAACTGCACCTGTGCGTAGTCGCGGACCAGAGCGACACGCTGCGCATGGGTCAGTTCGTCGGGCAGGGCCACGCGGACTTCGCGGGCGACCTGGCTGTTCTTGCGGGTCTCGGATTCCTCGACGCGGTTCCACAGCTCGGATCGGTTGCGGACCCAATCCGGCGCATGGTCTGGTGCGAGGATTTCGGTGTGATCGACACCGCCCCGCGCCGCGTAATCGAAGGTCAGCCCGGTGCGGCGGTCCTCGATCCGCTCGGCCACGCGGTAGGCGGAAGCCGCCGTGGCGCTGCGGCCCTGACTGCGGGAAATCATCGTTGCGCGTAAATGATAGATCGCCATTCTCGGGCTGCACCTTGCTTAAGGGTTAAGGGGAAACGCCAGTCTCCCCTACCCACACAAACGCGTAGCGTTTGTATAAGTGGGCACTTCGTGTCTTGCTCTCTACATCTACGGTAGCTTAAAAGCAACTCAAGATAGTTATAGCGGAGACCAGAATGGCGCGGACAATAGATCAGCAGATCGCGACAACACAGGCAAAGCTGGCCCGCCTTAAAACCCGCCAGAAAGCCAGTGAGACCCGGCGGAAAATTATCGTCGGGGCCATTGTGACAAATGCCGCTTTGAAAGACCCAAAGATTGCGCGATGGATGGCGGCAACCCTGCGCAAGAACGCCACCCGTGAAGTCGATCAGAAAGAGCTGGTCGGTTTGCTGGAAGAACTGGATCAGGAAGCGGCCAAGGCGGATCAGACATGAGCAAGGATCCGTTTCAAGAACTGGTCGATGAGCTGACGGCTCTTCGTCGCAGCATCGAGCATATTGCCCGCACCAGTCTCGACAAAGACGAGGCCAAAAAGCTGAACCAGATCGTGACGGCAGCAGTCCTGAAAATGGCAAAGGCAACCGAGGATGCACCGGGGGAAATTCAGGGCGCTCTGGAAGCGGATCGCGACCAGATGGCCCACAACGCCACACAAGCCGCAACAAGGGCCGCTGAGAGCGCCATGGCCGGAATCCGGCACGACCTCGACAACGAACGCGCAAAGCTCTCACAGGCCGCCGGAGAGGCCCGTAGGGAGGCTTGGCGCTGGTTTGGCGGGTTCTGGGTGTGGCTGGCCTCTATGCTCGCTACAGGAGCTGTTATCGGGGCGCTGGCGATGGCGTGGATTGCGGGGCGCGGCGATGCCCGAGAGTTCGGGCAGTTTCCAAGCATCTATTGTGGCACCGCAGGCGGACAGGTGGTCGAACAGGACAACGGGTCCAGCTATTGCGCCATCTGGATCAACAGGCCGGATCAGTGAAAATCAGTCCGGCCATTCTTCGGCGTCGATCACCTTCCGCAAAGACGCCATTGCAACCTCATGGCTGACCGTCCGGCCTGCTTTGATATCCGCAAGCCCGCGCTCGATCCCTTCGATGATGGCTTCCTTTGACTTTAGGTGGGGGTCTGTCGGGATGCTGGCCGTCATTTCATCGCCTCCCATGGGTTGATGATCTGAACACCTGTCGGTTCAAAATCCGCAACATTGCGTGTGACGATGGGCATGGCGTGTGTAATCCCTGTGGCGGCGATAAGGGCATCCCGGTCACTGCGGGGGTCTGGAACATGCAAAGCCGCGCAGCAAAGCGCCACGGGTCCGTCTACGGGCAAAATGCGCCCCTCGAACGCAGGAAGCACTCGATCATCCATCCAAGCCCTCAAGAAGGCACCCTGCGTGCTATCACGCCTCTCCATCTGCCGGACACCCATTTCAAGTTCCAAAAGCGTGATCGCGGACAGGAAGAGTCCGGACGGATCTTGATCCTCGGCCCACGCAACGACGTTGGCATCCGCTTTCCCTGCTTTTGCCTTGCGCAGTTCGGACACCACATTCGTATCGAGAATGAACATCAGGACAAATCAGCCGGGCGCGTCAGGTCACGCAAGCGATCCGGCTCAAAGGCAACATCTGCCGCTTCTGGATCAGCCAGCAAATCGAGAATGCTTTCCTGCGGTCCTGCAAGCCGTCTGTAGGCTTCAATGCTCAGCAACACATGCGCAGGTTTGCCCCGGTCTGTGATGAACACAGGTCCCTCAAGTGCTGCCCGCTTTGCACCGCTTGCGTCTTGGTTGAACGTCCGACTGTTGATGGTTGTCATTCCCATAGCTCACATCCTTCTAAGCACCTTAATGTAGAAACGTAACTACAAGTAGCGAGAATGTCAATCTGGCTCCGCCATCACCATATATCCGAAGGATGTGATTGGGTCACTGACCGCGCATCAAGCGCAAAAATCACCCAAACATATTTACCAAAAAAGCGCGTAGCGCCTTCTTGTTCTAAGTGTTCTATAAGTTCATGACTTATAACTCACTGTTATTAAATGTATTTTCCTGTTTGAAGCTAGGAATCCAGCCGCTCAAGCTAGGAATCCAGCCGCTCAAGCTAGGAATCCAGCCGCTCAAGCTAGTTTACCAATCAGATTTCCTAGCCCATAAGCTAGGTATGGGAAAGACGACTGAAGTGGCTGCTGATCGCGCCTATGACCAGACGAAAACTGTGTTGCCCGCTGAGGTCGCGCAGGGTGTCTATATGCAAAATGCGCCGGGGCTTGCAGCGCTCAAACTGATGCACTTGATGATAGGTACTGCGGGGGGGCGCATGGCTGATGATGTTCAGCATACTATGAGCCTCGCGGACATTCGTAAGATTGACGGCATGGACAATCACACACGCGCATCAATCACCCCGCTTTTTGCCGAGTTGGCAGCAGCAGTTTTGATCCACGACGATACTGAGAAAAAGCGTGTGAGAATTGGGGGGATGGTCGATGATGCCGAGATAGATTATCGCGAAGAAAGTACGACCGGACATTTGGTTGTGTCTTGGTATTTTGGACGCACCTTCCGACGAATGGCGCAGGATTCAAATCACTGGGCAATCCTTGATCGGCAGGCGGTATTCCACCTGGGCAGCAAATATTCAGTGCTGCTTTTCCAGCACATCGCCAGCTTGCAGAACCTTAAGCACAAGACGAGCAAACGGTTCACTGTCAGCGAGCTTCGGGCTGTGTTTGGGATACCCGAAGGGAAGTTAACAAGGTTCTCGAACTTCAACACGTGGGCCATAAAGGCGGCTGTGGATGAAATAAACAGTGACCTTACACGGCTGCATTTAACGGTGAAATATCACAAGATTGGCCGGACAGTGGCCGAGGTTGAAATAGCTTGGAAGGTTAAAGCAGACCTGACAAAAGTGAAAGACGAACTGGATCGCCCCAAAGTAGGCCGAAAAGCGCGGCGGGACCGCACGGCGGAAACGCCAGTGACCGCCTTCCCTGCTTCTGGCAGCGTGAAGGATGCCCAGCCATGGGACCGGATCGCACGGGATAACGCGCCGCGCATCGACGGGCGGCATGTGCCAGACTTGCGTGTGTTGGCTGACACGTTCCGCAAGTGGTGTGGCGAGAAGTCGATACCGCTTGACGCGGCCAGCATCGAAAAAACCTTCATGACATGGTGCAAAAGCTATTCAGCGCGATAGACCGTTCAAAAAACGGTGGTTTTTGGAACGGTCGGTCCTATGAACACGAAACCCGGCTCGGTCGTATTCCATTTTTTGCCCTCAAGTTTATTCAGAGTACTGCCAGCCAACTCTTTTCGCAGGTTGAGCTCATTATTGTGATCCTTTAGCTTCGGCTCGAAGCAGAATTTTAATTCTAAGGGAGAAGCTATGGAACCTACATTGATCTGGACCGGAGCGACCACAGCAGCAGTGATCCTTGGGATTCACGGTGCATACTACGGGGCTTTAGGCGATGCATGCCTCAAGATTGGCACAGGACTTGAAGGCGCCAGCGAAGGCACAACGGGCTTTCAGGACGCGATTACGCCTCCCGCCTCAACAACTGCCCGATTAATCAACTGGCTAGCAACGTTGCTTATAGCGGGCGGGACTTGGTACTATCTCGGCATTACCAGCGTATCCGTTTTTCTTGTCATTCGTTTCATCGCTTCACTTGTCCCCGGCGCGTTACTAAAAGCCGACCCGCCAAAGAGGCACTTTTGCCGCAAGGTTTATCGCTCGATGGCCAACCGTGAGGCGGACTATGTGAAAAAGGGCGATACGATGCGCGCGGAAGCCATGAAAGACTTAAGAAATAGCTTCGAGCGTAGTCGTTTTGCTAGCCAACTGATAGCATAGAAGGCTGAACTGCATGTGGCGTTCCTTCACCAACCGCATCTCTTGACCGACAATCTTTCTGCGTATCCCCAACGACGTCACCAAAATAATGTAGGCGCGTAAAGTGGCTGGAATGTCCACGCAGAAGCCATTCGGAAACGTTCAAAAACGCTCCTTTTTGGCACATGCCCAAAACACCCCGATTGACGCTGCCACAAACCCCGTTCAAAACCCAAGAGGTTGTTGAATATTTTTGGAAGGGT
>Ga0306867_1001327_pt1 | contig 11562 bp, 8 predicted proteins | sample AntRauTorckE6831_FD_190432 | JGI IMG/M metagenome (GOLD analysis project Ga0306867, IMG submission 190432) | Saline lake microbial communities from Rauer Islands, Antarctica - Metagenome Torckler E6 #831 (v2) (version 2) | ecosystem: Environmental > Aquatic > Non-marine Saline and Alkaline >... | reverse complement strand
TCTAACTGTGGTGATATTCTGTTGCCTGTTTCAAGATACCTTGTCAAATCATCAACCCAGCTAGAGCCATAAATTGTTCCATCATTAGTTCCTGCTGAGTCAGTTAGTGTTGTACCTGTTCCTGTATCTATTTTGTAATATGCTACTAAGCCTGTCTCATTTCCTGTTAAGACAGTATTCATATTGTCTTGTATTTCAACTTGTGTTCGGGCTATGTTCCAAAGTCGAACATCATTTATAGAACCATCAAAAAATTTACCTGTATAATAAGAACCTATATATAATTTCCCAGAATTAGGGGAAGGAGCAACCACACCTGTCTTACTGTTTTCTAAATTCCCATTAACATATAATTCTATTGTTCCACCTTGTTTATAAACACCTGCCAAATGAACCCATTCATTTAAATTATATTTAGTTAGTGTTGATATTACATTTCCATCGCCACTTGATATTCTAAACCTCCACCCAGTATCACCTTGGTCAAGAGCATAATTTAATGCACCATCAGAAAACTCTGCTGTTTTTGTTATTAACCCTCGATTATTTTCTTGTGTTTGATTATAAAACCAGCCTTCAATTGTAAAATCCTCATCACCAAAATCTAAACTGTTATCATCATTAATTTCTGTTGTATCATCCACCCCATCAAAACTTAAAGCATAATTATTAGCAAGTTGTAAACTATCATTAACTGCTACTACATCAGTTAGTGTTCCTTCTGCAAAGTCAGCTGTGGTTGTGTCGATGTCTTTAACCATCGCTTTTCTTACAACAGACATTGTACTGCTTGTCATAGGGGTTACATCATAAACTAAATCATTTAATACCTCTACTGCCCCACCAAATTTACCTTCATTTGGTCTTAGTGTTGTTACTGCTCCAGGCTCTGGTTGTATACCATCTGTGCTTATTAAACTTCTATCAAAATGGAATAACTGTGCGTCTTCTGGTTTGGGATTGATAATACTTGCTGGTTGATTTCCTACATGTATTTGTTTAGATTGTATTTTATCTATCTGTGCTGATTGTATTTTAGCTCTAGTTGTTGTAAGTTTATCTGCCTCTAAATTAGCAATTTTTGCATCATCAATAATAGCATCTTTAATATTGGCAGTCTCAGTTATAACCTCATTAGAGCCTATATGCTTGGCCAGTATTTCATCTGCTGCTATTTCATCAGCGCCTATAGCTCCGGCTGCTATTTTTGCTGTAGTTATAGCATCGGCAGTAATTTTGCCCGATGTTATAGCATTAACTGCAATCTTTGAAGCAGTTATAGCCAAAGCTTCTAATTTATCTGTTGTTATTGCTCCGGATTCAATTTCAGCAGCTGTTATAGTTTCAGCTGCAATTTGAGTGGCAGTTATTGTATTGGAAGCAATTTCAGAAGCTGTAATGGTATCTGCAGCTATTTCACTTGCTGTAATAGCCCCTGCCGCTATTTTAGCAGCAGTTACAGCACTTGCTTTTAAATGTTCTGTATCAATCTCACCTGCTGCAATTTTTTCAGCTACAATTGCATCGGCTGCTATTTTTGAAGACACAACAGCATTAGCTGCCAGCTCATCAACATCAATTGCCCCTGCAGCAATATTACCTGCCTCGATAGTGTCTGCAGCTATTTTACTTGAAGTAATGGTAGCTGCGGCAATTTTGGCTGCTGTGACAGCTTCTGCCGACAACTTCGGTGTACTGATAGCATTATCTGTAATTTGAGTTTCTGTAATTTGACCGGTTAAGTCATCAGACGGCACTTCTGTAGTCCACGAATCACTCACATTTCTATATAGTTTTCCGTCATTACTATTAATCACTACAGAGTCAGGGGGATAATTACTGTCAGCTAAAGCGGGTAGCCCCGCAACTATCTGTACAGGCCTGATTCCACTTGCGAATTTAGATAATTCTACGGCCTGACTGGCAATTTCTTCTGCAGTTATTTCTCCTGCTGCTATCACTTCAGAAGTTATGGCTTCTAAAGCTATTTGAGCAGTGTCAACAGCGTTTTGAGCTATTTTAGTTTGTGTTATAGCATCACTGGCTATTTGTCCTTCCTGTATTTGTCCAGAAAGATCAACAGTTTTCACAGCAGAACTCCAACTACCATCAACATTCCTGAATAATTTGCCATGGTCGGCACTGGTATCATCATTTAAGACCACGGTTGAGCCAACCGGATAATCAGAGTCAGGTAAAGCAGGCAAACTGTTAACGATTTTAGGTGGCCTGATATCTTGAGCAAACTGAGCCAGATTCTCTATCATTTTCGCGGTAGCTTCATACTCACTTGATATATTTTCATCATCCATAATCGATGTCAAACTATCATAAGAGCCAATTTTGATTAATACAGAATCGCCTGAATTTAAGTCATAATTAATAGTTTGAGCAGTAGATAATGGAATTATTTCAGTTGGATCGGTAGCATTACCTGAACCATCCGACGGTGTTATGTATACTTTATATCCGTTAGCATCACTAACAGAAGGTACATGTATTTTGACGGCTTCAAAAAACTCAGTTATATCATCGCCTGTTAAATTCGGTGCAGAGGGAGCTGAATTATTGAGTGTTATTTCATCATAATTAGCTGAATAGTTTCCTGACCAATCCAGAGCTTTCACATAGAATGTATAAGTTCTCTGCTGGGGATTCTGCTTTTCATGTTCGAGACCATCACCGCGGTAAACCAGTGCGGCATCATCATTGCCAAAATTAGTATCTGTACGCACTTCATAGGCTTTGAGGTCTATGTCAGTTATCGGCTGCCAGCGTAAAATGATAGTCCTATCAAAATCACATGTTCCCCAGTTGACATCAGAGGGTTTTGCATCTTTGCCGGAAACCGTAATCTGGCCAGTATTGGCGGTGCCAAAGTCCTCTTTTCGGCCCTGTTTAGATTTAGATACCACTTTAACTTTATAAGTATCTGGTGGGAGCTGTTTAATAGTATATTCTGTATCACTTATATTAGTAATAAAATCCCAAGTTGCTCCATCATCACTACTAATATATATGTAAGCAGAATCCCATATTACATAGTCGGGCTGAGTAAATGAAACTTTTATACCCGGACTCCAGGTGCCATCTTCTAAAACATCGGCGTTTTCAACTAAAGACAAATCTGTAACACTATCAGGAGCTTCAAAGGGATTAGGCAAATCACTATCCTTCGTAATTTGCTCCACTACCCCATCATCAGAGTATATAGCTTCGTTGTATTCCTGGCCGACTATCTCCATTTCATCATTTTCAGCTTCAGCAATCTGGAGTATACGAAATTCTTTGCCGGTCCATTCTGGAACATCATGACTTACTGTAACTACATCTCCAACTTCACAATGTATAGAGTCAATTCCAGCTTTCCAGGAAACAAATGTCGGACAATATTTGCTTTTCTTTTGAAAGAAACGGGCTTCTCTTCCGGCCTGCGAAAATCTGTTAATACCAATCAAGGGAATCTCTTTTTTGATTACATCCCGCTTTTCAATGTCACTATCATCTGAATATTGCGCTCCAATTTTTTCCCAGTGTTCATTCGGATCCGTGTAATTCACAATTACCTGGTTATACCTTTCGTCTTTGCCAGTTTTGTTATAAGAAAAAGAATCTTCGATTATATTATCCATGTCGAAAGATTGAACCGGGGCTTCTGGAGCATCTACTTTTAATTTTAATTCACCGTCAGTGTATATAAGAAATCCCCGGAAACAAGAAAGCATATCTTGTATAATGTCAAGACTTGAACGTCTGCTGTCAATTACCATATTAAGTTCAAATCTGTTTTCTCCGTCAACATCTTCGTTACAGTAACTAGCTACATTTTTGAAGCTGTCAAGATTAATATATTGATTGTCAATTTCGAGGCCGTATCTACTGTTAGTCAGAAAATCAAGGATACAATAAGCGGGATTATTACTGTATTGAGTTACCCAACTAGAACCGTTCCAGATTTCAATTGTACGGCCTTCTATAATGCTCGTAATTGTCGGAGCCCCACTTATTTCTAATTTTTCAGCATCAAGGGTTTTGGATATATAAGCTATATAAGGGAAAGTCTGCCCCTGGTCATTAACTGAGTCTGCTGATTGCGACCGGGTACCAAGATATTTGTCAACTGATATGCTATTTTCATCTGCTTTTACGCCAGTAATTGCATTAACTGGTCCCTCTCCGAGTGCAACTTGTATGTCCATATACCGGTCTTTTTCACCAGTAACTTTTTGGTATATAATATTTCCTGCTACTCTATTACGACCATAGACAACCGGTATAGGTATTTCATGAGATTTCGTATTTCTAATCGGGCCAAATGAATACGTCTGAGATTGACTTAACTCTTTTTGCATTTCCTGCGCTTCTTTGTAATTATCATGAGCATTTCCGAGTGAAAATCCAACAGAAATTGCAGTTCCGACTGCTACTGCTGTGTTAGCACCGACGAATCCACCTATAACTGCTCCTGCTACTGCTCCTACTCCCATAATTTCCCCCTCTTTCTATACGAAAAGCTGTGTAAAAATACTTTTTCCAGTGTTTAATTCTGCTTAATCTGGCTGTACTATTTTCTACAATGTGCAAAAACTTCATATTATCGACCATAACTCCGATGTGTGTTGGTGTCTCTTTGTCAAGCGCAAATATAATCACATCAAGCGGTTGCAACTTCTCGAATAGTATTACATTACCATACTGTGCAAACCCCTCAACCAGCCGTTGTGGCTCTTTTTCGTACCAGTTTTTGTCTATTCTTTTACCGTCATCAAACGGGATTTCAATTCCATTATCACGCAAAAAAGACACAACCAGACCGAGGCAGTCCAGGGTACCCTCTCTGCCATTATGCTTATACTTTTTGCCTACATATTTTCTTATAATATTTTTCATACTTCTCTAATATCCCTTATTTTGGGTATTGATAAGAACCCGCCGTAGTATTGAGTGTTATTCCAAAACGTGCAACCATGACCGCTGTCGTATGACTTGTCGCAACCCGCTTTCATATTGTAACTATCTCCGGATTCTATGTCAGTTGTGAATGGATATTCTACTTCGACATAACCACTTCCGGACCCAGTTATTACACGGCTCTCATTATCAGATTCAATAGTTCCATGCTTCCAGTAATCAGCGGCTTCCGTTATATCACTATCATTAATTGTAGTTCCGCTTATAGAATCAATAGTCCCCGATTTTGTCGGTACTGTAACTCCGCATTCTTCGGATCCAAACACCCACTGGCACTTCGGAGAAAAAGTCCGGCCGGGCAACCGCTTATCGAGTGTGTCAAGATTACTTACAACCGTTACCGACATACTGTATTGATTGATTTCCGGCTTATCCATATAACCGTCGAAAACTGGGATGTAATTATCGGGGCTGTCAAGCTGATTGGTGAACACTTTCCATATCTTCATCTTGCGCCCGACAAATTCGGTATTAGCAATGTACGCTGACATTTCACGATTAACATTATCCAGCTGCACTTTTGTGCTATCGACTTTCGTGTCGGTATTAGTTTCAACCTTAGACCGGCTTAATGCAGCTGCATAATATGTTTGAGCATTGCCGTTCTCATCAAAAAACTCAATATTTTCCGGATGGTTTGCAAGATATAATGTTTCTTCATCAAGATATACCTGGTATAACTCAACCGGCTGATTTTGTTCCGCATCTTTTTCGGTTTGCATTGTTGTGTTAATGTCTTTAGGCATTTATATCACCTCAGTCTTTACCCGTTAATTTCTTTTCGATAATAGACAATTCTTTATATCTAGCTTCTAATTCATTTTTGATAACGTGCCCTTCGGTGTCCCAAGTACCTTCTACACCTTTGCACCGTTCTTTGTGTCTTTTGGATATATTTTCTTTCTGTTTTTTAATATACCCTAAAGCATCTTTTATTTTTTTATCCATTTATATCACCTCGATTAAAGTCAAGCCAAAACTGTAAGCCTTAGTCAAAAACGCTTCCCGACTTAGATTATCCTCATCAAATCTGACAGTTACTTCTTCAACAGATCCGTCTGCTTTTTTGTAATCCCAGAGGAATTTTTCGAACCGGCCTTTTCGGGCGCGAAAGAAGTCCCATATTTCCTGAGCATCATCATTATAATTGGTTGTCTTATCGAACTGCAGCTTGAAAACTTTCCGGGCTGCCCCTTTTGAACGTCTCTGTTCTTTCCCGGACTCAAATTGCGTAACTAATGTTTTGTATCTAATGCCATCTTGCCAAGCATTTTTATATTCAAAATCAAATTTTTGTAGTGCCATATATTATCATCACCTTATAGATACTGCTTTAATACTTTTCTGAGCTGGCCATTTTTCATTATGTCCTCAACTGATAGCTGAGTAACAGTGGCCCGATTTTCTGCTAACATCTGCTGAAAAGACTTAGAGTCAACTGCCTGTATTAATGTTACATTTGTATTTCCACCAAGCTGGCCGCTCAATAAGGCCTCATTCTGGTCCCGTGATAATACTCTTTCACCGGTTTGAGCCTTGATAATTGTCTCATCTCTATCAAGCCCAGGAAGACCGCCAGAGTGATAAGAGGGCAAGTCCTGAATAAGTCCTCTCGGAGATACATAAGCGCCTTCATGTGCGGAACCAAGTCCTGCAGCTTCTAATCCCCAGGTAACAATTGGCTGTACAATTGCTTTTTTAATAACCATTGCTGCAATCTGGTCGGCTATATTAGAAAAGACATCTCCTAAATCTTCACCTTTCACTATCGCATCCGATAATCCGTTTACAAGGTCTTGCTTCCAGTCTTTGAATTTCTTATTAGCTGTTTCAATTTCAAGTCCTAAATCAACAAAAGCGTCAGTCATCCAGTTAAGGGATTCGGTTTCTCCATCATTACCGGTCAAGTTGTTGTATAGGTTATTAAGCTCAGTAAAAATTACAGAGTCCTTATTACCGGTCTCGATTAATCTATCTAACGTATCCTTAACCAGCTTAGTTTTTTTAGCCACAAAATCAAAACTTTCTCCAAATGCTTCATTTTTTTCTATTAATACATCGAGCTGCTCGGTATATTCGCTTTCGACTTCGGTGGGAGTTACTTCGAGATTGTCTATTTTTTCTTTTAGTTTTAGCCATTCATCTGTATATTCCTTGTAATTTTTTAATCTTTTTTGCAGATATACTTTATATTTTTCCAGCGAAATTTGTTCAAAAGTAAACTTATTTTCCATTATTTCATCTTGTAACTTCTGCGCTTTTTTGGCATATTCTTCTTCAATATCCTGTCTTTTTTCTTCATGTAATTTTTTAAGGGCAGTTAAAGCCTCTTCATTACCTTCCACTTTTTCCTGCTCATCTTCAAACCATTGTTCAAGTTTTTCTAATTCCTTTTCTTTACCCTCTGTTCGGATAAGAGCTAATTCATTTTGTAATTTTTCTGCTGCTTGCTTTTCTATTTCATCATACTTATCACGAACTTGCTGCCTAAGTATTTTATATTTTTCTCTAATTTCATCTAGAGCATCTTCTTTGCCCTTCGCTGCATCTAATTCAGCTTGTTTTTGCTGCCTTAATCGTTCTAATTCCTTTTCTTCACCTTCTCTACGGAGAATAGCTATTTCATCTTCATATTGCTCTTCTAATTCAAGTGATTTTTCTTTGGCATTCCTGATAACATCTCCAACCTGTCGAACATAGAATTGTTCTATTTCTTTTAATGTTTCATCACTTGCGCCCAACTGATCTGCCGTAATTAACTTTTTTTTCTTCTCTCTTCTTATCTTTTCTATTTCTTGCAGCCAAGTTGTGCCAATATCGGATAATTTCTGTTCAAAATCATAACTTTCTATTTCTTTATCCAATTCAGAAAGAAAAGTTTCAAGTTCAGTGGGGTCTCCTTCTCCGCCGCCGGTGTCAGAACCGCTATCCCCTTCATCAGCTGAACTTGCTGGTTCTGGTTTTTCTTTTAATTCGGAAATTTGAGTTTTAGTTTCTTTGATTTTTTTATTGATATTTTCAAGTCTTTCTTCTGCATGTGAAGTGTCAACAAATAATCCTTCATCCCCTCTGCTGATTAATTCATTTAATTTTGTTTTTTCTTTTTCAAGGGCGGTTAATTTTTCATTTAATTGTGTAATATTCAATCCATTTATTCCTTTATTTATCAGATCAACTTGTTCTTTAGCATCTTTAAGCCCTTTCACAAAATATGCAATTGCACCAGCAACTGCTCCGCCAACAGCAAAAGGTACAAAGGAACTTGCTAGTCCACTTACAGCTGCTGTTAACCCACCAGCACTAGCAATTGCTGTTGTTAATGAGCTAACAGTTATAGATAGATTACCCATAACTGTTAGAGCTGGTCCTAATGCCGCCGCAACTGCGGCCCCGAATAATACCATGTCCTGCTTTTCTTCTGAAAGGTCATTGAAAGCGTCAACTACATCTGTTGCGCCTTCTACAATATCAGTTAATATTGGCTCTAATTCTTCTCCCAAGTCTGCTAATGATGACTGTAAGTCATAAAAAGCCTCTGCACTTTCAACTAATTCTTCATTATTTTTTCTATATTGTTCATAGACTTCTGAAAGACCAGTGCCAGCAAGTGTTTGCAATACATAGTCAAGTTCTTCTCCGTTTTCTTTTGCTGTCTGCAGGCCTCCATTAAATTCTTCTAAATTAATACCGAATCTCGAAAGCAATTCATCAAACTGCCCAACTGATTCCCCGGACCCAATAGTTTCCTGTAATGATTCGCCTAGATTTTCAAATTTCATTGTGTCAGGGAATTTTGAAACTGCTCCGGATAACTGGTTGACAACCTCTGTCATCTGCTCACCTTTGAATCCGGCAGCAAGTAAACTTGATAATCCTTCAACATTGGAATCTAATTCCCCGGTTACAGCATTAAGTTGAGCCATTTTTTTATCAAGTGTTTCCATGCTAACACCTGCAGAAATCGCATTGTTTTCAAGAACAGAAATTTCTTTCCTAAAATCCCTAGTCCCGACAGTTAAAGCTGTAAATGCAGCCATAAGGGGTAGAGTGACATTAGTATTAAGTTTCTGCCCAACATTTTTCATTCTATTTCCCACTTTTTCCATGTTGTCAGCGGCAGCCCTCATTTTTCTGCCAAATTCGCTGGCCTTTCTTTTTGTTTCTTCCAGCTGGTCAGTAAAGTATCCCAATTTATTTTCAGTTTCAATTACTTCACGCTTAAAGGCTCTGTACTGACCGTCATCAATCTCGCCTTTTTTGAACTTTCTTTCCACTTCTTCTTGAGATTGTTTTAATGCATTAAGTTTCTTTTTAGTTTTTTCTACTTTATCAGTAAGAAGTTCTTGTTTTTGCCCCCATAGTTCAACTGAATCAGGATTAAATTTCAAAGCGCGATTTACCTTATAGAGTTCTCTACTTATTTTTCTGGACTGTTTATTAACATCCTTTAAGGCTTTATTCAGTCCTGTGGTCTCAGCCCCTATTCTAACCGTAAGGCCCTTTATTTGATTTGCCATATATGCGCCTCCTTTCTAATAAAAGACTCAACTTAAGCATATTCCCAAGCTAATTGAGTACCATCTTTTAATCTCCCTGCATGGTTTTGTTTTCCTTTGCAAGTTTTTGATATATTAGTTGTTGGAATATCATACTTTTTCCCAGCTTCTGTTACACTATCAAATACTTCATTTGTAGTTATACAAATAACCTTTTTGCAGTTTTTTCTAACAAGTTTATTTAAGCTATAATTCTTACCTTCTTTATAATATTCGAATTGCAATCTTCTGTTGTCATTCTCGTTTTTAGAAAAACAACTTTTAGTTCTACCTACAAGAACTTGAGATATATTTTTCATATCTATATTATAGTAATCAGCGGCCTTGGTGATAGAGTAAAAACTTTCATGTCGTTTAAACAAATAATTTTTTTATTATTAAAATGTCCTTCTCCACTTATTTCCTTCCATTGTTTCTTTCTTTTTTCTAATATTTCAGGTTTTTTATAAGATTCTTTTAAAACTTTCGATAGTTTCTTCTTGACCTTCTCGGTGATTACTTTTCTTTTGTTGCCGCCTCCTTCAAAATTATAAACTCCTGTTTTCTTTTTATAATAATTAATCCAGTATATTTCTCTTTTATCTAAATATTTTATCTCAGTTTTTTCTATAATTTTGAATATAAAATTATATTTTTCATATTTATTCCATGCGTTTTGCAAATAATTATTTATATGATAATTGCCTTTTAATTTAGCTAAATGAGCAGATTTTCTCCTATTAAATTTTTGAACTGTTTGCCCCACATAAACTTTACCATTAACTAAATTTTCTATTTTGTATATAACTCCTCTTTTCTTCATTTATCTCAATCCTTTCCTGCAAATTATCAATCCTTTATTAAATAAAAATAAGCATAGAAAAAGGACTGGCGATTGAGTTTCCAGCCCTACGGTTGGCCTACCGTTCTATGCTAAAACTTTATAAGATTTTTATACTCTGCCCATCATTTTATCTATATCAGATTGTGTCGCTTTACGTGGTTTATTAACCTGATTATTTTCTGTACTTATTCCAAAATGAATTTTTGTTAATTCAATAAAATCTAATAAAAAAGTTTGATTTAATTCTTTCAGAGAATAACCCATTCTTTTACCATTTGAAATAATTAATAAATCTAGTCTGTCAGTTGATTTTTCTGTTTTTTTTTACTATTTTCTTGATCTTCTTCTTCATTATCACTATTACCGCTAAAATTTTCTTCAAGCATTATTGCCAACCTAACAAACCAGTTAAAATCAAATAAATTTGGTTCTTCAAACTGATTAAGCCACTCATCGTAAGCGGGAAATTTATAAATATCATTATCAGCTTTATTAAGTGCATAAACAATTTTCAAAAGTTCCCTGTAAACCGAGTCTATCTCTTTTTTTGCTTCATTGATCTGCTTAAATTTATCGGATTCAAAGTTTTTATATTTTTCTTGCATACTCCAAACTTGAATGAGAATTTTTTCTATTTTATCTAAAAAGCTGTCCTCAAAATTGTCATAATATATTTTTGGGACCAAGGCGGAAAACCTTAATCCCAGTGTTTTATCCCAAATATTAATTTTTTCTCTAAGCACTACCTACCCACTCCTTATGCTGCGAAATTAGGCATTGAAACTGCATCAAAGAAACTATTATATACAGTTTCATTATCAGCTTTCTCAATGGTTTTCTTGACAATTTTCTTACCGTCATATTCGTATGGCAGCATTGTGAGATTAGCAGTTTGAGTATCTGGAGTAACCCCGGAATCAGTTGTTGAATTATTCTGCCCTGGTCTTGCAGATTTACATCTGTAATATACAAATCTGCCAGCATGTTCATCCCCTTCAAACTGCCCCATTAGAGCAAATTCTTTCTGTTTTCCGTCGGCATCTTCAACTAATGCTCCGTCGTTGTCGATTATCATACCAACCATTTCAGCCAGTATTTCTTTCGGAATCTTAGCTGCTTCCCAGTCTCCTGTATAACCGTTATTAGTTGTTGAGATGTAGTATTTTGTGTTATCAGCATAGAAAGTATTTTCATCACCCTCAGGAGTAGTTG
>Ga0306867_1001323_pt1 | contig 11610 bp, 11 predicted proteins | sample AntRauTorckE6831_FD_190432 | JGI IMG/M metagenome (GOLD analysis project Ga0306867, IMG submission 190432) | Saline lake microbial communities from Rauer Islands, Antarctica - Metagenome Torckler E6 #831 (v2) (version 2) | ecosystem: Environmental > Aquatic > Non-marine Saline and Alkaline >... | reverse complement strand
AGCGCCACAAATAGCTGATCGACGGCCGCCATGGGCGAGCTCTGCTCCCCCATTTGCAACCACTGGGGTTCGGGTATCGTTTGTAGCACAACCTCACGGCAACTCAACGGGTGGTCTTTTTCCGCCGATCGATGATCTACTTTGTGGGTTGCCAGTACGTCCTTTGCACGGCGCACCTCGGTTTCAGGCACAAAGAGACGAGCCACGGAATCGTTAAAATACGTGCGTGAAACGTCATCGAATTTTGGTATGGCCGGCAACGGGGTGCCATGGGCCGCATTGGATCCAGCTCCGTAAAAACCGTAGCCTTTTATTGTTTCGGCAATCAGGTAAGGCAGCCGTACCGGATACTCCATGGTGCCGGCACGCACCTGGTCACTACACGCCTGCAATCTCGATTCCGCCTCGAAAATTCCCCAGATAAAGGCCGCCGGATCGCGTCCGTCAATGACGATGGGGTGGAACCCATTCAACTTCAGATGCTGTCGAAACCAGTCGGTTCCACCCTGCAAAAAGATGGTCGAGCGCTGATCAATGCGACGTCCGTTGGCAATCATTACCGGTGTCACCAGGCCGCAGTCCTCGGCGCGCCACCAACGACTGGCCCAGTCGCTTCCCCGCTGCTCTTCAAAGGCACCATCACTCAGAAAAGCAACCAGCCGCTCCCCCGGTAACGGCATATGGGTATATTGCAGTTCGGCAAACCCCAGGTAACCCCCTTCAATCAGCCCGCCGGCCGTGTGAGGGTTTACGTGACTGCCCAGTGGCGCCTCAGGGGTGCCATCGGGGTTGATGGCATAGCTGTAAAAATCACTCACCAACCGCGTCAAACCGTCCTCGTCGAGGGAATAGCGGGCTTCCTGCTCCGGGTGAAGGTTCCGAAGCAATGTATTTACACTGTCTATCGCTGCCACACAGTGGCCCTGCCCCATCAGCCAACTGCGAGTGGTTCCCTCCAGGGAATTGGCGGCGGTGTAACCAATATAGGCTGGCACCATGTTCAGCGAGCCGCCAGTATGACCCTGAGGGTTTTCCTTGAAATCGGTCGCCGCCAACGGCTGTCCAGACAGGTCCACTTTGTTGGCATACGTCATGTGGGCCACCAACCACATGGCCGCGTTGGTCAGGGTGTCCGCCGCGACGAAGGTCGCCAACACATCGTCAAGCGTATCGTAGCGCCCGGAACAGATAAGCTCCTGGCACAAATCGAACACGCGCACCTGGGTCAAATCCGTGTGTTCGACTACGCCGCGACCTTGTGCCCAGTTGGCAAACTTGGCGTAGCCCCTGCGGTATTGTGCGGCACGCTGCTGGACCCTGTGTGAGTCCTCAATGGAATAGCAATCCATGGTCGCTCCTTCTTAGACGTGAGGACATTACTGGTTTCACACCGAAGCTCGAAAAAGGCTCTTATCGAGTCGGCGCAACTCCTGATGGCCCAGTTCCAGGCCCAGTTGTTCACACAACTTGTGCTGCAGTGGATGGAGTTTCAGAGTAAAAATTAGGTTTTTCCCCACGTTGTCCATAGTCAACTCTCCGTTTCAATCGTGAAAATGGGAAGCTCATCGGCACGATACGCCAGCGCGTAGTCTTGCGCACCGATGGTTTCACTGAGCAGTTCGTAAAGCGGCTCACCAACCTTGACGGTATCGCCCACGTTAGCAAATAGCCGCAACCCGGCCGTGGGAATGGCGGGCGCTCCTGCCAGTTTGGCGAGCCGGGCCAGACGACGATTGTCAACGGATACAATACGCCCCGACGATGACGCCAGTTCCTTATGCCTGAACCTAGCGCTACCTAGACTCTTGAGGCCACCCTGGGCCTTCACAATCCGCCTGAACTGGGCGAGCGCATCACCGTTCGCCAGCAACGTATCGGCCCACGCCTTGCCTGTCTCCAAGCCTGCGTTATCTGCCATATCGAAAACATGGGCTGCCAACAACACAGCTCGGGATCGCAGATCCTCTGGGGCCGTGGGGTCGCCCTCCAAGACAGCCATCACGTCCCTGGCCTCCTCCACCGGCCCAATGCCAGCCCCGACGGGCCGACTCCCGTCGGTAACCACACAGCGTACGTGCAGGCCGCAGGCGTCACCAACTTCAGTGAACAGGGAAACCAGCTGGTCTGCCTCTGCACGACTGCGAACTTTCGCAGTGTCGCCGACCGGAATATCGATAACGACGTGGGTGGAGCCGGCTGCAATTTTCTTCGACAACACCGAGGCAACCAACTGCCCCTCTCCATCAATATCCAGGGCCCGCTCAATTCGAATCAGCAAATCATCCGCCGGGCTGAGATTGATCGCCCCACCCCAGACCAGACAGGCGCCGGTCTTGTTTACCACCCGTCGGATATCGGCCAGCGGCAGATCAACGGTGGTCAGTGCTTCCATCGTGTCTGCCGTACCTGCCGGCGAGGTAATCGCGCGGGAGGAGGTTTTTGGCATAACCAACCCAGCCGCGCTAACGATAGTAACCACCAACGGCGTTGTCCTGTTACCCGGCAGTCCCCCAATGCAATGTTTGTCAAAAACACGATCAACCCCCTCCCAGTTCAGGTGTTCACCGCAATCCACCATTGCCCGGGTCAGGCCTATAATCTCGCTGGTATTCAGCCGACCGCCGGCGCAACTACTCAAAAAGCAGGCGATCTCAATATCGCTGTACCTGTGATCGGAAATGTCAGCCACAACACTGGCAAGCTCATCATTGCCGAGGGTGTTGTGCCCGAATACTTTTCGCCTCACCAGGCTCAATGAGTCTATGTAGGGCGCGTGGTGGACAAACAGGTCATCGCCAGGCGCCACACCCAGCCTTGCCATTGCGATATTGGACAGACCGACATGGCTCTCAGGAACAATGTCTCCGTATACAATGTTCAGCGACGCAATCATCGTTTGCTGGCCGAAGGAAATACCGATCCTTGAACTGACACCAAAGCCCTCAGATCGGCATACCTGACAGTCCTGGCGCATATAGACGACCGGCTCCTGATGGGTATCAATCCCCATCAGATAAGCTCTCAACTGATTTGAAGACTCCATAATCCCTCGATCACAATGGTCGGGTACTGCCGTCGTGTACCGGGATAATCAGAGATCATCCATCCGGCCAATCTGACTAGCCAGGCGCTTGGATTCGTTTTGTTCCATCGTCAATAGTGACTCCATTAGCTCTTTGACCTCAGGAATCTCGGCTTTTCCGACCAGTGTTTGGTAGAGATCAATAATTTGATCGTGAAAGTCGAACACCTCGCGGCAGATACCATTGAAATCAAGTTTTGCATAAGGCTCATCACACGTTCGGTGAGTTTTAATGGGGTGATGGGCCAGATAGTCATAAACCCTTGTTTCCAAAGCCTTGGTGTCTGCCTGGCGTTCAAACTCGTTCACAATTCGTTCAATTTCAGACTCGTGGGCTGCCAGATAGTCCAGAAGCGCCCGGGCTCGTTCTTCGTCATTCCGTGTCGCACAATGGGCAAGACAGCGCGCCAGATGTGCATGCAGATCACGTGTCCAGCCGATCAGTTCCCTAAACGTTTTAATTTCCATTCGGAGTTACCTTTTCTTTTGATATGTGCTTCGTTTTCGTGCGATGAGCTTGATTCGCGCTACCAGATATCAGTAAACCCTGAGCAGCTGAAATCAACCTGAAAACTGGGAGTACAACAGTGAAAACATTTACTCAGATTTTGTCTGATTTGATTCAAATCAATAAAGAGTCACAACTGCTTTCGAGAAGTGCTAAATAGCCTAAAAATCCAATATCTTAGTCCCCGCCAACCCCTCAAGAATTGCAATTGCATCCTCCAGCCGGCCAATACCGCTGATGCCGCCCGTTTCTGCGAAATCGCACGCCGCAGTCACTTTTGGGCCCATGGAGCCGGCGGGAACATCCAGCGCCCTCGCCTGGTCCGGTGTGATGTTGCGAACCGGAGCGGCGCTCGGTGTGCCGAAATCACGATAGACGGCGTCCACGTCGGTCAGAAGTAGCAGCGCATCGGCGCCTAACTCCCGTGCGAGCAAAGCACTGGCGGCATCCTTGTCGATGACGGCTTCAACACCGGTCATGCTGCCGTCGTTACGGCGCAGTACCGGAATGCCACCGCCACCGGTGCAAATGACAACCACGCCCTGACCCAGCAGCAATTTCAGCACGCGCATATCCGGTATTTCTTTGGGGGCGGGTGAGGCCACTACTCTGCGCCACTTGTCGCCATCGGCTGCAATATGCCAGCCGGCTGCCGCTGCCCGGGATTCTGCTTCAGCTTTATCGTAAACCGGGCCAATAAATTTGGTCGGATTTGCGAATGCGGGGTCGTCCCGGTCGACAACAACCTGTGTGAGCAGAGTTGCCACCGGGCGGTCATGGCCGAGGGCATTCTCCATTTCCTGCTCGATCATATAACCAATCATGCCCCCAGTTTCGGCGCCCAACACATCCAGAGGATAGGCCTCTTCAGGTTTGTAGGCGGCACCCTGCAGTGCCAGCAAACCTACCTGAGGGCCGTTGCCGTGGGTAATCACCAGCTGATGCCCAGCACGCACCAATTCAGCCAATGATTTCGCTGCGGTTCGAACATTGGTGCGTTGGGCTTCAGCCGTCAGTGGCTCGCCGCGTTTCAACAAGGCGTTGCCGCCCAGAGCTGCAACAATCAGCATACTGTGCATCCTTTTTCAGAAAACAGCCCTGGAATCAGGCCCCGAGTGTAGCTACCAGCACCGCTTTGATGGTGTGCATGCGGTTTTCTGCTTGGTCGAAAACAATCGACGCAGGGCTTTCGAAAACCTCGTCGGTTACCTCCATGGCGGTGATTCCGAACTCTGCCTCTATCTCTTTACCAACGATGGTGTCGGTATTGTGGAACGCCGGCAGGCAATGCATGAAACGGGCGCGGGGGTTGCCGGTTTTTTCCATCACGGCAGCGTTTACCTGATAAGGCATTAACAGCTTGATCCGGTCGCCCCACTTTTCTTTCGGCTCGCCCATGGATACCCAAACATCGGTGTAGACAAAATCTACCCCGGCGACAGCGGCATCCAAATCGTCGGTAATGGTTATGCGGGCACCGGTTTCCCGGGCAATCGCCTGGGCTTCATCCTGTATTGCCTGTTCTGGCCAGCAGACTTTTGGTGCGCACAGGCGCACATCCATGCCCATTTTGGCGCCGCCGATCAGTAAGCTGTCGCCCATGTTGTTGGCGGCGTCACCGAGAAAGACGTACGCCACCTGGTGCAACGGCTTTTCGACGTGCTCTTGCATGGTCAGGAAATCGGCAAGAATCTGGGTTGGATGGAATTCATCCGTCAGGCCGTTGTAAACCGGCACACCGGCATACTCCGCCAGTTCCTCGACAATTTTCTGACCGAAACCGCGATACTCGATGGCATCATAGACTCGGCCCAGCACCCGGGCGGTGTCCTTGACCGATTCTTTATGTCCGATATGGGTGCCCGAAGGCCCGAGATAGGTGACTCGGGCGCCCTGGTCATAGGCAGCTACCTCGAACCCTACCCGTGTCCGGGTGGAGTTCTTTTCGAAGATCAAGGCGATTTCCTTGCCGGTTAGCTGCGGAACCTCGGTGCCAGCGTATTTGGCCGCCTTCAGATCCGTCGATAGCTTCAGCAGAAAACTGATCTCCTGCGGGGAGAAATCCCGCAAGGTCAGGAAGTGACGATTCTTCAGATTAAAAGCCATGGTCTTAGTCCTTTCCGGTCAAATGGGGTCACGAATCGTGGGGCAGCTCATGCAGCGTCCGCCGCCTCGGCCGCGGCCCAATTCAGCGCCAGGAATGGCCAGCACCTCAATGCCCGCAGCTTCGAGTGCTGCGTTGGTGTCATCGTTCCGGTCATAACCGATAACCACACCCGGGCTCAGTGCCAGCACGTTGTTGCCATCGTTCCACTGCTCCCGCTCCCGCTCCGCCGGGTCATCACCACCGGTCGCCACAATTTCGAGGGATTTATAACCGAGAACTTCGGCCACCACATCAAACATCGGCCGGGGATCCTGGTGGAAAGTCAGGTGTTTCTTGCCCTCACCGGCGCGCAGGTCATAGCAGACCACTTCATCTGCCACTTCTTTGAAAGCGGTGACCACGTTGCCGCCACAGAAGGTGAAGATTGTGTCCAGGTGCATGGCGGTGCGAGATTTCGGAATCTGGCAGGCAATCACCCGCTCCGCTGTACCTTTTTCAAACAGGGTGTTGGCCAGTTGCCCGACGGCTTGTGGCGATGAGCGTTCTCCCATACCCACCAGCACGGTGCCGTTGCCTACGGGCATCACATCACCGCCCTCGAGTGTGGCAAGGCCATGTTCTTTTGTCGGGTCACCCCAGAGCACGTCCACCTTCCCTGCAAATTTCGGGTGGTAGTGATACACGCCGGCCATCAACAGTGTTTCGGGTTGCCGTGCAGACCAGTACATGGGGTTGAGGGTAACGCCATCATAGATCCAGGAGCTGTTGTCCCGTGTAAACAGATAGTTGGGCAGCGGTGGCAGTACGAAGCCGTAATGCCCTAAGTGGTTGCCGAAAAGGCCGGATGGATCAAATGGCAGATCGCCCACTTCAAGGCCGCCAATCAGGTATTTTGAAAGCTCGGTGCCGGGAAGTTCGTCCATCCAGGCACGCAGGTCGGAAATCATCCCTACGCCAATGTCGTTCCAAGTAATCCGGTGGTCCAGAATCCATTTGCGGGCGTCCGGAATGTCCAGGGTCTCTGCCAGCAGTTCGTTGACATCAAGTACCTCAACACCCCGCTCCCGCATTATGCTAACAAACACATCGTGATCTTTCTGCGCCTGTTTAACCCAGAACACGTCGTCAAACAGCAGAGAATCGCAGTTGGTCGGCGTCAGGCGCCGGTGTGCCAGCCCTGGGCGGCAGACAATAACCTGCCGCAGGATTCCGGTTTCGGAATGTACTCCAAGCTTGTGTTCAGACATGGTTCAATCCTCCGTTAAATCAGTGCGGCTGCACTGATAACCACTGAAATGAAAATGGTAAGAATCAATAGCAAAGGCCAGATGAACGCGATCCAGCGATCGTAGGACACACGGCCAATCGCCAGCCCACCCACTACCACTGCAAAGGTGGGGTTGATCAGGTTTACCAGGCCGTTGGCAGACTGGTACGCGGTTACTACAAGGTCACGCCCCACGTTGGCGAAGTCTGCAAGCGGTGCCAAAATCGGCATGGACAGAACCGCCAAGCCGGATGACGAGGGCACAAAGAAGCTCATGCCTACCTCTATCCAGAACATCAGGTTGATAAACGCCAGTTCGGGCAGTCCGCCCAGAGAGCTTTCGGCGCTGTGCAGAATGGTGTCGGCAATCATGCCCTGATCCATAATCACCACAATGCCCCGCGCAAGCCCTACCACAAGAGCAACACCCAAGAGATCACGTGCGCCATCAACAAAGCTGCCGGTGAGTTTTTTCTCGCCAAGGCGGGCAATGATGCCGATCACAATGGCCGAACCAAAAAACAGCCCGCCCATGCGGGCCATCCACCAGTCCTGTGACGATACGCCCCAGATCATGACAACGAAGGTTGCAGCGAAGATCAGCAGGGCAACAATCTGTGTTCTGGTAAGCGTTGAATCATCGAATCCATCATCGTGTTTGCCTAGAAAAAGGCGGCGGTGAGCATCCCACTGCTTGGCCACAACGGAGCGGGATGGATCCGCTTTTACACGAACGGCGTAACGCATAACGTAAGCCGAGCAGATTAGCAGACCGCCAATGAGCAGGATAAAGCGCACGACAATGCCGTCAGTAAATGGGATATGAGCCGCGTTGGCTGCGATAACCGTGGCAAACGGGTTGATGGTAGAGCCCAGCACACCAATACCGGCGCCAACCAGAATTATGGCCACCCCGGTTACGGCGTCGTACCCCGCGGCCATCATTACTGGTATCAGAATGGCATAGAAAGCCAGGGTCTCCTCAGCCATGCCATAGGTTGTGCCACCGATGGCAAACAGTGTCATCAGTATCGGGATCATCCAAATTTCATGGCCTTTGAGGTGCCGCATGGCACTGCGTATGCCGGTATCAATGGCGCCTGTGGCGTTCATTACACCTAGGAAGCCGCCGAGGAAGAGTACAAATAGTGCAACATCAATAGCGTTGGCTACATAGCTGTTGGGATCATAGAACCCGGCCGTCGGCGCGAGCATAATGTCCATAAAGCCCTGAGGGTTGGGGTCGACGGTCTGGTAGGTGCCAGGCACGGCTACCTCACGCCCAACTTCTTCGTTCATCGCCCGGTCGTACTGGCCGGCAGGTATAATCCAGGTCAGCGCTGCAACCAAAATAATCAAAAGGAATAATATGGTGTAGGCCGTAGGGAATCGAGTAGCCAGATCTTCCTCAGGGCTTTGGGTGGGCGTGTTTTCGGTAGTCACAGCACATCTCCTTTTCCTTTAAACATAAGTAACCACTTTCGTGTCATCACAGTCATCGGACTCATTATCACAACCGCCAGGATGACCGTTCAGAACCAGTGGCCTGCACTAATCGGTTTTGACGAACCAGCGATACAGCGGCACGAACACGATAGCGAGATACCAGCCGTACAGATAGGCCTCCACCAACCCAATCAGAAACCCTGGCCATGTCAGCCACTCGAAACCCGGTAGTAGAGGTGCCCAGGCCTCATACATCCGCATCTGCTCAGGAGCGAGCAGGCCGAAGCCCACGCACAACAGATAACTGATAAGCAGTAGCAACGACAAACTTTTGCCCAAGGGGGCAATGCGTAAAGAATGCGTAACTGTATTCGAGTCGGCCATGTTCTAACTCCTTTTTTGATCATCTGGATTGATGATCATCTTTCAACGGTCTATGACGTATTAGACGCAAGAAAAAAAAATCCGTTACGATTTTAGTATACTGAGCATTGCCGGCGAGGCTTTAAATGTGTAACGAACGGTCCAATTTATCGTCTCTAAGCATATAGTTCAGAGGAAGTAATCCTTTCAATGGCTTAAATATCGCAACGACGAGAAAAAACAATGTGGACAAGATTGCTCTCGATTTTTTTGAAACGGCTTATCAAGCAGGGGGCCCTGGTCGTCGTCAACCCAGACGGACAGTCAGTACGATATGGTGATGAGTCGGCACCCGCCGTCACCATGCGCTTGCACGCGCGTTCCCTGCCACGCAAACTCCTGATCAATCCCGACCTCACATTGGGCGAAGCCTATATGGCCGGGACACTCACTGTTGACCAGGATGATATCTACGACCTGGTCGAGTTGTTGGTCGTCAACCTGACGCACCAGCCCGACGTATGGCATTATCGCTGGGCAGCACACCTCAGGCGATTTTATCGCAGGCTTTCGCAGTTCAACCCTGCCGAGCGAGCTCAGCGCAACGTGGCGCATCATTATGACCTGTCCATTGCGCTATACGACTTGTTTCTGGACGCCGACCGCCAATACTCCTGCGCCTATTTTCGAGAAGCGGGTGACACTCTTGAGACAGCGCAGAGGAACAAGAAAACGCTGATCGCCACCAAACTTCTCTTGACGCCAGAACAACGGGTTCTTGATATCGGCTGTGGCTGGGGCGGGCTCGGCCTTCATCTCGCTCGTGACTATGGTGCCCGTGTCACCGGGGTAACCCTATCGCACGAGCAGCACAAGATTGCAGAAGAGCGCGCTCGGGCAGAAGGTCTTGGCGATAACGTGCAATTCTGTCTGCAAGACTACCGCGACATCGACGGCACTTTTGACCGGATCGTATCAGTCGGTATGTTTGAGCATGTTGGGGTTCCACACTACAAAGAGTTCTTCGCCACCCTGCGAGACCGTCTCAACGATGATGGTGTAGCACTGCTGCACACAATCGGCCGAGCCGACGGGCCGGGAGCAACCAACTCTTGGATCGCCAATTATATTTTCCCCGGTGGCTACAGTCCGGCCCTATCGGAGGTACTTGCCATCGTCGAACAGTCCGGTCTCTATGTCACCGATGTCGAGGTGTGGCGGCTTCACTATGCGGAGACGCTGAAGGAGTGGCGCAATCGGTTCGAGGCCAATCTGGATCGAGTACGATCAATCTACGACGAGCGGTTCTGTCGCATGTGGCGGTTCTATCTTGTTGCCAGCGAAGTGGCGTTCCGACACAACGGCCATGTCGTCTTTCAAGTCCAGCTTGCTAAAAAACAGGACGCAGTGCCTTTCACTCGCGATTACCTGACTGCCCGCGAGACGTTGAATGAATCGACAACTGCTGCACAATAAAAAATCGTCCGATCGAGACCGTCGTTCCACCAGTGCTCATCCAGCCGTTCCACCGTAATTAGATTGGCCAGCGCGGGAGTCGCAACCACAATCCAGATAGCCATGAATTGGGCAGCTCTGGCACGTCTCCTCCAGCCGTCTTCGCAGAGCCTCTCGCGCCCGGTGCAAACGCACCCTCAAGTTACCCTCGGAAATATTGAACGCCGCCGCGATGTTTTCACGAGATTCGCCAGTCAGCTCCGCGTGCCACAAAATGTTGGCGTACTCTGGTTTCAGGGTCGGCAGGAGTTTGTAAAGGCACATACAAACAAAGAAGTCGAGATCGTCTTTCGCATCGCTTTCAGGACTCGCCAATTCGAGATAGTGGTGTTCTTTCTCAGATTGGCGTTTTCTGCCCTGAGCCCGATAATAGTCGATCAAGCTCGTCTCAAGCACACGGCTCATCCAGGCACGAAGTTTTTCGTTATCGCGAACGTCGCCACTTCGTGTGAGCACCTTGACATAGAAGTCTTGCAGAACATCGGCGGCCTCATCCTCACAGCCAAGTCGACGTGTAAGAAAACGCAAAAAGTCCTGATGGACGTCCACGATAACCTCATGAACGTCGTTGCTCGGCAATTCCTTGTTATATTCGTTCATTATGTCAACTCCCGATATTGATCCAGCCCACACATTGGCATAAAGAAAAACTGTGAACTGCTCGTATTTCACCACGGCAACCTGAGTTACAACTGAATATGACCAACTTGTGACTCATTTTTTTGATAACAATCAAGTTTTCTTCAGTCAATCACTGGATTATCGGAGAGTACACACCAACTTCAGCCAAGGTTCAGTTTGAGTTTATAGACTAGACTAACTGGTAGAGTTAATTTCACCATCGCCAAACGCGACGGAACAGAAAATCCATATCACGCCACACTTAATAGTATGGGAAGCAACGGGTCACTGGTGCTGTCCAACGTAGCCTAGGGGCCATTGATATGAAGGGGCACTCAGAGTCCAGCCTGCAGAGTTCGTTCTCGGTGATCGATACCGGAGAACAGCTTGCGACTGAATTCGAGCTTTTCACCGAGGGGGACGAACTTTACGCTGCCATGGCCCGGTCGATTCGTGCGGCAACCCACCGTGTTTTTTTGGCCTCCTATATTCTGGCTGCAGACGAAGTCGGAACCGTGTTGCTTAATGAACTTATGCGCCAGTCCCGGCGTGGCCTTGATGTGCGCGTTCACGTTGACGCCCTGGGTTCGAGTGGCGGCCTTCCTCGAAGTCATCGACGCCTGATCAGGGCGGCCGGGGGTACGTTTGCAACGTTTCCACCGTTGGAGCTGGCGACAGCCAATGCGTTATAACCGTCGTGA
>Ga0306867_1001318_pt1 | contig 11633 bp, 12 predicted proteins | sample AntRauTorckE6831_FD_190432 | JGI IMG/M metagenome (GOLD analysis project Ga0306867, IMG submission 190432) | Saline lake microbial communities from Rauer Islands, Antarctica - Metagenome Torckler E6 #831 (v2) (version 2) | ecosystem: Environmental > Aquatic > Non-marine Saline and Alkaline >... | reverse complement strand
GGTTTAAAAGAAAACACTTGACAAGCACCCCATTTGTATGTTATAATAGGGGTAAGAAGATAAAATTATGAATAGACAATTTGAAGACATCAACGGCATAGAGAGGGACTACGAAGACGTCCAGGAGCGTTTAGGGTATCTTAGCTATGATCGTATGTTAAAGCGTGCAGAGCTGTTAGTCGGCAGAGGATTAGCTAAAAGCATGTCCCCTCAGGAACTAGCCAATCTCATAGAGAGCTGCTAGAAACAAGAACAAATGGCGCAAGCTCTTCTCGGAGTAGCCATCATACGCTTGGGGAGCGTTGGCCAATGCCTAAACCCCCCCATGGATGAATAGATGTGGATGTTAATAGTATTAGTTGTTATACAGGGAACTACGGTGGTTTATGAATACCCAGTAGATTACCACACTGATACGGAGTGCATGTCTAAAGCTAAAGAGAACTTCTCGAAATTTCAAGAGGAACCAGATATAGGGTACCACGAGCAAAGGTGTATCCAGAATAAACAAATGAGAATATGAAATCAGTAGAGATACCATATACACCTAGACGTTGGCAAGCCATTATGCACCAGAAGCTGACACGCTTTACTGTAATGGTTATCCACCGTAGAGCTGGTAAGACAGTCTTTGCAGTGGCAGAGTTAGTTAAAAGAGGACTTGGTGAAGGTATCTATAGAGACGATGGTGACGTTAATGTACCGCAGGTGGCTTACGTGGCTCCCACTTATAAACAGGCCAAGCAGGTTTCTTGGGAGATACTAAAAGACATGGTTCGTCATCTTCCAAACGTGAAGATCAACGAATCCGAGCTTCGAGTTGAACTGCCGAACGGTGGCCGTATATTAGTTCTTGGTTCGGAGAACCCAGACAGCTTACGTGGGTTATACTTGGATTATGTTGTCTTGGACGAAGTGGCTCAAATGCCACAGCCACTATGGAAAGAGGTCATTAGACCAGCCCTATCCGATAAGAAAGGTGGGGCCTTATTTATTGGTACACCCAAGGGTCGAAACTTCTTCCACAAACTATACGTTACTGGTTGTTCTGGTATTAAAAACTGGTCAGCCATTCTAATGACCCCAGAGAAAACTGACGCTTTAGGCCAAGAAGAGTTAGAAGACCTAAAGATGGAGTTGACCGAAGAAGAGTACGACCAAGAATTAAATTGCAGCTTCTCAGCAGCTATTCGCGGGGCTTACTATGTTAAGCAGATCGCACAGGCAGAAGCAGACGGAAGAGTAACCAGTTGTAACTACGACCCAGACTATGGAGTTATTGCAGCTTGGGATATAGGTTTTGATGGTACCTCCATTTGGTACGCACAGCTTATAATGGATAAGATCCACATCATAGACTTTGATCATTTTGTGGAGCAGGATATACCACACTGTTTAAACGTGGTAAAGAATAAACCATACGTATACGATTACCAGATCCTACCACACGATGCAGCAAAGAGACAGCAGACTGACCACAGAAAAACGGTTAAGGGTGTTATCTCCAGCCAAGGCTTAAAGTGTATCGTGGCAAAGAGATCAGACCTACTTGATGGTATTAATATGGGTAGAAGATTAGTTCAGAAGTCTGTCTTCAATAGACCTAAAGTAGAAAAGGGCCTGTCTTCACTTAGAATGTATAGATCTCAGTATGACGAGAACAAAGGTATTCTACTAAGCACACCAATTCACGATGAACATTCACATCCAGCAGACGCATGGCGTACTTTAGCAATGGGCCTGAGGGAGAATACAGCAAGCAAACGTACAACACCGAGGAATTTAGGACGGTATGATCCATACAAGGTGGATTACAATGTCCAAAACGACTGGGACGTATACAACGGATAAAGGAAATACCATGGGCGGACTATTTAAAAAACCAAAGATGCCAAAGATCGAACCTATTAAGAAGCCACCTACATTAGACCAAGCGGCAGTGGCTGCGGAAGAGGAAAGAAAAAAGAGGCTAAAGGGCCGTAGGGGTCTGGCTAGCACTATCCTGTCTGGCGGATCAGGCGAGAAAACTACCATTCTAGGGGGCTAATTTGGCTATTAATAAAAATACAGAGTCTGCTTTTGCTCTTATCCAGGTTAGAGATAAGATGAAGACAGGTCGATCTACGTTTGAGAACGTGTGGCAGCAGATTAGTGAATTTGTCCTCCCTAACCGTGGGGATTTTCAGTGTGAAAGGTCTCAGGGCGACAGAGCTGACAAGAGAGTATTTGACACTACAGCAGTACAGGCTAATGAGATGTTGGCAGCAGCATTACATGGCGGTTTAATAAATCCTGCATCTAATTGGTTTGCTTTATCAACGTCCGGTCTTAAAAATAGCACACACGCGGCCAAGCAGTGGTTGGATGAAGCCCAGCGTATAATGATGAAGTCTTTTAATTCCCAAAAGGGGAACTTCTACCAGCAGGCTCATGAGTTGTTCTTAGACCTGGTTGCCTACGGTACATCGGTTATGTATGTCGATGAAGAAGGTAGTGATGGGATTAGATTCTCCACAAGGCACTTATCAGAGATCCATATTACAGAGGACCACAAGGGTGTTGTAGACACAGTGGTTAGAACTTTTAAGTTCACAGCCAGACAAGCAGCCCAGAAGTGGGGAGAAGAGAATTTATCAGATGGTGTTAGGTCGGCACTAGCGGCAGACCCACACAGAGAGTTTGACTTCTTCCACGTGGTAATGCCAAGAGTTGACGCCAAGAGAATAGCACCAAACGAAGTAAATGAAGTATCCACTAAGAAAGAGTATATAAGCTTTTACGTATGTGAAGAAGATAAGCATATAGTTGATGTTCAGGGTTTCTACGAGAACCCTTATATTGTGGTTCGTTGGGAGAAGCTAGTAGGGGAGGCATACGGCAGAAGCCCAGCTTGGAACTCTTTATCAGATATTCGTATGATTAACGTCATGTCAGAGGTATTGATTAGGTCTGCTCAGAAGCAGGTAGATCCACCTTTATTAGTTGCAGACGATGGCGTTATTATGCCATTACACACAAGACCTTCTGGTATTAATGTTGGTGGTGTTAGTCTAGACGGAAGACCTCTTATACAGCCATTGCAGACAGGCGGCAATCTTCAAGTCGGACTAGAAATGATGCAGCAGAGGCGTGAGGCCATTAGGCAGGCTTATTTTGTAGATCAGTTTATCCCTAAAGAGGGAACACCTGTAACAGCCACAGAAGCTATCCAGAATCAAGAGAATAGACTAAGGCTTACGGGCCCACAACTTGCACGTATTCAGGCTGAGTTCTTGGCATTTGTAGTAGACCGTGTATTCTCTATTCACCAAAGAGCTAAGTCATTCCCAGAGGCTCCAGAAGAGTTACAGGGTGTTGACCTAAATGTTGAGTACACCAGTCCGTTGGCTAAGACACAAAGAGCTCAAGAGCTCGTCTCCCTTAATAGGGCACTAGAGTCATCTATGGTTCTGTTGGAGACAAACCCAGACCTATTAGAGGTCGTTGACGGAGAGAGCTACCTGAGGGACGCCCTGGACATCTCAGGGGTTTCAGCCAAGCACATTAGAAGCGAAGAAGACTACGCAGACATCGTGCAACAGAGGCAAGAACAGATGAAACAAGAACAGCAGTTAGCTGTGGCAGGTCAGGCGGCAGAATCAGCGGCTAAACTAAAAAAAGCAGGGGTTGACATAGGATGAAGTTAAATGTACTAGCGAGAAAGAACAGAGACTTCCGTAGTGTTTTCAGCACAGAGGAAGGTCAGAGGGTATTAGGGTACATATACAAGATGTGTGGAATGAACACTCAGATACATACACCAAACGACCCCCATGGTACATCCTTTAATTCAGGAAAACACAGAGTAGGTCAGGGCATCCAGAGCATCTTAGCCATGACAGAAGAAGACGTAGCAGAAATTATCAAACTTTCGGGATCTCAGTTGGATGGTCCAGCGTACGACCCGTATAACCAAAAGTAGGAGAAGACTAAATGACTGACGTAGACAACCCAGAGGTCGGTGCAGAGGCATCGGTAGCCGAGGGCCAAAATCAGGAAGCAAGTATTTTAGGCACAGAAGCAGCAGAGACACCACAAATTGACACACCAGTATCTGATTGGAGAGATGGACTCTCAGACGAACTAAAAGGATCAAAGTCCTTACAGTCCATCAAGACAGTAGAGGATTTGGCTAAAGGTTTTGTAAACGCACAGAGCGTTATTGGTCGTAGGTTAGAGGACCTAACACCAGATCAGGTTAGAGAGTATTACAGCGAGCTAGGAGCTCCAAGCGACCCAGACGGATACGAGTTATCTGCTCCAGAGGGCCTTGAGGCAGACTCAGACCTTACAGACTGGTATAAGAAAACGGCACATGAGAACGGCGTCCCAAAGGAAGCAGCCGAGAAGATGTACCAAGCATATATGCAAATGGAACAGGAAGTGGGCTCTCAGACTAGCGCACTGACCGACATTGCAGCAAAAGAGCAAGTTGACCAACTAAAGGCCGATTTTGGCCCAGCATACGCAGAACGAACTGAGTTGGCTAACAGAGCATTAACAGAATTCGGTGGAGAAGAGGCAATTCAAGCTATTAACGAATTGGGTCTAGGAAACCACCCGGCATTAGTCAAACTATTGGCAAACGCAGGGGAAACATTGGCAGAGGGCAAATTTGTCTCTGGTCAGAATACGGGTAGGTTTGGAATGACATCTGAGGAAGCATCTCAGAAGATTGACACACTCCGTAAAGATCCAGAGTTTATGAGCCACTACCGTAATCCAGCATCTGCCCAAAACTCAGGTGCAAAGAAACAGATGGAAGACCTTTATAAGGTTAAAGTCAATTCTTAGGATTATTAAGAGACAAGGGAATGTCAACGCCCCCTCGTTATTCAGATTACCGGTGGCTACGTAAAGCCAGACAAGCCGTAGAAATACACAAGCATAGTCGCACTTAATAACTAACTTAAATTTAACACTAATTAAGGAGTGAACATATGTCTATATCAGGCACATACCAAGACTTCCAGTTCGAGTTGTTCAAGGACAATCTTGTACATGAGTTACAACAAGCAGGTACGCTTTTAACAGCTACTGTTACAGTTGAGAACGTGGACGGAAACAAAACTTGGTTTACAAAATTCGGTAAATCAAGCTCATACCAAAAATCAACTCGTGGTGAGTTGAAAACATACCATGAAGATACTTACGAGCGTCGTCTGTTGCAATTCCAATTCAACAGCTCTGACAAAATCCTCGATAAAGTAGACATCATGGATATGGTCACAAACCCTAAATCAGACGCAGTCCAGGCTATGGTTATGGAACTAGGTCGCCAACGTGATATCGTCATCTTTGATGCTATCTCTGGCTCAGTAACTAAACAAGAGAACGGTGCCACAAGCACTGTAGCACTTCCAGCAGGTTCACAAATTGCTGTTAACTCTCATGCATTTAGTTCAACAACTGGTACCAATGACATCGGCCTTACACCTTCAAAACTCAAAGAAGCCATTAAGAATCTTGGTAAAGAGTATGTTGATGTAAACCGCGAGCCAGTATTCTGTGTTGGTCCAATGAACCAACTAATGAAGTTGTCTGTTGATCCTGAGGTTACAAGCTCCGATTTCCGTACTAAGAACGTCCTAGACGTTCCTGGTGTTGTCGGTGGTATCAATGGCTATCTTGGCCTTACATACATTGCGTATGAAGATACTGACCTCGTTAATACATCAGATGAGACTGTTTACGTTTATCCCGCATCTGCAATCAAACTTGGCATCCGTCACGCTTTGACTGTTCAGATTCTACCAGACGCTTCTCGCGTAGGTAACCCAGAAGTTATCTCTGCATATGAAGACATCGGGGCGACTCGTATGTTTGAAGAGAAGGTCCAGCAGATCGCGTGTGACCCAACCGTAATCATACCAGCTTAATAGATAGGAAGATCACATGACAGTAACTCAATCGAACTTAATCACAAATCGCGAAGATAAGTCCAACCAAATCCCTCGTGGTGAGCAGGCGCACATTCGTTGTGCACTAGCCCATTACGAAGCAGCAGGCGCAATCGCAGATGATGACATCGTATTACTGGCCGAAATCCCAGTAGATGCACGTATCTCTTCTATTCGCTTTTGGTCAGACGACCTCGGAACAACTGGTGAACTCAATCTTGGTTTCTATGCAGGCAAGGCCGACATAGCATCTTTGGTTGCAGGAGACGCAGTTGATGAAGACGCATTAGCAACAGCCATTGACGTAAATGCAGCGGCTCTAGCAGATGTTGAACTACGATTTGAAGCAAAAGACCTTAGTACAATCAGCGACACGGCTTGGGAATTGGCAGGACTAGCGTCTCGCCCTTCTTACGGCACTTTCTTGATTGCCCTTACAGCATCCGAAGCTACTACTGCAGCAGGCGGAATCGCAACGGCAATTTACTACACTGAATAGTACTTTTTAGAGTGAGGGGCTAACGCCCCTCGCTTTTCTAACTTATCGGTTATACCTTTTCACAGAGGTATAACCAATGCGTTAAAAAAGGAGAGAATATGTCATTATCAGAAATAGATATATGTAACAGAGCCCTGATAGCGGTTCACGGACCCACTATCACATCGCTAAGCCAAGGGACAGAAGAGGCTGATAAATGCTCAGTTCTTTATCCTCAAATAAGGGATGAGGTCCAGAGAGAACACTTCTGGAACTTCGCAATCAAACAGGCGACCCTAAACCAACTAACTGGTACCCCTTTATTTGACTTCACTTACAAATACGCCCTTCCAGCAGATTATGTCAGAATATACCGCCTAGAGAACAGCAGGCAGAGGTACAAAATCAAATCAGGGGAGTTGCACACCAACTCAGGGGCTGTGAAGATAGAGTACGTATCAAACGTAACAGACACCACTAAATTTGATTCCATGTATGCCACAGCAGTCTCACTTAGACTTGGGGCTGAATTGGCGTACCCAATAGCTGGGAGTACCGAAAGGGGCTCTGTGTTAATGGCAGAGTACAATCAATATTTAAAGAGAGCTAAAAGAGCAGACGGACAAGAGGGTACACCAGACTCCCTGACAGCAGACCTTTTCGTGGATTCAAGACACGACAACTATAACCACCCCAGAGATTGGACCTCTTAATGGCCAGGACTTTCTATCTAGGTAACAATTTTACAGGGGGTCAGGTGACTCCCCTTATTGGTATGCGTTCTGATTTCACTAGGCATAAGAATGGTTGTGAAACCCTACAGAACTTTAAGATACTCCCACAGGGCGCTATATCAAGCCGAAGTGGGTTTGAGTTCAAGAAGGAAGTTAAGAATAGCGCAGACAATACAATCCTTATACCGTTTGAGGTATCAACAGACGTAGCATACGTCATAGAGGTAGGGGATAGTTATTTCAGGTTCTACAGAGACGGTGATATTATATTAAGCGGAGACACACCATACGAGGTGGCCCACACATACGCACCAGAGGATCTGTACGACATCAGGTGGGCACAATCTAATGATGTACTATTCCTACACCACGGAGACTACCCACCAAAGACACTATCGAGAACATCAGACACTACATGGACACTGTCCGTTGACGAACAGATAGACGGGCCATACCTAAAAGAGCCCGAAGATGGGGTTACACTAACCCTCAGCGATGTCAAGGGCTCCATAACAGTAACAGCTTCATCAGCTATCTTTGCCGCGACAGACACAACAGGAACTGGTGGTACAGGTCTATCTGATAGGTGTATAAGAATAAAGAAACAAGCCGGCCTTTTACCAATAACAAATATAAGTCAGACGCAACATCCCAGAATAACCTACACAGGGCGTGATCTTATAAAAGAGAACGATACAGTATACATATCTGGGGTATCTGGTATGACAGAGGTTAACAATAAGACCTTCACTATTGAGTCGAGAGTCAAAGACCAGAACTTCCTGTACCTGTTGGATGTGGACTCGACAAACTTCGGGGCATACACATCAGGGGGTTTGGTTCAGGGGATCAAGAACGAATGGCTATGGCTGAAAATCACAGGGTACACATCAGCAACCGAGGTAACGGCAGAGTTTCAAGATGACGTCATAGTTAGCTCTACTGGGCCCTACAAATCATTCAGACTAGGGGCTTGGTCCTCAACTACTGGTTATCCTTGGATGGGCATATTCTACGAGAATAGACTTGTCAGAGCCAGAACAGACGAAGAGGTATCAAAATTATGGGCCTCGGCTGTGGACGGGTTCAACGACTACGCACCAGACGTGGATGATGACTCTTCTTGGTCATTTACACTGGCATCCTCTAAGCTTGACGCCATACAATGGATATCTTCACAGAAACAATTAAGAATTGGTACAGCGGGTTCAGAGTACACTATGAGTGGCACTGGCACATCCTCCATAACACCAACAAATGTAAATGTTAAGAAGGAAACCGAGAACGGGTCTTTCTACCTACCAGCATTAGCTATAAGAAACTCTACCCTTTTCGTGCAGAGAGCACGGAAGAAGCTACATGAATTTGTGTATAGCTTCGACACTGACGGGTTCTCGGACCCAGACCTAACACTGGCGGCAGAGGATATTGCCAGGGGGAACATTAAGAGAATGGCCTACCAAAAAGAGCCAAATGGCATCGTATGGTTCTGCCTAGAGAACGGTAGCCTTATCGGGCTTACATACCTCAGGGAGCAAGACGTTGTGGGGTGGCACTCCCATGTATTAGGGGGCACAGACGTAAGTGTTAAGGATATTATATCCATCCCAGGCGTAGAGCAGGATGAAGTATGGGCTATTGTGGAGAGAACTATAGATGGGTCCACTGTTAAGTACGTTGAGAAACTATCAGATGACTTCAGAGACAAGACAATAAATGATGCAACCTTTATGGACAGCTTCATTACAGCAACACCAGATGCTCCAGCGGCAACACTGACCCCAGCAGCTACAACTGGTACAGTAACCTTTACGGCAGGTTCGTCCGTATTCAGTGCGCCAGACGTAGGGAGGCATATCAGAAGTGGAAAAGCCAAAGCAATTATCACAGCATACACAAGCGGCACAGAGGTTACAGCAAGGATTGTCGTTGATTTTCCAAGCACAAGTGCTATTTCATCAGGGAGTTGGACGTTATCATCGGATTCAGTTTCGGGGTATGACCATTTAGAGGGGGAGTCAGTCGTTGTATTAGCAGACGGAGCAGTCCACCCAAATGTAACAGTAGCCAGTGGGGTTGTAGAACTTAACGCTCAGTACACCACAGTCCACGTAGGACTAGGTTACACACAGGCCATGAGAACACTACACTTAGAGGGCGGAGCGGCCACAGGGACCTCCTATGGCTCACGTAGCAGGCTTACAACCCTAGTAATGAGGTTCTTCGAGTCAGTTGGAGCTAAGTACAAAGCATCTACAGGAGAACTTAAAGACTTGACATTTAGAAATACATCTGATATAAGCGATGAAGGAGTTCCGTTATTCAGTGGCGAAAAAGAAGTTAAGCCGCCAGCGGGATGGGGTAATCAGAATTGGGTAGAGATTGTTCAAGAGCAACCACTACCGATGACATTACTCGGATATGTAGCTAAAATAGAGGTAAGTGATGCACCATAACATTCTGACAGTCCCATTAGAAACTTGGCATATAGATGTCATGAATATAAGAGAAGAACAACGGGGTCTTATAGAATGGGTTAAGTCTGAGTTTGGCAGTGTGGAGGCCTACACAGCAGGACTTATGATTTCAGCAGGAATTAACAACGACTATAAACCTATGTCTTGGACGGTATTAAAAGATGGGTTCCCAATACTAAGCGGGGGGGTATACCAACTAACATCGTACATGGGTCAGGCTTGGGTTATGGCGTCAGATGACTTTGTTAAATCTGACCTAGAGACTAAGATGAGTGTCGTAAGACGGATAAGAAAAGAATTAAAGAACAATAAGTATACACGTATCCAAGCGGACACAGAAGTTAGCTTTGACATCGGTAGAAGGTTCCTAGAGAGTTTAGGATTCCAAGAAGAAGGTGTTATGAAGGGCTACTCATATGACGGAGAAGATTGTATACTTTATGGAATAGTGAAGGAAGTTTAATGTCAGGTAAGATTATAAAGATAGCGACTATTGCCGCAGCAGTGTATTTTACAGGCGGTGCAGCTCTAGGCGCAATGGGCGGCGCATCAGGGGCGCAGCTACTATCACTAGGGGGGCTGGCCCTAAGCGGATTGGGCCAATTCCAAGCAGCCCAGGCAGCAGATGCTAGTGCAGAGTTTAATGCCAAGATCCAAGAGAGAGACGCCAAACTAGCAACACTGTCAGCACAACAGTCAGCAGAAGAGACTAGAGCAAACACTAGAAGACGGGTTGGTTCAATAAGAGCTTTACAAGCCAAGTCAGGTGTGTTAACATCAGAGGGTAGTCCATTACTTGTACAAAAAGAACAAGCCGCTGAGGGTGAATTTGAGGCCCGTAAGACCCTATTCGCAGGATCACTAGAATCACAGTCTAATACGATGAGGGCCAGGTCATCAAGGTCGAATAAATCAGGAACATTCGCTAACGCAGTAGGGGCAGGCAGCTCTATATTGGTTGGAGCAGGAACAGTTTTAAGATAGGATTAATATGCCAAAGGTAAAAATAGCTAGAAGTACGACAAGATTACCTACAGGTTCAGGGTTGGGTCAGTTAACATTTGGGGCGAACACAGGCAAGGCTTTGCAACAAATAGGGAATACTGTATCGGCCTTCGCAGATGTGAAGGTAGAAGAGTTCAAACTTGCTAGGGATAATAACTATACAATAACAGAACAAGTTAAGATGACCTCTGACTTGAATGACCTACAAACCTCACTAAAAGATGAATACGCTAGTAACCCAGAAGGGTATGCTGACGCCTACTTCAAGCAGGCTCAGGATATAGTGTCTCGGTCCAATGACACAGCACCATCCGCAAGGGCCTCCACAGCACTAAAAAACCGTATGTCCCAAGTGGTTATTAACGGGGTTAACTCAGCCAAAGCGTATGAGAGAGAAGCCTCTGTTGTAACTATGGTAAAAAAGACAGATGAGTCAAGAAACATATTCCTGAACAACGTAAGCCCCTCACCAGCAGACTTGGACGCCAACCTAGCATCCGTGAAGGAGTTAAATTCCAGCCTAACCTCTGCTGTGTCCCCCAAGGACTTGGCGAGGATTAATAATGTTGACGAGTATAACGTGGTTAAGTCTATGGTGTCTAAATCCTTAGAGATCGCTGGGGGTCAGTCGGGGGAGGACAGGCAGAAGAGTCTAGACAGTGCCGAGGAACTACTGGAGTCAGATAAAGTGTCAAAGATACTAGACCCTGATGAGATATCCCAATTGGAGGACTACGTACAACAGGCTAGGAAAGCAGCCATAGATGATGACAAGATTTTACACACACAGGCGGTGACAGACCTTACAACGAACGTAAACGCAAACCTAATAGCCGAAAACGCAGTAGAGGCGTCTAACTCAATACAGGAGGCTTTGGACACAGGGTTAATAACCAATGGTGACGCAGATCACGTTAGGCTTTTTAAGTTAGTGGCAGAGGGCAGCAAAGACCAGAGATCGGCTGATGAGGTGAGGGCGATAATGGCCAACAACTCCAGA
>Ga0306867_1001305_pt1 | contig 11720 bp, 10 predicted proteins | sample AntRauTorckE6831_FD_190432 | JGI IMG/M metagenome (GOLD analysis project Ga0306867, IMG submission 190432) | Saline lake microbial communities from Rauer Islands, Antarctica - Metagenome Torckler E6 #831 (v2) (version 2) | ecosystem: Environmental > Aquatic > Non-marine Saline and Alkaline >... | reverse complement strand
CTGAGGTTCTTCAAGTAGAACAGGTTGTATCCGAAGGGCGGCGAGATGTAGCCGATGCACAGGTTCAGTTGAAACAGGATGCAGAACCAGATCGGATCGAAGCCGAGCTGCACGACGATCGGATAGAAGATGGGCAGCACCAGCAGGATGATCCCGACCGGATCCAGAAACATGCCCAGCACCACCGTGATCGCCTGCAGGATCAGGATCATCACCAGCGGATGCACATCCAGACCGCCGAGATACCCGGTCATGAAGGACGTGCCGCCCGCGCCGCCATAAACGGCTATGAAGGCCGATGCGCCAAAGACGATCCAGATCACCATACCTGTCATGCTGGCGGTGGCATGGCTGACCTCGGCGATATAGCTCAGGGTAAGCTCACCACGAATGGCAACCGATATCACCACGGCAGCGGCCCCCACTGCGGCGGCCTCGGTGGGCGTCGCGATGCCCGCGAAGATAGAGATAAGCACCGACAGGATTATGAGCAGCGGCAGGATAACCGATCGCAGCGCATGGACCCGTTCGGCCAGTGGCGCGCGAACCTCTGCACCGGGGGCGAGCTCGGGCCGCATCCGGGCACGGATCGCGATGTAGATCAGGAAGATGGTCAGAAGCAGCAGACCGGCCACCAACCCGCCCATGAAAAGGCGCCCCACGGATTGCCCTGTCTGCAGCCCGATCAGGATCAGCGTGATCGATGGCGGAATCATGATCCCCAGCGTGCCTGCGGCCCCGATGGTCCCCAGCACAAAGCTGCGGTCATACTTGCGCTTGTCCATGGCGGGTATGCCGACAAGGCCGGTGGTCACGGTCGAGGCCGCACAGCTGCCCGTCATGGCCGAAAGGGTCGCCGCGAAGCCGGCCGTGCCCAACAACAGCCCCCCTGGCGTGCGCCCCGACCAGAGGTAGAAGGCGTGATAGAGGTCGTTGGCGATCTTCGACTTGGCCAGCGCCACACCGATGAACACGAAGAGCGGGATCGCCGACAGCAGGATCGACCACATGCTGCCGAACATGGTGGTGATGATGGAATACATCCCGTTCGGTCCGAACATGATCGCGCCGAATATGACGGCCGTGCCGCCCATTGCGAAGGTCAGCGATACGCCCGATATGATGGCGAACAGCAAAAGGCCGAACATGCCGATGGTCAGAAATTCAGGGCTCATGCAGGCTTGCTCCGCTTGATGTCAGCGTGGGGATTGAAAATGAGAACAACCGAGCGGATCGCCTCGGCGATCCCCTGCGCGGTGATCAGGACCGCACCCAGAAACAGCGACAGCTTGATGGGCCACATCGGATGCCCCAGAGCGCTGGCATCGCTTTCGTTGAAGGTCCAGGCATCCAGGAAGAACAGCCAGCCCTCGCGGGTCAGGATGGCCCCCCACAGGATCAGGAACGCGTAGTTGAACAGATCCAGCCCCGCATTGACCCGAGGCGAGCGGGTATTGAGAAAGATGTCCACCCGCACGTGGTCGCGGTTGATCAGAGTGTAGGCCCCCACCAGGACGAAATACGCCCCGAAGATACGCTGCGTATACCCATGTGCCCAGATCGTAGGTTGACCAAAGCCGTAGCGCGCAACAACCTCGTAGCAAAGGACCACGATACCGGCCCATATCAGGAAGCTGACCGTCTTGCCGATAAAGATGTTGATCTGATCGATCAGCCTGAGAAAGATCATGTCCTACTTCCGGTTCTGGAGGAGGCCTGCCCGATCACTTCGCGAGCACGAGCGGCGAACCGCGGCGCGAGTGATCCAAGGCTAGCGGCCTCTGTTGATGCGGCGCTGCCAGCGCGGACGCGATCCGAGATGCCGACAAAGATCACCGCAAAACGAAACATGGCAAAGGCGATATGGAACGGCAGCAGGGGGGCTGTCGGCAGGGCGTGGGCGTGATATTCGGCCACGAATGCGTCTTGCGTGGGAATGCCCGCCCGCGCCCAGTCGGTGCCAAGAATGCCGCCATATTCCTCGGGCGACGAGTTCCACGGCATCACGCAAAAGCCCAGATCCGCAAGTGGATGACCCAGCGTCGACAGCTCCCAGTCCAGCACGCCGATCACGCGTGGCTCGGTCGGGTGATACATCAGGTTGCCCAGCCGGAAATCGCCATGAGCGATGGACACCGCGCCGTCATCCTCGGGCATGTTGGCCGGAAGCCACTCCATCAGCCAGTCCAGATCCGGAATGCGCGGACCGGTGGACTCGGAATATTGCCGGCTCCAGCGCGAGATCTGCCGGGCAAAGTAGTTGCCGGGCTTGCCGAAATCACCCAGCCCGACCTCATCCGGGCGCACCGCATGCAGCCGCGCCAAAGTGCGCGCCATGTCGAGATACATCTCGTGCCGCTCTTCCTGGGAAAGTCCGGGCAGGGTGCAGTCGGTGAATACGCGCCCGTCCAGCCGCTCCATCATGTAGAAGGGCGCGCCGAGTATGCCGGGATCCTCTTCCATTCGATGTACGGAGGGCACCGGCACATCGGTTCCCGCCAGCGCGCGCATGACCCGGAATTCGCGTTCGACCGCATGCGCGCCGGGCAGGATGGGCCCTGACGGTTTCTTGCGCAGGACCAGTCGCCTGTCGCCCCAGTCAACGAACCATGTGGGGTTCGATTGCCCGCCACTGATGCGCTCCGTCTTCAGATCGCGGCCATCCGGCCATATGCCCGAGAGCCATGCATTCAGATCTGTCGAATCGAGATCGCTCATGCGTCGCCAACCAGATCTCTCGCGCGGTCGCGCAGGATGAATTTCTGGATCTTGCCCGTCGCGGTGCGCGGCAATTCTCCGAAGACAAAGCGTTTGGGCCGTTTGAAACCGGCAAGGTGCTGGCGGCAGAATTGTTCCAGCGCGGCGGGTTCGGGCGACCGGCCCTCCTTCAGTTCGATGAAGGCGCACGGCACCTCTCCCCATTTCGGATCGGGCGCCGCGACGACCGAGGCCAGCAGGATATCCGGGTGACGGTGAAGTACCGTTTCGACCTCCAGGCTGGAGAGGTTTTCTCCTCCCGAGATGATGATGTCCTTGGCGCGGTCGCGAATTTCAATCTGCCCGTCGGAATGCATCACTGCGAGATCGCCGGTACGAAAAACGTTGCCGCGGAACGCCTCTTCGGTGGCCTCCGGCTTGCGGAAATACCCCGCCATGACGGTGTTGCCCGCCAGCACGATCTCGCCCATGGTCTGGCCATCGGCAGGCACATCCATGCCCGCCTCGTCGACGACGCGCGCGCGTCCGGCCGTCAGATGGCGACGCCCCTGACGGGCCATCAGCGCCGTGCGGATCTCCAGATCGGCCTCCGGGTCGCCGGGGTCGTTGATGGTGGCGGGGCCGTAGCTTTCGGTCAGCCCATACATGTGATTCAGATCGAACCCCAGCTTCGACAGCCCCGCCAGAAGCGCGGTCGTTGGCGCCGCGCCGCCGGTCGTGACGCGCACACGTACGGGCGGGGCGTCGGTGGCGTGCTCCAGCAGCATGTAGAGGACGACAGGCGCGCAACTCATATGCGTGACGGCGCGCGCCGTGATCGTATCGAGAATCAGCTTTGGATCGACGCGGTCCAGACAGACGTGCAGCCCCCCGGCCGCCGTCACCGACCAAGTATGACACCAGCCGTTGCAATGGAACATCGGCAAGGTCCAGAGATAGCGGCTCTCGGGTGTCAGACCGAGCGCCAGAACATTACCAAGCGCGTTGAGACAAACCCCCCGATGGGTGTAGACGACGCCCTTGGGCTGACCCGTGGTGCCGGATGTATAATTGAGCGTGATGGGCAGATGCTCGTCCGTGATCGCGCCGGTAAGGTCCAGCGACGGGACAGAACCATGGAAAAAATTCAGTGCCGAGGTGTCCGACGGAGTGTCGCAAAGCAGGTGAACCGGCACTGGACAATCCGGAAGGTCGGGGCGGCACGCGGGGTCCGCCAGCATCAGTTTGGCGCCTGAATCCTTCAGAATATAGAGGATGTCATCCGGGTCGAGGCGCGTGTTGATCGCGTTCAGCACCGCGCCAAGGGCCGGCACGGCGAAATGCGCAGCCAGCATTTCTGGCCGGTTGGTCAGCATGACCGACACGACATCGCCCTTGCCCACACCCTGCGTGCGCAGCCAGTCCGCCATGCGCGCGACGACATCGCCGAATTCGGCATAGGTCCAGACGTCGTCTCCCCACGCCACGCCGGCGCGTGCGCCATGCACCTCGAGCGTGCGGGCCAGATGGTCCAGCGGTGTCAGCGGCCTTGTGTTGGCGGCACGCGGGGCCAGATGCGGATCGGTGAACATTGCGCTTCCTCCAGTAGTCGCGGCTCAGGCAGTGCCGGACTGCCAAGTCCAGAACGCGCGGCCTTCGTCGGCAAGGTGGCGGTTGAGCACCATCTGATGCACCTCGTCGGCCCCATCGACCAGACGGGCCTGACGGGCATAGCGGTAGATCCATTCCAGAACGGTATCCTTGGAATACCCGCGCGCGCCGTTGATCTGGATCGCCACATCGGCGGCCTTGTGCAGCAGGTTCGCGACGTGGATCTTGGCCATCGAGACCTCTTTTCTGGCAAAACTGCCCTGATCCAGCGCCCAGGCGGCCTTCATCACCAGAAGCCTCCCGATCTCGATCCCCATGGCGAGATCACCCATCTTGATCTGGATGCTTTCACGATCCGCAAGTCGGATGCCAAAGCCGTGGCGGTTCTCGGCATAGTCCTGTGCAATCTCCGTGCAGCGTTTGGCCAGACCCAGCCAGCGCATGCAATGCGTCAGCCGCGCCGGTCCCAGCCGCATCTGGGTGACCTTCAGCCCCAGGCCTTCGCCAAGGATGACGCGGTCGGCGGGCAGTTCCATGTCCTCGTAGACCAGTTCGCAATGCCCGCCGTGTTCCTCGGGACCCAAGATCGGGATGCGCCGGTCGATATGCCAGCCGGGCTCGTCCTTGTGATGCAGGAACGCGGTCAGGCCGCGGCGGGGATCGTCGGATGTGCGCGCCATGACAACGAAATGGTCGGCATCCGCCGCGCCGGTGATATACCACTTGCGCCCCCGGATGACATAGCTGTCGCCTTTTTTCGTGGCGGTGGTCAGCATCATCCCGGGATCCGAGCCGCCCCCCGGGGCAGGCTCGGTCATCGCGAACGACGACCGCACATCGCCGCGCACGATAGGGTCCAGCCAGCGGCGTTTCTGATCGTCTGTCCCCGCCTTTTCGAGCAGCATCATGTTGCCATCGTCCGGGGCGGCGGCATTGAAGACGACCGGCCCGAAGATCGAGCGGTTCATTTCCTCGTAGCAGACCGCCATGCCCATCTTGCCCAGATCCTGCCCGCCGGTCTCCTTCTTCAGCTGCAAGCACCAGAGCCCCTCGTCCCGGGCCTTCTGGCGCAACGGTGCCAGCCGGTCATGCGCGATGTTTTCATGTGCGTCCCATGCCGCGCGGTCGGCCTCGACCGGCAGGATCTCCTCCTCGACAAAGCGCGCAATCCGGGCGCGGTACGACTCGATCCGGGGGGAAATGGTGAAATCCACAGGGTACTCCTTCAAAGCGATGAAACAAGATGGCCGCCATCCGCGACGATTTCCGTTCCGGTCATGAACCGACCCAGATCGGAAACCATCAGCAGAAGAGGTCCATCCAGATCCGATGGCTGGCCGAGACGGCGTTGGGGCACGCGGCGGATCAGCGCCTTACCGGCGTCCGAGGCAAAGAAATCGCGGTTCAGCTCGGTTTCGATGTAGCCGGGACACAAGGCGTTGACCCGGATGCCGTAACGCGCCCATTCCAGCGCCAGCGCCCGCGAAAGCTGCACCAGCCCGGCCTTGGACGCCGCATAGGCCGCCACATGCCCCGCGACCCGCAGGCCAAGGATCGAGCCGACATTGACGATCACGCCACCCTCGCCGCGCGCAACCATTGCGGCGCCCGCTTCCCGCGCGACATGGAACGCGCCCTTGAGATTGGTGTCGATGATGCGATCGACATCTTCGGGCTGATGGTCGAGGGCCGACGCAGAGGCGGTGGTGCCCGCGTTGTTGATGACGATGTCAAACGCCTGACCGGACAGCGCTGCGGTGACGGAGGCCGGATCGGCAACGTCCATCTCCAGTGGGTCCGACCGACCGCCGTCAGCGCAGATATCGTCACAAAGCTCGGTGGTCCTGTCGACGCGGCGTGCGGCCGCCACGACGTGCACACCTTGGCTGGCCAGGACGCGCGCAAAATGCGCCCCCAGGCCGGAGGAGGCCCCCGTGACAAGGGCGCGTTTGCCGGTCAATCCCGGCCAGATCATCGAAGTCTCGTTATCTGTCGCCATGGTCGTGAAAGACCCTTTTTCCCTTGCAGACCTGCCGGAATATGTTTTCGAGCAAGTGTTCACTTTTTACGGTAGAGCGGGATTTCCATCCGCGCAAGCCTCCTCTTGGTGACGGGGCGGCGTTCAGTTAGCCTGCGGGAAAGACTTGGGGGCATGCATGCTGGATTTTGACGACCTGACAACCGAGGCGCTGTGCCGCTATATGCTGAACCGCAACAGCGCCACGATCAGTGTGCAGAAACCCGAGTTTGCGCTGCGAAAACTGACGGTTATCACCTCGGCTGCGCTTGAGTTGTCCAATCGCAAGGGCTTTCAGGCAATGTCCCTGCGGGACCTGTCGCACGCCTCGGGCGTGTCGATGGGCGGCCTTTATGCCTATTTTGACAGCAAGACCACGCTGGTGAACATGATCCTGTCCGAGGTGACGGCGGCCACTCAGCGGGTGTTGTCCAACCCGCCCGACACGGTGCGGGGGGATCCGGTGGCACATCTCAAGTGGCTGATCTCGACCCATGTGCGGATGACCGAAGAGATGCAGCCCTGGTTCACCTTCGCCTTCATGGAGGCCAAGAACTTTCCCCCGGCGGAGCGGCGCAAGGCCATCGACAGCGAGGAATTGACCGAAGGATTTTTCCAGGCGGTGCTCGAGGATGGCATGGCCGCGAGCGTGTTACGGGCCGATACCTCGCCATTGCTGGCCGCGCTGATCAAGCCGCTCTTGCAAGACTGGTATGTGAAACGCGCCAAGTATCACCGCCGCAACGTGACGATCGACACCTATATTTCCACCGTGCAGGATTTTGTCCTGTCCGCCTGTCTGGCCGAACGATCCGCGACACCTGTGACCGGCACCAAATCCTGAACGTTGCGCCTGTCACGCGGAGTCTACCATCGAGGCAGGACGAGGGACGAAACGCGCGTCAACACAGTCCAGTCGGTGCCGGCCGGGCGTCGGACGCGTGGAATCGTGTCCCCGCCCGGTCTCACCATCCAGCGCATCATCGGTCGGATTCGAAACGGTTGCCAAAGGTGCTTCACGCGACCTTGACGACCATCTTGCCAAAGTTCCGGCCCGCCAGAAGATCGTTGAACGCCGCGGGTGCCGCCTCAAGCCCCTCGACGACGTGTTCCTTGTAGTGAACGCGACCGTCGGCAATCCACTCGGTCATGTCCTTGCGAAATTCCTCATAGACGCTCTGTGGAAAACTGTCGAATATGATGAAGCCCTCGACCTTCACCTTCATCCGAAGGATCGTGCTCATGATGGCGGGGCCGTGATCAGGTCCGTCGGGCAGGCCTGCGAGGTTGTACCATGACACCATCCCGCAGACCGGCATCCGTGAAAACGGGTTCAACAACGGCAGCACGGCATAAAGAACCTTGCCGCCCACATTCTCGAAATAGACATCGATCCCGTCCGGGCAGGCCGCGGCCAGTCGGGCTGCAAAATCCTCGGCCCGATGGTCGATGCACGCATCAAAGCCGAGCGTCCCGGTCACATGGGCGCATTTTTCGGGCCCGCCCGCCACACCAACGACCCGGCACCCCTTGAGACGCGCGATCTGCCCCACCGTTGCGCCGACCGGCCCGGAGGCGGCCGCGACCACCACCGTCTCGCCCGGTTTCGGCGTGCCGATTTTCAACAGTCCAGCATAGGCCGTATAGCCGGGCATGCCCAGAATACCGAGCGCCCAGGAGGGGTTTTGGGGGTCCGTCCCGAGGCTCATCACGCCGGTGCCGTCGGACAACGCATAGTCCTGCCAGCCGCTCGCGGCCAGCACATGATCGCCCGGCGCGAACCCGTCGAGGTCGGACTCCACAACCTTGGCAACCACCTGTCCCGTCATCACCTCGCCGATCCCGACGGGTGTCGCGTAGGACTTCGCGTCGTTCATCCGTCCCCGCATGTAGGGATCAAGCGAGAGATACTCGGTGCGCAACAACATCTGCCCGTCCCCCGGCTGCGGCACCTCCGTTTCCTCAAGGCGCAGCGTGTTCTCGTCGGGGGGACCGTTCGGCCGCTCAGCAAGGACAAAGCGGCGGTTGAATTCGGTTGTTTGCGACATTGTGTGGCTTTCCGGTTTCGAGGTCTTTTCGGCGTTGTGATCCGCTGCAAAGCTTGGAAGAGCGCCAAAGCTGTTGCGTTTGCATGTCCTTCCGTGAAGCGTGATTTGACCGTCAATGTCAACAAGATCGCTTCGAAGTCCAACGTCGCATCTTTTCAGAGGCCTACGTGCATGGCCGCCGCCCGAACGGTCTGCAGCATCATCGAGTTCGGAGGCGCGTAGCGAGTGGCCGCTTTGGGTGACACGGTCGCGAAATTCCGCAACCGCAGCATGGCTGGCGCCAAAGGTGCTACGTCCGGACGCAAAGGGGCTGACTGCCTCACCCGACAGTTTTGGTAAGAAATGAGAAGCATCCACTCGATTACAGCGGTGGCAAGGCACAGGATGCGGGATTCGCAAACTTCTGGCGGGTTCCTAGTACCAGAAGGGCGGAACAGGTATGTAATTATCGAGAATATGCCGTCCGAACGCTGGCTTTCCGTCGCGGATCTTCGGAAGTGCCGCCTCGCAGATCGAAGCGTAGGGACATGTCTGGCAAGATTGCGTGTCGCAGAAGGCAACGCCAAGGCGCTTGGGATCACGGGCCGCGTAGGGTGGATCTACGGAGCGCTTCTCCTCTGCGGCCTTCTCGAGCACATTGTCCACGAAAGCTGGATTGAGTTCGTTGCGCCGTATCAACTGCCCGCTCAGCTGAACCCGAGGTCCGTCCGTTGGCCGGCGGATCCCGAGAGTGCGCGCTTGCCATGTAAGCCTCTGGCGGTGGCGGTGTGATCTCGGGTTTGATCCGATGGTAAGTCCGACCGTATGTCCGGCTTTATCAACCGCCCTCAAATCGACGTTCGGTCCGCTGCCGATGGGGATCGCCGGCGGTATTGGTCGGATGATGATAAACTGCGCATTGTGGAGGAGGGCTTTATCGGCCACCGCCGGGCGGCCGCCACAGCGCGGCGGCATGGCATTCGCCGATCGCTGCTGACCACCTGGCGGCGGCAGTATCGCAACGGTGAGCCCGGGTCTTCTCGCCCGGCAGGAACCCGTAGAGGTCAGCCGTGGTTTCTCCATCCTTCAACTTGCGGATGCTGGTCCATCCGGGAACCCGGAGGCCCGCGAACATCGCCGCGCGCCCGTCGGCGATGCGAAACCATGCATTGCCTTTTCCCTTGCCGGCCGGCTCGGCGAAGGACGTGAGCGGCACAAGGCAGCGGTTTTCCGGGTTCAGCCACCGGCGCCAGTGGGGCGAGCCGGTGTTGCGGATATTGGTGACCCCGCGATCGATCCCCGATTTCGAGTGGAACTGCTTCGGGCTCGGCATGCCCCAGCGCGCAAGCTGCAGAACCATGTCGTCGCCGTCGAGGCGCGCAATCGGCGCGGGCTGATCGGGATAGATCGCCTCCGGGGGTGCCAGGGTGCCGAGCCGGTCGACGGTGGTGCGATCCGCGAAGAGGCCGCGCAGCGCGTCCTCGGTGCTGCCGCCGATCGAGATGACCGCCGCGCCGAGGCGATCTGCGACCGGCTGCGCAAGTCGCCTCAACGCGCGGCCGTGTTCGTCCATGCCCCGTCGCGGCTGAGCGCCATCTCGACCAACGCATTGGAGGCTGCATCGACCGATTTCGCACTGAAGCCTGCGCCGCGGCTTACGCCGTGCAAGTCAGCCGTGCGTTACGGCCGGCCAACCTGTTCATGATCCGCCGCAAGGCCGTGAAACCGGCACGCCTTTTTCGCTTGTGTGTCTGGACCTCGACCGGGTCGAGGCGATCAACGATTCGTTCGGACATCATGTCGGTGAGGCCGTGCTCAGCGCCGTAGGCCAGACTATGCAACGCGAGTGCCCCGACACCGCCCACGACACCGCGCTCGCCGGACGGCTTGGGAGCGAGGAATTGGCGCTGTTTCTGTTTGATGCGGAAATATCCTCAGCAATCGATTTCGCCGAGCATATGCGCAAAACGATCAAGGGACGGACTCTGCCCGACTCGCCGGATATCATTTTCACTGTCGGTTTCGGCGTCGCAAAATGGCGGCCGGATATGACCGCAAAGACGTGGATGGCTGCTGCGGCTCCAGTGCGATATCATGCCAAAGAAGATGGACGCAATTGCTTGGTCCGTGAAGGCATGACGGAGTATGATGACCCCAGGAACTCAGCTCAAGGGTGGCGCGCCTTTGCAGACCGTTGACCAGCGCGCAGGCAAGCACATGCACGTCATCTTCAAGACGCCGCTCTGGCGGAGCGCGTTGAGGTCGGATACCGATGACATGCTGCAGCCAATACCGGTTCAGTGAATGGGCGACGTCCTTGGTCCACAACCTTCACCCACCCCCGGCAGCATGCCGCAGATCGGCTTCCCCGGAACACCCATCCATGCTTGCAGCAGCATCTTCGGCGCGGCGATGACACCAGTGCAAACCAGAGCTTGAAATCGCTGGGGCTGCGCCGGGCTCGGTTTTATGCCGATGCTTTCCTTCAACCCGAACTCGTGGAATGCTTGGGACTGTAGCATATCGAGAAGAAGACTTCCCAACCCTGACCGGAGGCGGAGCGCATGCCAGGACCCTTGCACGGATTCCGGGTCATCGACCTGACCACGATGATCTCGGGCCCGTTGGCCACCATGACGCTGGCCGATCAGGGGGCCGAGGTGATCAAGATCGAACACCCCGAGGGCGGCGATCACAGCCGGCAGGTCTCGGGGCGACGGGGCGGGTTCTCGGCGTCGTTTCTCAACAACAACCGTGGCAAGGCATCGGTCACGCTGAACCTCAAGGATCCGCGCGGGGTCGAGGCGGCGCTGCGGCTTTGCGCGGGCGCGGATGTCGTCGTGCAGAATTTCCGTCCCGGTGTGATCGACCGGATCGGGCTGGGCGAGGCGGCGGTGCGCGCGGTGTGCCCGGACATCATCTATGCCTCGATCGCCGGCTTCGGGTTCGAGGGCGACTGGGCGCGCAAGCCGGTCTATGATCCGCTGGTCCAGGCGCTGTCGGGTCTGGCCAGCGTGCAGGGAGGGTCGGATACCGCACGGCCCCGGCTGGTGCGCACGATCCTGCCCGACAAGCTGACCGCGATCCAGACCGCCCAGGCGATCACCGCCGCCCTTCTGGCGCGCGCCCGGACCGGCGAGGGCAGCCATGTGCAGGTGTCGATGCTGGACACCGTGCTGGCGTTTCTCTGGAGTTCGGACATGGCGGGCTATACCTTCGTGGGTGACGAGGCGGAGCCCGCCAAGAGCGCCGACGCGCAAAGCTTTGTCGAGCTGATCTATCAGACCGCCGATGGCTGGATGGCGGTCTCGGCGCATACCGACAGCACGTGGAAGGGGTTGTCGGCCGCAGTCGGGCGGCCCGACTGG